>ULUG01015855.1_pt1 | contig 28446 bp, 21 predicted proteins | sample 1958331 | NCBI WGS metagenome assembly ULUG01 (sample SAMEA4835755, study PRJEB28245) | human gut metagenome | biome: gut microbiome; material: fecal sample | place: Denmark | collected 2008
TATCCATTCAATCTGCGTGAATCTGCGAAAATCTGCGTTTCTTCGTCATATCAATTAATTTTGCACATTCACTTATTCCCGGTATTGGTCACATATTTCAGGTTATAAATAGCCAGCAGCAATTCGATTTCGTGCAGGATTTTGTCCTGAATGGCGGATTGCTCGGCATGGATATCCCGCGTCAGGTCGGTTCCCGACAAGGTGCCGTTCGCCATCTTGGCTTCCGAAGCCCGCTTCACGGAACCTCGCAAGGCGATAATCTCGTCATCGTACTTCAATTGATCGAAATACTTATCAATGGTAGCGTTGCGTTGGGCTACATCTAACGAAGTGTTGAAAAGAAATGTCTCCCGTTGGGTCTCGATGGAGCGGATGCCCGTTTGCACCTTCCTGCGGTCGTTCTTCCGGGTGTAAAGGCTCCCGAGGTTCCACGAAAGCCTTACGCCCGCCAGGTAATACGCCTTGAACTTGTCTTCGAACATATCCAGCCCGGGATTTCCATAGCCTCCCGTAACAAACAAGCCCAGCTTGGGCATCATCCCTGCCGTGATGCGGCTATCCTGTGCCTCCAGGTTCCGTATCTGCGCCTGATACAGCCCCAGTTCGGGACGGTTGTTCTCCACCGCCAGCGGACGCACGGCTTCGGGCTTCACGAAACGGGTCTGCTCGCCGATTTCCTCGCCGATGAGCCGGGAAAGCATCGCCACGTAAGCGCGCCGGGTATGCCTGAACTGGGCTTCTGTCTGCTTCGCCTTGAGCAGCTCTACCCGGAGGGCGTCCAGGTCCGACTGGTTGGCGATGCCGTTCTTGATGTACGAGGATACTTGGTCGCAATTCCGTCGCAATTCGGCTTGCAGCACCTTGTTTTGCGCCAATTGGGCTTCGGCAAGGAGAATCCCGAAATAAAGCTGGTTCACCCGGTCGTTGATGGCATAGATGGTTACATCCATGTTCCGCTGGTCCACTTCCGCCTGCGTGCGGAGAGTCTTCTTTTCCGAGCGTATCGCCCCGCCGTCCCAAAGCGTCTGGTTCAGGGCAAGCTCCATTTTATACTGGCCTTTGCTCAGCGCAGGAATCTCGACACCCGTCAATCCAATGGCGTCAAAGTCTATAGGGATTTCCGTCACCTCCGACTGGTAAGTGGCTTGCGCCGAAAACGTCACGTGAGGCAGATACCCCTTGGCTGCATTCGAAAGATTGTATTCTTCCGTTTTCGCTATCAGGCCATATTGCTTGATAAGCGGATAATTCGCCTGCGCTTTCCGGTAACACGCTTCGATGCTGAGCTGGGCGAAGCTGGGGACATAGAGCGCAATCGCAAGGAAGAAAGTGATTGTCTTTATTCGCATATCCATCGTTTTATTGGTTTATTTATCCTATCGTCTGTATTGTTCGACAATCCTGTCGATACAAAGGCAAAAAAATTAAGGTTTCAAAGCTTCAAGGATGAGCTGCATGTTGTGCTCACGGTATGATGCCATTAATCTCTGCGCCACTTCCGTTTCTATCCCTTCCTTCCCCCGACAAACGGAGATAGCCGTTAATGAAGAAGTATCGAGCGTAAGCAACATAAACAAGAAATCGCCGAAGCGGATGGGACGGATTCTTCCCGCCTCTACCTCTGCTTCCAGCATCTCCTTGACCCGCTGGACCGCCTCAATCCGTTCGAGCAGACCAATCACCATCGCCCGGTTTCCGGGTTTCAACAACATTTCCGACAAAAGGAAATAAGGCATTTGGGGGACTTGCGACAAAAGATACCGGTCGCGCTCCTCCCGGATGCGGTTCAACGTCTCTTCAAAAGGCAAGCCTTGTTCGAAGATTCCGCGGAACAAGGGGACTATCTCGCGTGTTTTCCGCAACATGACCGCCTGAAACAGTTTTTCCTTGCTCCGGTAATAATAATGCAGCATCGAATGCGCCACGCCTGCCCGCCGGGCAATAGCCAGCATCTTCGCCCCGTCATACCCTTTCTCCAAGAATTCGGCTTCCGCCGCTTCCAGAATGGCCTGTTCCGTATTTTGTTCGTTGGTTTTCATCGTTTTACTCCTATCGGCTGCATTGTTCGACAATCTTGTCGACACAAATATATAAACAAACTCTGACCGGGCAAGCGTTTTAACAATCTTTTCATTCCTTTTTTTACCCGTTGGCTGGGTCTCCTTTCAATATAGGCAACGTAATCTGGTATTTTACGGCAAGAATGCGGACCACCAGCACCGTCACAAAACCGATAATCTGCGAGAGATAAGCTTCCAGCCCCATCTGCAAGCATATCCAATAGAAAAGCCCGCCAATCACACATGCCATCGCATAAATCTCCTTGCGGAATATCAGGGGAATCTCGTTAATGAATACATCGCGGATGACGCCGCCCGCGGCACCCGTGACGCTTCCCATGATGATTGCCACCCAAAACGGGAAACCCAATGCAATGGTCTTGTCAAAACCGACTACGGTAAACAAGGCAAGGCCGATGCTGTCGAAAAAAAAGAAGGTATTATTCAGGTGAATCAGATACTTGCCGAATATAATGACGAAAAACATGGCGAACGCCGTACATATCAGATAAATGGGGTCGGTCATCCACACGGGCGTGACATTCAGCATCACGTCGCGCAACGTCCCGCCTCCGATAGCCGTAGCCAATCCTACGATGTATGCACCAAACCAGTCAAACCGCTTGGCGGATGCCAGACGGATGCCGCTAATCGCAAAAGCAAATGTTCCGATAAAATCGAGAACCTGAACGAATGAAATCATATTCCAGTTTTTTTAGTCCTTAAATCCGTTATTCTTCACCATGCATAATTAAACCCCAAGCTCAGCAGCTCCTGAAGCTGGAAATAACTGTCATTATCCTCTTCAAGCGTTACCGAATCATCGAAACGGGCATGAACGAACAGCTTCGTGGAGAAGTATTTGTTGAATGCAAAGGTAAACGTATTTTCCCATTCAGCTAACACTTTTTCGTAATTTGTGGTATACGATAGGCGGGACTCCCACAACAGATTATTGATGATGCTCCACTTCAAAGTGGTTTCCAGACGCGAGCCCCATTGGTTTTCCACTCTATGCCCCGCCTTAATATTGAATTTAGTAGGGTCTACCCTATCGCTCGCCACACTATAACGCGAATAGTTGAAAGGATTTATCAATACAGACAGATTGCATACGCCGTCCTTTATATATTTATAGTCCATACCCAGACCGATGTTTAACTCGGCAGGCGAGAACAAAGCCGAGACCAGATTGTCCGAGTTGGTATCGTACTTAGAGAAAAACTGCGTCTTAAACTCGGCCGACAACGTATAATACCAGTTGTAAAACGCCTTGTATCCCAACTTGGAGCTAAGGCGCAACATATCCTCACTCGTCTTATACTGGTGCACCGTATCCGAAGGCGCAGTGATGAACCCTAACTTCCACTCGATTTTATTCTCAAACTGAATCTTTTGCTTATCGTCATAATTGAATTGCCACGTCATTCCCGACAAGAGCGACACCGTACTTTCACCGCCTTTATACCAGTTGTCCGAGATGTAGTTTTGAGAGAACTGCATATACCCGTTCCCTGAAATCGTCCAAAAGTTGGGTTTAATCACCAGCAGGTCTTTCTCAGCCATCGGGTGTTCCCTCTCCGGCACAAGCAACGGCATCACCTTGTTTTTCCGAGGCTTGCGTATCACCATCTTGTCAGACAAAGGCTCCAGCCCTTTCAGGTCATTTTCGTTTTTCCGGACCAAATAAGGGTATTCCAGGTAAAAGCTTAAAAGTTGCCTGTTTACCGCACGGTCCACGTCAGCCGTACGCGTAAGGCGAGGCACCTGAAAAACCGAATCACGGACCGGATTCTCTGCGACATAGGGATTATCCGGCTTCCAGCCGTCTATGGACATCGCTTGCTCAATGGCAGCAGAATAATAAGTAGCAGGCATGGCAAGTTTAAAATAGTCAGCGTCCAAACGTATCCATGCCGGAGCATGCGGTATGAAAATATCATCCCAACGGTCGGACATTACCTGGCTCTCCTTACGGTATCGGGCAAGAAAAGCCCTAAAACATCTCTTTACCTTCGCATTAACCGAAACGGATACCGGTTTCTTGGACACAGGGACAAGAGTATCTTGGGCAGAGCCCACAAGGTTCGCCAACGAATCGGGCACAGGCACCGACACCGAATCACTCTTTATTTCAATGACAGATATACTATCTACTTTCACCGAATCCGCACCAGTCTGGGCAGACACATTTATACCTATTAATAATAACAACGTAAGAATGCCTATCGTTTTCATCTCTTCTTCTGAGCTATCTAATTAAGTTTCCGCAAAAATACAACTTTTTTCATTTCCACGGCAAGATATTTGAAATGTTAATATGTTCCTGATATGTTTTCTCCCCTGCACGAACGATAATTTGCGGAAAGATAGTGTGGGATTCGGCATTTTTTTGTAATTTTGCCACTTTGAAATAGAAGTGCTAAATCAAAACATTAAAACGAACATATTGTGGCAGAAACTAAGTACATTTTCGTAACAGGTGGTGTTGCCTCTTCCTTGGGTAAAGGCATTATCTCATCATCTATCGGTAAGTTGCTGCAAGCCAGAGGCTACAGCGTAACCATCCAAAAGTTTGACCCCTACATCAACATCGACCCCGGAACTTTGAACCCTTACGAGCACGGAGAGTGTTACGTAACCGTAGACGGACACGAAGCCGACCTCGACCTGGGACACTACGAACGCTTCTTGGGCATACAAACGACCAAAGCGAACAACATCACGACAGGACGTATCTATAAGAGCGTAATCGACAAGGAACGCCGTGGAGACTATTTAGGCAAGACCATCCAGATTGTGCCGCACATCACCGATGAAATCAAGCGCAACATCAAGCTGCTGGGAAATAAGTACAAATTCGATTTCGTCATTACCGAAATCGGCGGAACGGTGGGCGATATCGAGTCGCTTCCTTATCTGGAAAGCATCCGCCAGCTGAAATGGGAATTGGGACGGAACGCCTTATGCGTACACCTGACCTACGTGCCTTATCTGGCAGCAGCAGGCGAGCTGAAGACCAAACCTACCCAACATTCCGTAAAAGAACTGCAGTCGGTAGGTATCCAGCCCGACATCCTGGTATTGCGTGCGGAACACGAATTAAGCACTAATTTAAAGAAAAAAGTAGCTCTGTTCTGCAACGTAGACGAAAACGCGGTCGTACAGTCTATCGACATGCCAACCATTTACGAAGTGCCTCTCCGCATGCAAGAGCAAGGACTGGATGCAACCATCCTGAAGAAAATGGGCTTGCCCATCGGCGAGACTCCTACATTGGGACCGTGGAGGGATTTCCTGGAACGCCGCCACAAAGCCACCGAAAAGGTACACATCGGACTGGTAGGCAAATACGACCTGCAAGACGCTTACAAGTCTATTTTGGAAGCCTTGTCGCAGGCTGCCACTTACAACGACCGCAAGGCGGACATCCATTTCATCAATAGCGAAAAGCTGAACGAAAGCAACGTGGAAGAGACGCTGAAAGATATGGACGGCATCGTCATCTGCCCGGGATTCGGCCAACGCGGCATCGAAGGGAAATTCGTAGCCATCAAATATTGCCGCACGCACGATGTGCCGACATTCGGCATCTGCCTGGGCATGCAGTGCATGGCAATTGAATTCGCACGCAACGTATTGGGTTATGCCGATGCCAACAGCCGCGAAATGGACGAAAAGACCCCGCACAACGTCATCGACATCATGGAAGAACAGAAATCCATCACCAATATGGGCGGAACAATGCGCTTGGGTGCCTACGAATGTGTGCTCGACCCGAACTCGAAGGTTTATCAGGCGTACGGAACCGAACATATCCAGGAACGCCACCGCCACCGCTACGAGTTCAACAATGACTACAAAGCTGAATTCGAAAAGGCAGGCATGAAATGCGTGGGTATCAATCCCGAATCGGACTTGGTGGAAATCGTCGAGATTCCGACCTTGCGCTGGTTTATCGGCACGCAATTCCACCCGGAATACAGCAGTACCGTACTGAAACCGCATCCGTTGTTCCTGTCGTTCGTTAAGGCGGCAATCAGCAAGTAATTTTTCCCACCACAGATTACACAGATTAAATTAATAATTAATAAATGCATGACGGTATATCTTTCCGCTTCCGTTCTATTAACTATGAATTTGATAAAATCTGTGTAATCTGTGGTGGATCCTTATAAACTTAAAACTTTAAAAGCAAATGGATAAAAACACGTTAGTGGGATTTGTCTTGATTGGAGCAGTCATCGTAGGCTTCAGCATCTACAGCCGCCCCAGTCAAGAAGAAATGGAACGTGCGCAGCACTATCAAGATTCTATCGAGACCGTCGTCCGGCAACAGGAACAAATGCAGAAGGCACAGGAAGCTGAAGCCGTGCAGACACTCCGGTTGGACTCTACCTCGCAATTCTTCGCGCATACACAAGGTTCCGAAGAGTTTACCGTATTGGAGAACAACGTGGTGCAGCTCACTTTCTCGAACAAAGGCGGACGGGTGAGCAAGGCAATGCTGAAAGAATACAACGACCAGCAGAAACAACCGCTGGTATTATTTGACGGCGAGGACGCTTCACTCAACTTCGGATTCGAAGGGAAAACCGAAAACATCATGAGCAGCGGACTTTACTTCCAACCGGTCAATGTAACCGACACAACCGTAACAATGCGCCTGAACGCGCAAAACGGAGGGCATTTAGATTTCATCTACCGCCTGCTTCCCGACTCGTATATGCTCGACTTCACGATACAGGCAAGCGGACTGCAGAACTTTTTCTCTCCTTCGGTCAAGACAATGACCATCGACTGGAACCAACGTGCCCGTCAGATGGAAAAAGGATATAACTTCGAGCAACGTTACACCTCGCTGACCTACAAGCCTGCCGGAGAAAGTTTCGACTACCTGAGCGAGACAAAGGACGAAAAAGAAACCATTCCCGAAGCCCTTGACTGGGTGGCGTTCAAAAACCAATACTTCTCGTGCGTATTCATGGCAGAGAAGAACTTCGAAAACGCTACCCTCGATTCGAAAATGGAACAAAAGGAAAGCGGTTACATGAAACGCTATCATGCCGACATGCAAACGGCATTCGACCCTACGGGCGCACAACCCAGCCATTTCCAGTTCTATTTCGGACCGAACCACTTCAAGACCCTGCTCGCCAGCAACAAACTGAGTTTCGATAACAAAGACCAGGAGCTGGAAGACCTCGTCTATTTGGGATGGCCTATCATCCGGCTCATCAACCGCTGGTTCACCATCAACCTCTTCGACTGGCTTTCGGGCATGGGGCTGAGCATGGGTATCGTTATCCTGCTGATGACTATCATCGTAAAGATTCTGGTGTTGCCCACTACTTGGAAATCATTCATCTCTTCGGCAAAGATGCGTGCACTGAAACCTTATGTAGACAAAATCAACGAGAAATATCCCAAGCAGGAAGACGCGCTCAAGAAACAACAGGAAACCATGTCGCTTTACAGCCAATACGGCGTAAGCCCGATGGGAGGCTGTCTTCCAATGCTGATTCAGACTCCCGTCTTCATGGCGCTGTTCTTCTTTGTGCCGAATGCCATCGAGCTTCGCCAACAAAGTTTCCTTTGGGCTGACGACCTCTCGGCATACGATGACCTCATCCACTGGAGCACCAGCATCCCGTTATTGGGCAACCACCTCAGCCTGTTCTGCCTGCTCTTCAGTGCCACAACGGTCATCAACCAGATTGTAATGATGAAGCAACAGGACACGGGAGCCAACCCGCAAATGGCAGCCATGAAATGGATGATGTACATCATGCCCGTCATGTTCTTCTTCATCTTCAACGAATATGCTTCAGGACTGAGTTACTACTACTTCATTTCCGGCTTGCTCGGCATCCTTACCCTTTGGGTAATGCGCCGCATGACCGATGAAAAGAAGCTGCTGGCACAGCTGGAAGCCAACAAGAAAGCCCCGTCCTCACGTAAGCCAACGGGTCTGATGGCGAAACTCGAAGCCCTGCAGAAAGAACAGGAACGCCTTCAAAAGGAACGCGAAGAACGGATGAACAAAATGAACAAAAAGCATTGATACTACCCTTTGCAATAAAAGCCTCCGGTTTCCATAGGAATCGGAGGCTTTTTTTTATTGAACGTATCTTAAAGAAAAACCATCACAGAATCATAGTCCGACGCTTGCAAAGCATCGCATTATTAAGGCAGGCATATTAAAAAAGGATATTGAAGCGAGACATCAACTTAACAAGCGTCACTGTCGTATATTATGAAACGTCAAAGCTTTATAACTTACTGAGCACCAAGTCTTAGCAAATCATGTTTTTCTAAATTAGCCGAACAGATGATACTTCCTGAAAAAAATAATTCCCTGTTCTGTAAAAGTGAAAGCTTTAGAAACTTCATCATACACAAATTTGTGAATCTCCCCAAGTATTCTTATCTTTGTAAACAGACTGGTGAGTTTGTAATTCTTATGTTTTTTAGAAATCGTGTGATGATTTGGGATGACTCAAAAAATCGCCCAAAGTACACACAAAAAACAGATATATCAAGGCGAGAAAAACTTTTTGGAGAAATCCAAAAACAGTTTCCCATATTACAATATAAAAGAAAGGAGTAATATATGATGCCCAAGAAAAATGAAACAGGGATGCCCGACCACCTGAAGGAAAGCATCGAAAACCTTTCCGGTTACTCAATGGACGACGTGCGTGTGCATTACAATTCTGACAAGCCCGCTACCGTACAGGCATTGGCATACACGCAAGGCACGGACATCCACGTGGCACCGGGTCAGGAACGGCACCTGCCGCACGAGGCATGGCATGTGGCACAGCAGATGTCGGGACGTGTGGAGCCGACCACCGAAGTGGGCGGAATGCCCGTAAACGACAATGAAGACCTGGAACGCGAGGCAGACGTGATGGGAGCAAGGGCAGACAGCCTTTGATTGCCAGAAATTAGCAACCGAGGAAGGGCAAAGATACGTGAGTATGTCGAATGGTTCAACCAAACGCTGCCCGGATCCATCCAGTTCTATTTCCGAAAAGGATGCAAGGTTGACAGCACCGAGAGAACGTACGTCTTCCTGCCGACAATTGGATTCGATCCTTTTTGCTCAAACGTTTTCTTTATGCGTAAGTAAAAAGGTCTGTTATTTCATTTTTTCGGATAATAACCGGGCTTTTCATACAATTATGGACCTGTAAAAATTAATGCGCTTAGAAACCAATCCCTGCCAGTAGGACATATCATGCCGGACGGAAAAGTGGCGGCAAAGGCACGATATTCCCATGTATAGTCAATCAGAAATGAATTGCGAAAAATCATTTGTCATGCTGAACGAAGTGAAGCATCTCGGATGCGCCCACGTAAATGTCTACGAGATCCTTCACGTTCGTTCAGGATGACAATACATCAAGATTTTTTCGCAAACCAATTTTGTTCTACTATAAAACAAATGAAAGCGGCACGGCAAAGCTGACAATTATACCGGGAAAGACGAAAACGGTAAAGCTAAGAGCCTGTTTAAATTTTCCCATAAAGTAATATTCTATCAGGTCCTTTTGCGTTTGTTTCCGGTCTGTTTTCCCGGTTTTATTCGTCAGATAGCCCGCTATCCTCTTCATAAAATCAGAAAAACATCCTCGAAAACAATTCGAAAAATTAACCTGAGCAAAATTTAAACAGACTCTAAAAGCAGGAGATTTTTATTTCTAAGCTTCAACCTTAACTTTAGCAATTCTATTTTGAGCCTCCTCTTTTTTATAAAAATCGGACAAGCCTTAGAACTCGCTGGTGAAGTGGAACTTGATGTGCTTGAAGTCATTCTGAGCCATTTGTAGCACATATCCGCTGTCGGCAAGGAAGACATCACGCCCTTCGCGGTCTTTTGCCATATACTGGAACTTCCGTTTCTTGAATGCTTCCAGTTCGTCCATATCATCACTTTCTATCCAGCAAGCCTTGTACAGGCTGACCGGCTCCCAACGGCACTTTGCGTTGTATTCGTTCTCCAGACGATACTGGATTACCTCGAACTGCAACTGCCCTACCGTGCCTATCAGCTTACGTCCGTTAAACTGATTGATGAACAATTGCGCCACGCCTTCGTCCATCAATTGGTCAATACCCTTATTTAATTGCTTGGTCCTCATCGGGTCGGCATTTTCGATGTACTTAAACATTTCCGGCGAGAAACTGGGCAATCCCTTGAAATGAAGCACTTCGCCTTCGGTCAACGTATCGCCGATTTTAAACGTCCCGTTATCCGGCAAACCGATAATATCGCCTGCCCAAGCCTCGTCTACCGTAGTCTTGCGCTGCGCCATGAATTGTGTCGGCGAGGAAAAACGCATGGTTTTATTATGACGGACATGCAGGTACGGCGTATTGCGAGTGAATTTACCGGAGCATACTTTACAGAAAGCCACACACGAACGATGGTTCGGGTCAATGTTTGCCGTAATCTTAAAGACAAAGCCTGTAAACTTGGGTTCATCAGGCTGTACCAGCCGCTCTTCCGCCTGTACCGGACGTGGGCTGGGCGCTATTTCCACAAAGCAATCCAACAGCTCCTGCACGCCGAAGTTATTCAACGCAGAGCCGAAGAACACCGGAGCCAAGTCCCCTTTCAGGTATTCATTGACATCAAATTCGGGATATACGCCTTCTATCAGTTCCAAATCGTTGCGCAGTTTTTCAGCCAAAGGTGCGCCAATGTGGTTATCAAGCTCTTCGGTATGGATATCCACTTCCACCTTCTCCGTCACCACTTGCTTGGAAGGCTGGAACAGGTTCAGTTTCTTCTCATAAATGTTATACACACCCTTGAAACGCGGTCCGCTCTCGATAGGCCAGGTCAAGGGGCGTACATTGATAACGAGTTCTTCTTCCAGCTCGTCCAGCAGGTCGAACGGGTCTTTAGCCTCACGGTCCATTTTGTTGACGAAGATAATCACCGGCGTGTTGCGCATACGGCACACTTCCATCAGCTTGCGTGTCTGCGTTTCCACACCTTTCGCCCCGTCTACCACGATGATTACGCTATCCACCGCCGTAAGCGTACGGTATGTATCCTCCGCAAAGTCCTGGTGACCGGGAGTATCCAGAATGTTCACCTTATAGTCATGATAATCAAACTCCATCACCGATGTAGTGACCGAAATACCACGCTGCTTCTCAATATCCATCCAGTCGGAGGTAGCGGTTTTCTTAATCTTGTTCGATTTTACAGCACCTGCCACCTGAATCTGCCCTCCGAAAAGCAACAGTTTTTCCGTCAACGAAGTCTTACCGGCATCCGGATGTGCAATAATCGCAAATGTTCTTCTTCTTTCTATTTCCTGATTTGCCATATTTCTTATTTTTCTACGATATCAGTCTAAATCCAATTCCCCTTTTTTCTCCTTTATATAATAACCGGCAAGCATAGCCAGCAAATCACTGATTGCTTTCACCGCCTTCTGCGTATCTTCACTCACCTCTTTCTTTTGCAGTTTCAGCATCCATACGCCATACATGGCATCGAAGCACGTCTCCAGTTCAGGCACGTCCCTGTCCGCCCCCTTTGCCCGAAGCTCTACGATAAAAGGCAAAGCCTTGTAATAAGCAGCGCTATAGTACGGGAATTTAGGCGAGCGGAGCAAACGCAGATGCAGGTCGGTCAGCCATACGATGATGTTCTTATTGATTTGCAAATGCCCCTTCTGCATCACGCCCTCATCGTGCATCATGTTTATCAAATCGGCGTACCATTGCTCCAACTCCTTTTTCTGCCCTTCGGCCAGCGAAGGATAAGGTTCGATAATACATTTCTTTATTTTCTCGATATCGAAGCCGTTGGCACGAATCAAGTCTTCCACCTGCCACATATAAAGCAGGTATTCCGCAATATTCTGTTGTTTTAACTGTTGAGAGATATACATATCATGCTAATGATTTTCCGAGACAAGCAAACACGATGCCCACGATAGCCGCAATCATCACCGCCACGCCGATGATGCGGTTCAGTATCCAAATGCCCCGCACATTAAAGCGGGTACGCACCTTATTGACAAAATAGGTGATGCTGAACCACCACGTGACGGCTCCCATAATAATGGCAAGGTAACCTACCAGCTGAAAACCGATGGGGCTGCCCGGCATCACAAACGAAAAGCGGGCAAACAAACCGACGAACAGGAAGATAATCAAAGGATTGGAGAATGTGACCAAGAAAGCGGTAACAAAATTATGCAAATACGTACCCCGCTTCCCGGAAGAAGGGCGCAACGACTTCACCGGATTGCTCCGGAACGTATAGATTCCGAAAGCAAGCAGCATAATGCTTCCCACGACCTGCAAGAAGAGTTGATGCTTCACTATCAGCTCGTCCATAAAGCTCATGCCGTATCCCGTAAGCAACGCATAGCAAATATCGCTCAGTGCCGCCCCCAGTCCTGTCACAAAGCCAAACCAGCGTCCTTTATTCAATGTGCGCTGAATACAAAGAACGCCCACAGGCCCCAGCGGAGCGGAAACCACCACTCCCACTATAAACCCTTTTATCAACAAATCCAGTATCGTAACCTGTTCTATCCAATTCATAGTGCAAAGATGCTACTTTTTTGCGAGATTACCTACTTTTTCGGTCTCTATTATCAAGAGAAAAGCCGAATTGGGATTCATTGGTTGACAATTTGCCCCTATCCTTGCTTCCCTTACGAGGAAAACATCATTCACGGCACTTCCGCAAAGACAACCAGCCTCTCAGCCCGATACATCTATATCCTCTTCCCAGTCCTTATAGCCAGGACTGCAGTCCCAATAGGCTATGACTGCACTCCTGACCTGTTAAAATCGCAGTCCTGGCTATAAGGACCGGGAAGAGCAGCTAATCCCGTCGGGGAAAGCAGCCTTTTGCGTTTCTCAATCATCCAGCCTCCAAATGAAAACAAACGCTTCTCCTATACCATCTGAAGCCTGCGGTATTCATTGGGCGTATAGCCTACATTCTTCTTGAATACACGGTTGAAGTGTTGCGAATACTGGAAACCTAAGTCGTATGCTATCTGGCTGATGGTCTTGTCGGTACCGGCAATCATCTCCTTAGCGGTATCAATCAGTTTGTTCTGGATATATTCTTGGGCGGTCTTGCCCGTCTCCTTCTTAATCAAATCCCCGAAATAATTGGGCGAGAGAAAGACCCGGTCGGCAAAATACTTTACGGTAGGAAGCCCCTCGGTCTGAGGTTTATCTCCTTGAAAATAGGCGTCAAGCAAGGTTTCGAACTTGCTCAGCACATCCCGGTTGGCTACAGTACGGGTATCAAACTGGCGTTCATAAAAACGCATGCAATAATCCAACAGCAACTGGATATTCCTCGCTATCAGGCGTTTGCTAAGCCGGTCTATCGAATGGACCAGCTCCAGCCTGATTTTCGCCAGGCAATCGGAGAAGATGCTTTTCTCTTCGTCGGAAAGATGAAGGGCTTCGTTCGACTTGTACGAGAAGAAAGAATACGATTTGATTTCCGCTCCCAGCGAAGTGCCTTTTATCAGGTCGGGATGAAACAAAAGCCCTTGCGCCATCGGCTTCACGCCCGGATCCAGTTCCGTTTCCACTACCTGCCCGGGCGCGAAGCTGACTACGGTACCTTCCTGATAATCATACGTCTGTTTCCCATAGCGGATGTCTCCGCACCGGGTATCTTTCAGGAAAAGGGCGTAAACCTCATAATTGAAGGTAAAATGAGTGGGAAACCGGGTTGCTTCCGACAAGTCAATCACGCTCACCAACGGGTGCAACGTTTCCAGCCCGAAGAGTTGGTTATACTTGTCTATTGAATCCAATTTGATGATTTCGTCCATAAGGCTAAGCGTTTTTGAAATTTAAGGCAAATGTATACAATTATTTTATACGTAGTACGCACGAAGCCTCCTTATTTATAAAACGCTAAGCCCGGCACCTCCGCATTCAATGCCTTTAAGCGGATTTTCCCGATTTTGTTCGGTTATTCCAAGTAATTGTGTAACTTTGCACATTGATTCATCAGAAAATACATTTTTAATCCAAACAAGCGTATGATTCTATTTTTCAGAACACCTAATCAAAGTGTGATTGCTACCCAATGCAACAAGGAAATGAATGCAGACGACATCAAGAAACTGAGTTGGCTGTACGGAGACGCAACGGTAGAAAAAGAAGAGAATTTACAAGGTTGGTTCATCGGTCCACGCCGGGAAATGATTACGCCGTGGAGTACGAACGCGGTAGAAATTACCCAGAACATGGGACTTACAGGCATCCGCCGTATCGAAGAATACTTTTCCGTAAAAGACGAAAACGCGGAACACGACCCGATGCTGCAACGCATGTACCATGGGCTAAACCAACAGATATTTGACGTAGACATCAAGCCCCAGCCCATTATTTACATTGATGACCTGGAAGCTTACAACGAGCAGGAAGGACTGGCCCTCTCGCGCGAGGAGATGGACTACCTGAAGAAAGTGGAACAAGACCTGGGACGCAAGCTGACCGACTCGGAGGTGTTCGGTTTCGCTCAAATCAATTCGGAACATTGCCGCCATAAAATATTCGGAGGCACATTCATCATCGACGGAAAGGAAATGGAATCATCCTTGTTCCAGATGATTAAGAAGACTACCAAAGAGAACCCGAATAAGATTATCTCGGCATACAAAGACAATGTAGCCTTTGCCGAAGGTCCCGTAGTAGAGCAATTCGCTCCGAAAGACCACTCTACATCCGATTATTTCATCATCAAAGATATAAAGACCGTCATCTCCCTGAAGGCGGAAACGCATAACTTCCCCACAACGGTAGAGCCGTTCAACGGCGCTTCCACTGGTACCGGAGGTGAAATCCGCGACCGTATGGGCGGAGGAAAAGGCTCGTGGCCCATTGCAGGTACAGCGGTTTATATGACTTCTTATCCCCGTACCGATGAGGGACGCGAATGGGAAAGCATCCTGCCCGTACGCAAATGGTTGTACCAGACTCCCGAACAAATCCTGATTAAGGCTTCGAACGGTGCTTCCGACTTCGGAAACAAATTCGGGCAACCCCTGATCTGCGGTTCGGTATTGACCTTCGAGCATCAGGAAAACAACGAAAAATATGCATACGACAAGGTGATTATGCTTGCCGGAGGTGTGGGCTACGGAACAAAACGCGATTGCCTGAAAGGAACGCCCGAAGCAGGAGATGAAATCGTAGTATTAGGAGGTGACAACTATCGCATCGGACTGGGAGGCGGTTCGGTATCGTCGGTAGAAACCGGCCGTTATTCATCAGGCATCGAGCTGAATGCCGTACAACGTGCCAACGCCGAGATGCAGAAACGCGCATACAATGTAGTGCGCGCCCTCTGCGAAGAAGATACCAACCCGATTGTTTCCATCCACGACCACGGTTCGGCAGGTCACGTAAACTGCTTGTCGGAATTGGTTGAGGATTGCGGCGGATTGATTCACATGGACAAGCTGCCTATCGGAGACGAAACACTTTCGGCAAAAGAAATCATTGCCAACGAATCGCAAGAGCGTATGGGCTTGCTTATCGAAGAGGAATCGCTGGAACATGTACAGAAGATTGCCGAACGCGAACGTGCCCCGATGTATGTGGTAGGCGAAACTACCGGCGACCATCGTTTTGCCTTCGAGCAAGCCGACGGTGTACGCCCGTTCGACTTGGCGGTAGACCAGATGTTCGGTTCTTCGCCTAAGACTTATATGGTAGACAAGACCGTAGAACGCCACTATGAAAACGTGACCTACGACGTAACCAAGCTGAACGAATACGTGCGCCGTGTGCTCCAACTGGAAGCCGTAGCCTGCAAGGACTGGCTGACCAACAAAGTAGACCGCTCGGTTACAGGTAAAATCGCACGCCAGCAATGTCAGGGCGAACTTCAGTTGCCTTTGAGCGATTGCGGTGTGGTTGCGCTCGACTATCGGGGTGAGAAAGGTATTGCCACAGCTCTCGGACATGCTCCGCAAGCAGGTCTTGCCAATCCGGCATACGGTTCGGTACTGTCTGTAGCCGAAGCCCTGACCAACATCGTGTGGGCACCTTTGGCAGACGGCATGGACAGCCTCTCGCTTTCGGCTAACTGGATGTGGCCCTGCCGCTCGCAAGAAGGTGAAGACGCACGTCTCTACACGGCGGTGAAAGCATTGTCCGACTTCTGCTGTGCCTTGCAAATCAATGTGCCTACAGGCAAAGACTCGCTTTCGATGACGCAAAAATACCCGAACGGAGAAAAGATTATCAGCCCGGGAACAGTTATCGTATCTGCAGGAGGCGAAGTATCGGATATCAAGAAAGTTGTTTCTCCGGTAATGGTAAACAATCCGAAATCGACCTTCTACCACATCGATTTCAGCTTCGACCAGCTCCGCTTGGGAGGTTCGGCATTTGCCCAATCCTTGAATAAAGTGGGCGATGACGTTCCAACCGTACAGAACCCTGACTATTTCCGCGATGCATTCCTTGCCATTCAGGAACTGGTGAACAAAGGACTGATTTTAGCAGGACACGACATTTCGGCTGGAGGTCTTATCACCACCTTACTCGAAATGTGCTTCGCCAATACCGAAGGCGGTATGGAAATCAACCTCGATAAATTCAAGCACGAAGACATCGTGAAGATTCTCTTCGCTGAAAATCCGGGCGTTGTCATCCAGGTAGCCGACAAGCACAAACACGAAGTCAAGAAAATCCTGGAAGATGCAGGCGTAGGATTTGTCAAGCTGGGTACACCTGCCGACGAACGCCATATACTTGTCACGCTTCACGAAGCTACTTACCAGTTCGGCATCGACTACTTGCGTGATGTATGGTACTCTACTTCCTACCTCCTCGACCGCAAGCAGAGCATGAACGGATGCGCCAAGAAACGTTTCGAGAACTACAAGATGCAACCGCTCGAAACCGTATTCGACAAGTCATTTACAGGCAAATTGTCACAATTCGGCTTGAACCCCGACCGGCGCACACCAAGCGGCATCAAGGCGGCAATCATCCGTGAAAAAGGGACTAACGGTGAACGCGAAATGGCATATATGCTCTACTTGGCAGGCTTCGATGTAAAAGACGTAACGATGACCGACCTTGTAAGCGGACGCGAAACACTGGAAGACATCCATTTCATCGTGTTCTGCGGAGGGTTCTCCAATTCCGACGTATTAGGCTCGGCAAAAGGATGGGCTGGAACCTTCCTCTTCAACCCGAAAGCCAAGGCGGCACTTGATAACTTCTATGCACGCAAGGATACCCTTTCGTTAGGCGTATGCAACGGATGCCAGCTGATGATGGAATTAGGGCTGATTACTCCTGAAGACAAGAAACAGGGCAAGATGTTGCACAACGACTCGCACAAGTTCGAATCGGCATTCTTGGGCGTAACCGTACCGATGAACCGAAGCGTGATGTTCGGCTCGTTGAGCGGCTCAAAATTAGGCATCTGGGTAGCCCATGGAGAAGGAAAATTCTCGTTGCCTTATCCTGAAGACCATTACAACGTGGTATTGAAATATTCATACGATGAATATCCGGGCAATCCGAACGGTTCAGACTATAGCGTAGCAGGTATCGCCAGTCAGGACGGACGCCATCTGGCTATGATGCCGCACTTGGAACGTGCCTGCTTCCCCTGGAACAATGCCTACTATCCTGCCGACCGCATTCACGAAGACCAAATCACACCGTGGATGGAAGCCTTCGTCAATGCACGCAAGTGGGTAGAAGTACATAAGTAAATACCTTTAATATATAAGGAAACACAGATTAACGCGGATTAACGCAGATTATCGAATGAATATCTGCGAAAATCTGCGTTAATCCGCGTTAAAAACAAAACTCATAAACCTTTCCGTTATGCTGAACAAGTTCTTTATTCTAATAGGAATGATACTGGTGTCATTATTCCCTATAAACGCCCAAATATTCAAATACATCGGCATGGATAACGGACTCAGCAGCAGAAGGGTACTTTCTATCGAACAAGGAAAACAATATTATATCTGGATACTTACCCACAAAGGGGCAGACCGTTACGACGGAAAACGATTCACCCATTATAACCTTTGCCGCGAAGGGAAAGCGCTAAATTTCTATCCCAACCTGAACATCCTTCACACAAGCCAAGACAAGACGGTTTATGAAATAGGGAAAGACGGATTTCTATTCCGGTACGATGAACGGAAAGATTCGTTCCTGCTCATGTTTGATTTAAAGCAACGTTATCCAGAATTCAAGAAACGTCCTGTTTCTGCCATTTACATGGACAATACAGACCGTATATGGTTCTGCATAGACCAACAGATTGTCTTGTATGACGTTCATAAGAAACACAGTTATAAATCAAAGCATCCTTTCAATGGGAAAATCACTTGCATCACACAAGTCAATGATACAGAATTTTATCTTACCACCGAAAGGCAAGTCGGTAAAATCCATCTCAAGGAAAACCAAATACAAGACACTGAGCTGATCAATCTTCCTTCCCTTCAGCTAATAGACTATATTTATTATCACCGCCCTTCAAGCAAGTTAATCATCAACAGCCTGCTTGACAAACTCTTTATCTATAACCCGCAAAACGGGAAACTTACCTCAATGGGCGAATCAATGAAAGACATCGGAATCAACAAGATTATCCCCGACCGCCTACACCCAGACATACTCTACATAGCGACTGATGGGAAAGGCGTGTACAGACTGGATGTAAGTCATGAACATCTTGCTCCTTTCCTGTGCGAGGACCCTCATACCCCCAACAAAATGAACGGGAACATCATTAAAGATATTTACCAAGACCTATCGGGAAGACTTTGGAATGTTGTCTATCCTACCGGACTTACCGTCTACTCGGAACAATACCCAAGCTATAAGTGGGTTAAACACTCGCCTAACAATCCCCGCTCGCTTGCAAACAATTGTATAAATGCCATCTTAGAGGATGCGGATGGCGACATTTGGTATGCCACCAGCAATGGAATAAGCTGCTACAAAAAAGACAAACACCAATGGATGAACTTCCTCACCGATGAAGCCCAAACAGACGATGAAAGCGAAAATCGCATATTCACCTCTTTGTGCGAAGTAAAACCAGGGCTTGTCCTCGCCGGAGGCTATATGTCGGGCATCTACATGATTGACAAACATACACAAGCAACCACTTTCTACCAACAACATAGCGTCACTCCTGATGAAGGACCCGACAAATATATCCGATGCATCTACCGTGATACGGACGGCTTTGTATGGACTGGAGGTTTTTACCGGTTGAAGACACACAATCCACAAGCCCATACTACTACCGAATATAACATCGGCTACCCCGTTACCACCATCCAACAAAGAGACGAACATTCTTTATGGATAGGAACCATCAACGGTGTCTACATCTTCGACAAAAGAAATCAAAATTTCCGCCCATTGGAAAATGACCAAATGGGATGTGTCAATGTGGTCTACACAGATTCTGCACAGAACACCTATATCGGCACATACGGGAACGGACTATTCGTATTGCCTAAAAACAAAACGGAATTCATCCATTATCACACAGAGAATAGCGGTATAGGAAGCGACAACATCTATAGCATTGTTTCCGACCGGAACGGGAACCTGTATATCGGTACAGAAAACGGTTTATGCTTTTTCGACCCTATGGAAAGGACGTTCACCAATTGGACGAAAGAACAAGGGCTTCTTGCCGCCAGTTTCAATCCGAACGCCGCTATCCACACCCACGACGGCACATTGATATTCGGGAGCAACGATGGAGCGATTGTCCTCCACGACAACATCAAACTGCCTAACGAGTTTTATAATCACATTGTGTTTACTGACCTGAAAATCATGTACCGCACTGTACATCCCGACGAAAAAGACTCGCCCCTTTCCCGTCCTCTTGACCAGACCGAGCAAATAAAACTAAGATACGACCAAAACACATTTTCGCTTAACGTATCGTCTATCAATTTCGACAATCCTTCCAATGTCGCTTACACATGGAAGCTGGAAGGATTTTACGACCAATGGTCACCAGCCACCACCGACGGGCTTATCCAATACACCAACCTCTCGCCAGGAAACTACACGCTACGCGTACAAGCCATACTGACCGACAGCCATCAATTAATAGAAGAACGGGACATCCGCATCCTGATAGGCCGTCCGGCATGGCTTACCTTTTGGGCATTCTTAGGCTATGCGCTCATCATCATCGGCATCACATGGCTCATCGTACGCATCAAAATGATTCGCCACGAAAAACAAGTGTCACAAGAGAAAATCAATTTCTTTGTCCATACGGCACACGACATCCGCACTCCGCTAACTCTTATCAAAGCCCCGTTAGGTGAAATCCTAAAAGACGAGCCACTGAGCGAACAAGGAGTAAGAAATCTTAACCTTGCCATGCAAAATACAGAAAACTTGTCTGAGCTGGCAAATAACCTTATCAATTTCCAGAAAGAAAGTTATTACAGCCCACAGGCAACTGTATCACGTCAGGAACTGAACCACTACCTGCAAACCTACCTGAAGCAATTCGAAGCATACGCAGAACAAAAAGGAATCATTTTACACTATAAAGGCACTCCAGAACCATTGGAAGTATGGATAGACCGTAACAAGATAGATTCTATCTTGCGCAATCTCATCAGCAATGCCTTAAAATATACACCGGGCGGAGGAAATATCAATGTAGAGGCCGGGCATACCAAAAACCGTTGGACACTGTCCATACAAGACACCGGTATAGGCATTCCGAAAGAAGACCAAAAGAAATTATTCCGCTTTCTTTTCCGCGGACAGAATGCCACCAACCAGCTCATTACCGGTTCAGGCATCGGAATGCTACTCACCTATCGCCTAATCCGGAATCATGAAGGCAAGATAAACTGCACCAGCACAGAAGGTGTAGGAACGACCTTTACCTTGAGCTTTCCCATTCGAAGCGAACACTTTCAATACCGTACAGAAGATACTCCCAGCGGAGTCTTATCCGAAGGGAAAAAGCCGGCAGAAGTGTTTGGAGACATGACACACAACGAGCCACAAAATCCAGACAGCAAACTTCCTCTTATCCTGATAGTGGAAGACAATACCGGACTGCGCACATTCTTGGCAGAAAGCCTTGCTGACACCTACCGTACAGAAGAAGCCGGCAACGGACAAGAAGCCCTTGATAAAATACACGCCACACCGCCCGACCTTGTCATTTCTGATGTGATGATGCCTGTCATGAACGGTGAAGAAATGTGCGGCATCCTGAAAAGCAATATGGAGACCAGCCACATCCCTGTTATCCTGCTTACGGCACTCGGCACTCGCGAAGACATTTTACGAGGATTGCAGACCAAAGCGGATATGCACATTGTAAAACCTTTCGATCTCACCGTACTGAAAGCCAACATCAGCAATTTACTGGAAAACCGTGAACTAATCCGCAAAAAGCTGAAACAAGCCTCAATAGATATGGAACCTCCTGCAGAAGACACGCTTCTCCTGCCGGAATTGGATAAGGAATTCATTCACAAAGTCACTACTTTCATTAAAGAAAACCTGGAAGGCGAACTGACTGTAGATGCCATCTGTGCAGAAATGAATATGAGCCGCACTAGCTTTTACAACAAGATGAAAGCCCTCACCGGCATCCCGCCCAATGAGTTCATCCGCAACATCCGCATGCAGGAAGCTGCTATCTTGCTGAAGACCCAACGATATACGGTGGCAGAAGTTTCAGACCGTATGGGATTTGCAGATCCGAAATACTTCGCGGATGCATTCAAAAAGTTCTACGGCGTTCCGCCCAGTGTGTATAAGAAAAACGATTTCACGGCAGAGGACACAGAGGAAATTAAAGGATAAAGAATAAAAATCTCCGCGCTACTCTATACAGCCGTGACAAATAATCAAGAACCAAACCATAAAAAAACAAATATGAACTTTTATATCAAATCATTTCTCATCTTTACCCGCATCGGAATGTTCACCATTGGAGGAGGATATGCCATGGTGCCCCTGATAGAAGATGAATTGGTAGACAAACGAAAATGGATTACGCACGAAGACTTCCTCGACCTGATGGCATTGGCGCAAACTGTGCCGGGCATCTTCGCAGTCAACATTGCCATTTTCATCGGTTACAAGTTACGCCGCTTTTGGGGAGCTTTCTGGATGGCATTGGGCACTATCCTGCCCTCATTTCTCGTCATCCTTGCCATTGCTCTTTTCTTCCAGCAATTCAAGCACTACCCTGCAGTGGAAAGCGTATTCAAGGGTATCCGCCCCGCCGTAGTGGCACTGATAGCTGCCCCTACGTTCAAGATGGCAAAATCGGCACGCATCAATCGTTACAATGTATGGATTCCCGTGGTTTCCGCTCTTCTTATCTGGCTCTTAGGTTTCTCCCCCATCTATGTCATTATCCTAAGCGGATTAGGGGGATACATCTATGGGAGGTTAAAATTTAAACGTTGAAAATTAGAAGTTTGCATACACCGGCTCAAACATCAACCATTCACTATTAATTATTAACTATTAATTATCCAAATGCTTTTCCTGCAACTTTTTTACGCATTCTTCAAAATCGGCCTCTTCGGATTCGGAGGAGGATATGCCATGATTTCCATGATACAAGGTGAAGTAGTAACCCGTCACCAATGGCTCACTTCAACCGAGTTTACCGATATTATCGCCATCAGCCAAATGACTCCCGGCCCTATCGGAATTAACTCAGCCACATACGTAGGCTACTCGGCAGTTGTCAATGCAGGTTATTCACACACTATCGGAATTTTAGGTTCCATCATAACCACCGGAGCCGTAGTGTTGCCTTCGTTCATACTAATGGTACTTATCAGCCGCTTCTTTCTCAAATACCAAAAACATCCTGCCGTAGCCGCAGTATTCAATGGATTACGTCCTGGCGTAGTGGGCTTGCTGGCAGCGGCAGCCTTAGTATTAATGAATGGCGAAAACTTCGGTACTGATTATTTGCAAATCATTATCAGCACGGTACTGTTTGTGGCAACCTTCATCACTTCCTATTACTATAAGACCAATCCCATACTCCTGATTGTAGCAAGCGGCATAATAGGATACATCATTTATGGTCAATAAGCAAACGCTGAAATACATTCATACACAGAAACAATTTAGGCTGTAACGTCTGATAAACATTTCGTTACAGCCTAAATCAAATAGCATCCTATCATTTATGCTTCCTTTGCTACACCTGCACTCTCCTTGACAGTCCACATTTTGTAACTGTCAATCTGGCATGCTATAACCCATGATGACACATTCACTTATCGAATTGTATTGTATGCTCGTACCAGCACTTCATCCTTGCCAATAGCCCGAATGGCAAGCCAATTCAAAATAATACATACAAACGGCAAACAAACAGACCATGAAGGAGTAAAGCTACCGTATGCAGACAAGGTAGAAACAGCAAATACCGCACATGTGATGTAATACCCTACCAACACAATGCTGCTGAAAACAGTCAGGCGGATTTGCAACATGCGCTTCTTATATAAGAAAATGGTCACAAACGACAATGCCGTTGAAATAAGCAACAAAACAAACAATGCCCACGGCGTATAATCGGAAGCGCCGTCTGCCGTTGTCACACATAAATTGGACATTTCCGCTACACTGGTTTCGGTATAAAAATGTCCGACTGACACCGACATCATGATAATCAAGAGAACAAAAACAATAAATAAATAAACAGACTGAATACGCTGTATCATAATCGATTCCTTACCTAAAATTCTACAAATAAAAAACACAGAAGCGTATTCTCTTCCTTCTTGCAGGATGCGGCAATACGTTTCTGTGTCGTTTAATCAAACTAATTATTGCAATTTTTCTTTTTCTTTCGCCGGATTCCGATAATACACCTTACCTTCGATGTATTCTTGCGTAGCAATCAGCGTCGGCTTCGGCAATTTCTCATAATAACGTGAAATTTCAATCTGCTCTCTGTTCTCAAAGACTTCTTCCAAGTTATCGTTATACGAAGCAAACTCCTGCAATTTCTTCGACAAATCGTTCTTCATCTCCACGCCTATCTGGTTCGCACGTTTACCGATAATGGCTACGGTTTCATAGATATTGCCGGTATCTTCACACAATTCCATTACATTACGGGTGATGGTATTGGTAGGAGCATTTGTTTTTTTGTAATCCATAATTTTACTTTATTATAAACCTAAATTAATCTTCCTCTTTCACATATTGGCTGGCATCCTTATAAATAGCCTCCACTTCTTTGATGTACTTGCTTTCGGGAAACTCGTTCTTGAACGCATAATATTCATCAATGGCATCACGCATACGTTCCTCCTTCTTTTCGAGCACACTCTCTTTTGCCATATCGTACTTGGCACGTAAAATCAAGATAGAAAGGTCTTCCCTTCTCTTCGTATAAGGATAATCACGCAGCACGTTTTGGGCAGTTACTACCGCTGCCAGATAATTGTTACCTGTACTGCTATACGATGTATTTCCTGTATATGACCCCAAATCATAATACAACTTAGCCGACAAATATTCTTTTTCCACCAACTTATCCTGCAATTCATAAATCATGTTCTGAGCCAAATCCTTTCTGGAACTGGTCGGAAAATATTCGATGAACATCTGCAATTCATCAATTGCCTTATACGTGCTGGTCTGGTCCAAACGAGGTTCAGGCGTATCCAAATACAATGATTTTCCACAAAAGAAACGAGCCAATTCGGTATACGTTCCACGCGGATAAGTGGTATAATAAACATTAAAATAGTGAGAGGCAGAGATATAGTCACCTTGATTGAAATACGTCATAGCCAGCATGTATGCCGACTCTTCCGCATTACTCGTCCCCTTCAAGATAGGAATCAGCTCTTCCAACAAGGTAGCAGCCCTGCTATTCTGCCCTTTAGCAAAATATCCTTTCGCCGCCTCATATTTATATTCATAATCCGTGCTTTTCAGCACCGTATTATACTCACCGCACGAAGAAAGCATCGTTACGGAAAGCATCGATAGAATGATGTACTTTTTCATGTTTATCCATATAGTCGTGCAAAAGTACGGCTTTCCCTTGAATAATGCAATATCTCAATGTTTTTTAATATAAAAATTCTCCTTCCACTTCATTTTGATGAAAAATATTATGTAATTTTACACACTTTTCTAATCATAGCAAGTTATGAACTTTGAACTCGTATCAGACTATCAGCCGACAGGCGACCAACCGGAAGCTATCGCACAATTGACCGAAGGAGTGAAAAACGGCGTTCCTGCCCAAACTTTACTGGGAGTTACAGGTTCAGGAAAAACATTCACCATCGCCAATGTCATCAAGAATATCAACAAGCCCACACTCATATTAAGCCACAACAAAACACTTGCAGCCCAACTGTATGGTGAATTCAAAAATTTCTTTCCGCATAATGCAGTAGAATATTACGTGTCTTACTATGACTATTATCAGCCGGAAGCCTACATCCCTTCCACTGATACGTATATAGAAAAGGATTTGGCCATCAATGGCGAAATAGATAAATTAAGACTGGCTGCTACCTCTGCCCTTTTATCAGGAAGAAACGATGTGGTAGTCATTTCATCCATATCCTGTATCTACGGCATGGGGAACCCCGCCGATTTTTACAACAACGTCATCGAAATCAAAAAAGGGAAAAAACTGGACCGGAACGTTTTCTTGCGCAAATTGGTAGACAGCCTGTATGTCCGGAATGACCTGGAACTGAACCGAGGCAATTTCCGGGTAAAAGGAGACACGGTAGATATATTTCTGGCATATACAGACAGTGCCCTGCGGGTAATGTTTTGGGACGATGAAATTGATGCCATAGAAGAAATCGACCCTATTTCGGGACACCGGATAAACGAATATGACGAATACAAGATTTATCCTGCCAATCTGTTCATGACGACCAAGGAAAGCGTGCTTCGCGCCATCCATCAAATAGAAGATGATTTAACCAAACAAGTAGCCTGGTTTGAGGAACAAGGGAAAAACTACGAAGCCAAACGGTTGTATGAACGGGTTACATACGACATGGAAATGCTTCGCGAATTAGGGCATTGCTCAGGCATTGAGAATTATTCCCGCTATTTTGACGGCAGAGAACCCGGCACACGCCCGTATTGCCTTCTCGATTTCTTTCCGAAAGATTTCCTGATGGTTATTGACGAAAGCCACGCCAGTGTCCCTCAAATCCGTGCCATGTACGGAGGCGACCGCGCCCGAAAAGAAAACTTAATCAAATATGGTTTTCGCTTGCCTGCCGCGATGGACAATCGCCCTTTAAAGTTTGAGGAATTTCAAGAATTGGCAAAACAGATTATTTATGTCAGTGCCACACCGGATGACTATGAGCTGGAACAAAGCGAAGGCATTGTAGTAGAACAAGTCATACGCCCGACAGGCCTGCTAGACCCAATCATCGAAATACGCCCAAGCATGAATCAGGTGGACGACTTAATGGAAGAAATCCAACAACGCATCGAAAGGCAAGAGCGTATATTGGTTACCACTTTAACCAAACGCATGGCAGAAGAACTGACCGAATACCTGCTTCAGCACGGAATACGCTGTACTTATATCCATAGTGATGTAGAGACACTGGAACGGGTCAAGATTATGGAAGATTTGCGGCAAGGCATATATGACGTTCTGGTAGGAGTCAACTTGCTTCGTGAAGGACTGGACTTGCCAGAAGTATCACTTGTAGCGATACTGGACGCTGACAAAGAAGGTTTTCTCCGTTCTCATCGGTCTCTTACTCAAACGGCAGGGCGTGCAGCCCGGAATGTCAATGGAAGAGTGATTATGTATGCCGATAAAATAACGGAAAGTATGCGGCAGACCATTGATGAAACTAATCGTCGGCGTGCTAAACAATTAGCTTATAATGAGGCACATGGCATAACGCCGAAGCAAATCAAGCGGGCGCATAATAATGTTTTGTTGGAAAAGACCGAAAGCGAAAGCAGTGCATCTAAGCCAAAGGCTTATACGGACGCGCCTGAACAAATGTATGCAGCAGCCGACCCGATTGTACAATACATGTCGAAAGAGCAGTTGCAAAAGAGCATTAACCGTACCCGGAAATTGATGCAGGAAGCTGCTAAGAAGTTAGATTTTATTGAAGCGGCTCAATATCGTGACGAATTGCTTCGGCTGGAAGATGTGTTGAAAGAGAAATAAGGCAAAAAAGGAGGGATACCCATTTATGGTGGATATCCCTCTCCTTGTAGATTTATCGCTAGAACGAATTATTTTTCAATATCAATGCCTTTGTTGCGCAACGTCAATGCCATCAGACGTACATAATCTGCATATTGCTTTTCGTTCAAGGTCTTCTTCATTAACTTCAGATTTCCATACACCGCATTACGGACTTTTTGGTCTGCATTTTGGGTAGAACGGTTAGCCATTTTCATCTGTTCCTGGAAGTAATCGCAAATATCAGCTACTTCTTCGTCTTGAGATGCTGATAATTTCAAGTATTTATTTAGTTTAGCCTTGTTAATAGATCCATCCCATTTAGCGACAACAGTTGAATCGTTTACACCGTTAGCCAATACTGATGCTGAAAATGCTAAAGCAGCTACTAATGTTAATCCAAACTTTTTCATAATACCTAAATTTTAAATGTTACCTAAAAACTTTGTTACCTTAAAACAATAATGTTATCTTTAATCTAGTTTAGTTTAGCTCGAGCTTTTATCTTTTTACCGATGCAAAGATAAGAACATGTTGCATAACATAAAAATATTTCCAAGGAAAAATTCATACGAGTGTATCATTTATTGATTTAAATCAATAGAAAGATAGCAAAATGCACTGTTTTGAAACGACATTGTAACATGCGGAGCAAAATGCAAGAACAAGCAAAAACTATTTGAAAGCAAATAAGCCTTCTGCATTGAAGAAAGGATTCTTTTCATAATAAAGTAACATAAGCAAAGATGCTTGTCCAATGAACCAAGGATACTTGAGAATTTATCATCGGATACTCTGCCGTTTATCCAAGACGAAAGTATAAGCGTTCTATACCTGAAAGAATAAATGCATTGGAATGAAAAACAGCCTTATGCCCATGTGGAACAAAATCATGCTCCGCAAAAAGGTACGTCATCTATTTCCCTTAGAAATTGCCTTAGAAATTTCGTAAGCATTCGAACAGATACTTACTGACTATCAACTTTCCAGATAGAATCATAGCAAGACGCAGCCGGTTACGGAGGCTTGCGAATATAGGTGCGGCGGCAAACGCATATAGGTTCATCCGATGCAAGATTAATAATCCTCAGGCTGCAAGATTATTAATCTTACAAGCGGAAGATTATT
>ULUG01056040.1_pt1 | contig 28291 bp, 29 predicted proteins | sample 1958331 | NCBI WGS metagenome assembly ULUG01 (sample SAMEA4835755, study PRJEB28245) | human gut metagenome | biome: gut microbiome; material: fecal sample | place: Denmark | collected 2008
TATTATAACGATTATTACTGCACTATATCTGACAATAACTGTTATAAAATAATTACTACAAAAGACGGTTTACAAAACCGCATAAATACAACCCGCAATTGTTATAATAGGAGCAAACCAAACTAGTAGACCGCCAGCCAGATATGATGCTCTGTGACTAAATGTTCCATATAAAGCAATCCCTAATGATGTATCATAACATCCATACATTTGTTTAGTTGTTTGATAGATACCGTTTGAAATAGATAGAGCATAAGTCATGATTAGTAACATAATCGGAATAAGTTCTAGACCTGAATAAAAGTATATCGCTGCAACATAAAACGAACTGATATAAAGAAGTATACTAATACTTGCTATGAACACTTGAAGACCGGGAGCCTTTTGTCCAAATACATACGCATTGATAAGTTCCGGTATAGAGAGTATGAGATTCGCTATAGGCAACACAGCCAAGAGAATGAAGATGATAGCAGGTACATAGAGGCCGATGCAGAATGCCCAGATAAGTCCAACGAGTGAAATAGGGAGAAGAATAAGGATCATAGTTTTAAATTGCGCTGATTTTGTTTATTTTGCCCCGCCACAAATCTTGCAATTCACACCGCTGGGTGTATCGCTGGCTCGCCCTTTGCAAGCCCGGTAGTACCGGCAGTTTTTGTTATGGGTCTTGCCCGTTGAGCTGATCCAGTACGCTTTTTCTTCCGCTGCCGGTTTGGCTGCCGGTTTCCGGTGGTAGTGGTACTCCCCTGTTTTGCGGTTGTAGTGACCACCGTTGGCGTCCAAGCCGCCAGGGTGCGCCTCCGAGAATGAAGTGAGGGAAATAACAGCCAAAATGAGAGAGAATAGTTTCATGCGAATTCATAATACCATGAAATAAAGAGAGTTGTAAATAATTTGCTTAACTCTTTCAAAGGCATTACGAAAGGATTATTTCCAACATTTATTTACATGTTTCACCTGCAGTTTATCGTTGTTTGTTAGAGGGGGCCGTGGTATCGCCTTTTCCGTGAGGTTGCTGTTTTTCTTTTTAGCCAGCATTTGCATTTCTTATGGTGAAAGCTTTAGGGGCTTTGTCATCAATGTGATTAATGGCGATACAATTACTGTTTTGGAGAAGACTCCAGAACAAAAACAAGCTTACAGAGTTCGTTTGAAGGGAGTTGATGCTCCTGAAAAAGGGCAGTATGGCTACAGCGGGGCTAAATATTTTTTGGAGAAGTTGATATGGGGTGAAATGGTCACGGTTCAATATTCGGGGCGTGACAAGAACGGAGTTATTTTGGGGCTGGTATTGTATGGGGGGACGTTCGTGAATTATGAAATGGTCAAAGAGGGGTGGGCATGGTACGACAAAAAATATTTCGATAGCCGGGAGCTTGAGAGGTTTGAAGTTTCAGCGAAGAAGGCGCAGAAAGGATTATGGGCAGAGGCGAATGCGATTCCCCCTTGGGAATGGAGAGAAGGAGAGAGAGGTAAGGAGCCTTCCCAGGATAATAAAAAGATAGTTACTTATTGGATCAGCTCAACAGGTAAAACACACCTTCCCGGATGTCGGTATTATGGTGTGGGGATGGGAGCGTTTAATAATCTTGGAACGGCAGATTATTGCGGTCTGTGCTGGAAGATGCCCAAGGTGAAAGTCAGGAAGTCTGAACTGACTTATGATCCTTTTCCTGGGCCAGTAAAGACATCTCCTTCCCCTCGAAGATCATATTCGAGTGCCAGGCATAATTCCATCTATCATCATGTGTTTTCCCCAAGCACGAGTACCGATTCCAAAGGGCGCATTATTTACACGGGGCCGCGTGGAGGAAGATACTACATTAACAAGAACGGGAATAAGACGTATATCAAAAGAAAATAAAAGCCCCCTGGCCCGGAGGCCAAGGGGCGAAGCAAGTAATATAATGTAAACTTCATTAGGTTTATTTAAAGGCCTCTTTGATGTTTCTCGATAGGAGTGAAAATATTTTTTTTGTTTGAGTATCCAAGGATTTTTTAATGATAAGGGATTTCTTTTCTTGGTCAATGAAATGGAGTGTTCTTATTAGAGCCTCATAACTGGTATCTTTTTCCATTCCGAGTAGGTCTTTCAAGGAAGAGATTGTTTGGGAAGAGAACATTTCTTCCATTCTTCTCTTGCCTTCCGTTTTGGAGGGAGCAGGTAGAAGCAGAAATTTATGCGATTCTCCTTCACCAAAAGTTTTTTTAGCTCTTTCATATTCTTTTTCTCCTTCACGGTCATTGTCCCACAGAGCAACATAGTTAGCTCCCCAAGCAATGAGGTGTTGTATAGTGTCAACGATTGATGCAGCATTGGCTCCAGGTATCACGACTGCGTTTTCAGGAAGGTCACAGAATGATTTTATTGCATACAAATCGCTGATTCCCTCTACACAAATAATCGGATGATTTTTTATTTCAGATGTTTGAATGTGGGGTATTCTGAGAGCTTCGTAGAGTGGTTGTAAATGATCGGATTTTCTAGTAGCTGTTTTTTTCTTTGTAATTGGAATGGCTTGGATGGCACTCGTATTGCTTTCCTTATCTACAATTAAAATGTTGTTTGAAGGGATGTATTTAATATCAAGCAGTGAACTTGAGTGTGTACTGTAGATTACAACACCTTCTTTTTCTGATATTTCTTTTAATTTTTTACATAAAAGAGCCTGAACGGATACATGTAAATACGATCCGGGTTCATCTAAGAGAAATATTGTTTCCCTTTCTTGTTTAAAGGGTTTAGAATTGAAAAGGGTTTTCATGATGAAGTTGTAATGCCATATAAATCCCTTACTCCTATCACTCAGATCAAAATAGTTATCGTTATCTTGCACTCTATCATTAATCTGAATTTTTATTCCCTGCTCAGTTGGTGTATTTTTGACTCTCAATTCAATTTTAAATAGGTCTTTTGCGTTTTCAGAGAATCTCAACCATTCATCTGTTATTCTTTGGTTGATATGGGATGCAATCCTTGACAATACGGTTTGTTGTCTTCGCTCGTCAACCTCAAAGATATTGTTGAATGGCTCTTCTACTCCAGCTTCTTTCGCTATTCTTTTGAATATTTCTTTCCATTCAAAGTTTCCTGACTGGGAATTACTTTTAAAGTCAATGAATGATGGAGGGCGATCATTGAAGTCATCACTATAAATAATGGCAGGACAATTCTGAATAATGCAGGAACATATATTTGATGTTATTTCTTCATCATAAGGCTTCTCTTCTTCTTCCGACGGCTCATAAAAGTTTAATGAAGATATATAGTGAGATTTACCGTTAAGTATTCTCGTTATTGTGATTTGTCCGTCTGTTTCCACGAAATCATCTTGTATTTCTAATCCACTGTCAGCTTTCATTTCTTCATACACAAGATCAAGTTCTTCCCTTGTGCATTCAATAACAGCAGTTATTTCCGTGGGGCCATTGTCTGATGGTTCATATAGATTAAAACGATTGCTGATGTGGCTTCCTTCATAAAGGTCATCGTTTTCTTCGTCAAAGCAGAAAATTGCTTGTAAAATTGTTGTTTTACCGCATTCATTGATTCCGATTAATGGAATAAGACGTGGAGAAAGATCAATCGTAAGTTCTTTGGAAATAGCCTTATAATTTTTTATTTTGAAATTTTTGTATCTCATAGAATGATAATAAGTGTATTTTAGTTATGATGTATACTGTTTTTTGATGGGGGGAAGTTATGCCTTCTTCCAGCGTTCCAGCGTTTCCACATAGATGCCGGAGATCTTGCCGCCGTCCATGGGTTCGATGTCTCCGAAGTTGGGGTTGATGGGATGGAGGGTGTATTCCATTTTGCCGGTTTCCGGGTTTTTCCTGCGAACCAGTTTTTTGAGCGTCACGCCGCGTTCATCATGGTATTGAACAATGGTTCCGGGTTTGGGGATGGGGGGGATAGTGTATTTTTTCATGATGACCACGGAGCCGTCCGGGATGGAGGGTTCCATAGAGTGACCGTTGACGCGCAGCAGGTATTCCCCTTTTTCCAGTTCACGGTATAGCCGGATGTCCTGCGGAATGGTGTCTCCATCCGCCAGGTTGCCGGCGGCAATGTTGCCGATGATTCGTCCCTGAGCCTCCAAAGGAGGGGTTGTGAATGTTTCTACCGGGGTAAACTGCTGGCTGGGAGCTTCTGCTTTCCTTTTCTGATGTGCCTTGGCTGTGACTTGAAGGATATGGGAAACCATATCCTCTATAGTTTTTTTTGCTTCATCCGCCATGGCGCGAAGTTGCTTTTCAAAGTCTGGCGGAAGCTCAAACTCAATTTCTTCCTCTCCTGACATCAGCTTTTCAATGAGGGCGAGCTTGGCGGGAGGAATAGGATTCCCAGATGACAACCATCCATCAACAGACCGTTTGCTGACCAGTGTTTTTTCAGCTAACCACGCACGGTCTTTCCCTATCTCTTTGAGCCACATTTTGATGTCTTTTGCCTTGAGCATAGGAACATTATGTACGCATTTTGCGTATTTGTCAACCCATATCTGAATAGTTATATTTCAAAAATTAGTATTTTATTATTGACTGCAATGCGCAAAATTGACATTTTGAGATTATCAACAGCACGCAAGACGCGAATATGATCATCAACCTGAAAAAAGAAACGCAAGAAGTGCGGGAGTGGTTCCGGGAGGCGCAGGCCGCTACAGGCTTGAGCGGCCGGGCTCTCGTTATCGGCGCCATCATGGATTTCCGCCAGAAGGCAAAAGACCGTAGTCCACAACCTCGGAAAAAGAACTCCGAACCCAAGAAGCCGGCAGCATGAAGTACGGTCCCATCGAAGCAATCCTGGCTACTCCTGCAATGAAAGAAGAGTTGCAACAAAAAGGACGTATAGAAGTGCTCTGCTCCGAAGGGTTTCAAACACTTAGAGCAGGAAAAGCGCAAACTCCATTCTGGATGGATGGAATCTATGTGCGGGCTATTGCCTGTAATGAGCGAGCTACGGTAGTTCTACTGGAGGAGGAGTGTGTTTCCGTTCCTTCGGCTGGTAGCGATGTTGGAACAAAAAGTGTTCCCCAACAGTAGATTTAATTTCAATAGTTTCCAGATGGTTAACAATTTCATGGAACTGTTCATGCGAAATGTAGATCGGGTAGTCATGGTCGGTAGTGATGATGTAGCAACAGCCCACATATCCTTCAATTGCGATAATATGATCAATATTGACATAACAGAATACTCCGGGTTTTCCATCGGAATACCTGCCACCATTAAGACCTTCCTGTAGTTTTATGAATTTAGGCATAACAGAATAGTAGCCTCACAGCTTTTATCTTCAAGAATAATGAGCCGGAATGCGCATGAATTTAGGCAATACGAGCACATTCAAAGCCAAGGCGTTACATTGGCAGGCTCTCCATTTTTATTTAAGTAATAACAATCAATATTAATCACTAACAAATAACCAATGATGAACTGGACTGAATTTATTGTTGTGACGCTGCTTAACCTGGCAGGCTACCTGTCCGCGTTGATGCTTGGTATCAGCCTGGGAGAGAAACACATCATTCGCCAGGTGAACAGAACCCTGGATCAGATGAGAAAGGAGCGGGCATGATTATCGAATACGACGACGAAGACCGGTGCATCCGGGTGAATGGCGAATACGTCGCCATCCGAGAAGCGGAGGGGCTCAAGGACGAGCTGGAATTAGCGATTGACCAGTGGGAGGTGGATCACGCCGAGCAGTGCGATAACCCCGACGGACACTACGACGACTGAACCATGGAAGAAGCCCTGATCGAAGAATTGAAGCTGCTCGGCTGGCACGAGCTTTAACTAATCGCCCGGCCCAGGTGGGGCCTAAAAACCAAAATACACAAATCGGTAGATAAGAATAATACGGTCTGGCAGGCGCGGGACATACCCGTCCGGGCGGCCATTTTAATTAACCGAACATGAACACGAATGAAAAAACGTTGAAGAGTCTGGCGGAGGCCCTGGAAACCATAGCCAGGGTTCTTAAGGAGGCTGCTTCTTCTCCTGTTCCTTCCTCCCCGGAGGCGGCGAGCGTGGGATTATTGCCTGATTCCGACGAGGCGCAGGCGATTGCCGCCTTCCGCGGCAAGGTAGTTGTCACTTTGGATGACGTAAGGTTCATGACGGGCTGGGGAAGAGAGCGCATTCTTGCCCTTGTCCAGGATGGCAGCATTCAGGCGTTGCCCGGAACAGGAAGCGCCGGATGCCCCTATGAGTTCCCTGCCCTGTCTGTATGGCGCTATATCCACCAGCAGGATCATGCACAGAAGCCTCAAGTGAATGGAGTGGATATGAATATTCTTCCCCCGCGCAGAAGAAGAAAGGGGGCTGCGGCATGAATACCTTTTTCAAGTTCTTGGGGGCCTGCTCCTTTGGTCTTTCCGCTGCGTGCCTGTTTTGGCTGGCGGTGGAGCTGGATAACGCCGAGCTGCAGGTCGGCAAGAGCCCGCATTCCGGGTTTACGCCGGATTGCCCGATTCCTTTTGACGGCTTGGAAAAACCGTCCCGCCCTCACGGTATGAGGAAACAATGAGTTGGCCGGGGTCAGTTGGCCCTGACTCCCGGCCTGTTACAAATGCAACCTACAAAATTACAATAAGTAACGAGTTATGAATACACCAAGTGAAGCCACACGGCAAGAGAAAGTAATGGATCCCTCCAAGTCCACCGAGCTGGCCGTCAGCCTGGACAATCTGGCCCTGGAAGCCCAGCAGGCATTGAGCTGCAAGGGCAGCTTTGAAAAGGCCATCAACATGGGCATTGCCATGAACCGGCTGCGCGACGCCCTGACTCCCCCCATCATGGAATCCATCATGAAGCTGAAAGGCTCCCAGCTCGGCTTCCGCACGGACGAGTGCGCTGCGACACAATACAAAGAAGGCGTGACCTATGGCGTGGATGCGGTCAGGGAATGCCTGATTGTGGCCACCTGCATGGGCCTTTCTCCGGTAGGTAATCAGTGGAATATCCTTGCCGGGCGCACGTATGTGACCAAGGAAGGCATGACCTACCTGTTGAAGAACCTGGAAGGCCTGACCAATTTGAAGATGGTTTACCATCCCGCCGAAATCAAAGAGTCTTCCACTTCCGGCATCAGCAAGAGCGGGAAGGAGTACCAGAAGATTGAGCGGGAAGGTTTGGTGAGGGTCGATATGAGCTGGGAGTTCAAGGGAGTCCCGGATTCCGAAACTCTTGAGTTCTGTATCCGTGTAAATAACGGCATGAGCCAGGATGCCATTATTGGCAAGGCCGAGCGGAAGGCCAAGGCATGGCTTTATTCCCACCTGACCGACACGATTATTTCCGACGGCGAAGTGGAAGACGGACGGGAAATGCGGAATGCTACTCCGGAAGCCGGAACGCAGAAGCCGAAGGCCGGCAATCCTCTTGCGGGCGCCGCTGTACCTCCGCCAGTGGCGGCGGCAGCCAGGCAGGAAGAAAAGCCCCTTGAACCGGAAGTGGTTTCTTCGCCCACTCCTACTGATGATTTGAAGCTGGAGCCGGAATCTGCCGTGAGCGTGGCAGACCTGGAAAAACTGCTGCGAGACCACGGCGTGACGATGCCCCAGGTAGTGAATTTCTGCCGGGGCCGGCAGATTTATTACGTGCAGGGAGCCAGCCGGGAAGAGACGTTCCCGCCCAAGACGCTGGAGTGGCTGGTGGCGAATTTCAATCAGGTGGTTGCCTGGGTGGGGGCCTCCGGGAAGTAAGCATGCAGGATAGCAAGGATCTTTAGCTATGAATGTTTTAGATTTATCGGGCTTTGCGACTTTCGGCGAGGCTTGTGGCCGGGTGGATAATCCGCAGGCGTACCACGATTCCAAGAAGGGGATTCCTCACTGTGTCTCCAAGTCCATGCTGACGGATTTCGCCCGGAATCCCTATAAATGGAAGTATCGGCAGGATGAAGGGATTGAGAAGGTTTCCCAGGGGTTCCGGTTTGGTTCCCTGGTGGATTGTCTGGCCCTGACGCCGGATCAGTTCCAGAGTCAGTATCTCGTGGAAGAGTGGCTGCCGGGGGTGAATAAGAACGGCTCCGTGTCCAAGACGAAGCAGGACGACGGGCAAGCAGCCCGCTGGGCGGCGTTTGCCGACCGTGGGGGAGCCGTGCTGACGCCGGAGGAGTACGCCGAAGCGCAGAAGGCCGTGGGGATTTTCAATAATTACCTGCGAACCGAACATGGGCTGGTGCTGGGGGATTCGTTTGATTCCCAGGTGGCGATGTATAAGACGCTGCTCATTGAGTACGCACCGGACAAGCCTCCGGTTCCGATTACGATTACGGGGATGATTGATATCCTGCCTCACGATGAAGAGATGCCGATTATTGATATGAAGACGACTTCCACGCCCGTGGAGGATTCCGGTCTGATTGACCGGGATATGGCCCGCTACGGGTACGGCTGGCAGGCTGCCTTGTATTGCGATCTGTATGAAGCGATTTTCGGGATACGCCGGAATTTCATGTTTGTGTTCATGGAGTCGGCAGCTCCTTACTGCATTTCCGAGGTGCGGATGGATCAGGAGGCCCTGGAGCATTACCGGGGGCAGTATATGGCCGCCCTGCGCCAGTACGCCGAGTGCGTGGCGACGGGGATTTATCCGGGGGCTGTGGCCTTGCCGCGGTATTTCCGCATTCCGCGCTGGGAACTTAAAAAGGGATGGGAAGGAGGTGCGGCATGATGACCACGCTGACCATTACCTTGCCCCACACTCCCCGGTGTTTGTCCCCCAATGCGAAGGCCCCTCTCACGCAGAGGGGGGCCATTGTGGCCGGTTACAAGAAGACGGCTGCCAAGAGCCGCGCCCGGAATATAGCCTGGGGCAGGACTTGTGAAGCCCTGAATGGCCGGAGGATGCAACCGACGCATTACCGGGTGGTCTGGTTTTTCAAGGGACCGAAGCCGGACGCGGATAATTGCCTGGCGCGCTGCAAGGCGTATCTGGACGGCGCCTGCAAGGCTATGGGGATTGACGACAGGACGCTGGATTGCGCCGGGATTGAGCGGATTCACGACTTGGGACGCGCCGGACAAGTGGAAATCGTGTTTGAGAGGAGGGACGATGAAAACGCCTAAATGCCCTCTTTGCGGCACACCTTTGAAAGCCATACGAGGATATGATGTCCATGGGATAACAACCGATTGGGTTGCTGGTTGCTACAACTGCTTCTTCCAGAGTTCCCATTTTTGGAAAACCAAGAAGGCATGTATTGAAGATATGGATAGGCTTGTTTCTTTGTTTCCTCCCATCATGAGGGTTTGGCCGGGGGACAAGTTGCAAGTAGAGGATGGAAGCATTTGTGAAGTGATAAACGTTAATAAAAATCTAGCAATGATGGACGTGAGGAGAGGTGAAGGAAGACCAGTATTCACGATTGCAGATACTCATGTCATTAGATGGCCTTGGGAACTCGAACAGGAGGGAGGGGCGGAGCAATGATTAACATCCTCTTATCCGTCAGGCAGCCTTTCTCCAGAAAAATTCTGTCCGGCGAAAAGAGATGGGAGTTGCGGAAAAACGTACCGCGCTTAAAAAAAGGCGACTCCGTAACGCTGTGGCTCTACGAGTCCGGGAAAGACGGGAAACGGGTCATTATCGGTAAGTGCCTGATGCTCTTCTGTGTACGCATGCTTTACATGCCATCCGGGCAAGCCTTGGATCTATTGATCAGAGACGCCTGCGTGACGGAAGAACATATCCGCGCCTATCTCCCCTGCTACGCCTGGGGAGTCCAGGACCCCGTGAGGCTCCCCGCCGCCGTGCCGCTCTCTGTCATCGGCCTGACTCGCCCGCCGCAGTCGTGGCAGTACATTACTGACAAGCAAGCCGACATCTTAGAAAGGAGGCTCGCATGAAGCTGACGCCTGAACAGAAAGCTTTTTACGAGTACGTAGGCGCATGGGAAACAACTGTTGTTATCCATACCTTCATCCGTAGCCTTTTGAAAGATAAAGGCTATCAACTCTCCCCCGAATTGTTGCATCATTACCGCGACGAGAAGTCACATTATGGGGCAGTTTTGCGCGAAGCGTGGAAATGGCGGCGCAATTTCCGGGCGTGGCAGGTTAAAGAGAGATACTGCGGTAACTGCAAATATTCAGACTATTCTGAATGGGATGTGCCATGTTGCGAATGCTCTCATACCAACTTCCCAGAAAGCATAGACCGGTGGGAGCCGAGAAAGGAGGGGGAGTGAAAGCCATTCTTGACGCCTGCTGCGGCTCCCGCATGTTCTGGTTTGACCGCCGCCATCCTGACGTGGTGTTCATGGATCGCCGGGAGGAAACGCACACGCTTTGCGACGGGCGAACCCTGGAAATCAAGCCGGACTTGGTCGGAGACTTCCGGGAGATGCCTTTCAACGACGGGGCTTTTCGCCTTGTCGTGTTCGACCCTCCCCACCTGATTCACGCCGGGGAATCGTCCTGGCTGGCTAAGAAGTACGGGAAGCTGGACCGGAAGACATGGAGGGATGATTTGAAGGCCGGATTCCGGGAGTGTTTCCGGGTTTTGGAACCGGGCGGCGTTCTGGTGTTCAAGTGGTGCGAGGATCAGGTTTCAACCGCGGAAGTGCTGAAACTGGCCAGCCATGAACCTTTGTTCGGGCACCGCCGCGGGAAGACCGTCTTCCTCGTTTTTATGAAACCCTCCATATTTAGCATCCAGGCCGCGGAGAGGAAGAAAAATGAAAATTGAAATTATGCTTAAAGGGTATGGAATACATCAATATACCACTCTACGTTATCCGCTCTAATGAGTACATAGGCGCTGATCCCACCCAGCGGGCTACGTGGCTTTCTTTGATCGCCTGGTCTTGTGACCAGGAGAATATGGGGCGGATTGCCGGGGCACGGTCCTGGGGAGACCGCCGCTGGATGCAGTCTTGCGGGGTCATGGCTTCCGAGGTGGCCGAGTCCTGCGGCCTTTTCCGTTGGGATGGAGATGATTTAATTGTCACCTTCTACCCGGAAGATGCCCAGCGAGAAATTGAGCGCAAAAGGGAAATCGCGCGCGCCAACGGACGGAAGGGAGGCCGGAAACCAACGCCGGAACCTATACCGGAAACCAACGTTGGTTCCGACGTAGGAACCCAACCTTGGATAGCAAATGAAGCTTCGTTGGAAAGCGAAAAGAAAGGAAAAGAAAAGAAAGGGAATAGAGAGGGAGAAATTACTACGGTGGACAGTACACCGGGGGAAGAAGCGCCCGCTGCTCCTGTGCTGCCTGCCCAGTCTTTCCCGAACCGGGAACGCCTGAACGACGTCCGGGGGATGCGCTGCGCCGACAATCACGCGGATATGGGGGCTTCTCCCGGCGCCGCCAGGTTCATGGCTGCCTGTTTGGAAATCAACCCTTCATGGTCCCGGACAATGCCAACTGCCATTGAGCAGGCAGCCGCGCTTGAGGCTTACTGTTCCGCACAGGGCCGGGTGACGCCGCGGGATATGGAGATGTTGAGGGATTATTACGCGTCAGGACTGACGGAGGACTGCAAGAAGAAAGCTTTTTGGAGGCCGGACAGCCGCAAGAAGTTTTGGGAGTGCTTCGGGGATGTGCTCACCCACGCGGACCGCTGGGCCAAAGAGACGCGATGGAAGCCGGTATCCGCTCGGAAGAAGCTGAAAACAGAACAAGCCCCGCAACAGCCGGAAGGGCCCGTTGTGGATGTCGTGGACGCCGCAGCAGAAATTGCATCTCTACGGGAGGAAATGGGAATAGGAGGTGACGAATGAAGCAGTCAGAGTTAAAATTGATGTCTATCATGTCCGCAGCCTTTTCACGGCTGAAAATGTCTCCGGTTCAGATCGCTATTCTTTCCTGCATCGGTCTTAATCCCGGCATTCGGTTCGGAGAAATTGCCAACCGCGTTTCCGTATCTTCCAGCCGTTTGTGCTTTCATCTGAATACCCTTTGCGGTGCAGGAGACGTTTCTACCTCCCAATATGGAGGCAGATTCAAAAAAGGTTATTTCCTCACGGCACAAGGGCGTAAACGATTGGAAGACGCTATCACACGAACGATGAAAGATCATGTCTAAGAGAGATAAAACATCTATTGCCACAGAGAAGAAGAAGGAGTTTGCGAGGCTCTTGGTTGAGTCAAAATTGTCCAAGGCGGACGCTTATCGTAAGGCCTACAATCGCAAGGATATGAGTAATGACGCAGCCAGCAAGGCGGCATCCCGTTTGTCCAAAGATGGCGAAGTTTTGCGAATGATTGACGAATTGAACGCCCTTTTGGACAGATCAGCGATTGCCACCAAGCAGGAATGCCTTGAGTTTCTTACTGCTGTGTTGCGTACACCAATTGGAGAAGTGGGCGAAGATTCTCCTTTATGCCAGGAGGTTGCCTACACGGATTCAGGGATGCGCAAGAAGATGCCCGGCAAGATTGAGGCGGTGAGGGAACTTTCCAAGCTGGCCGGTTACAATGAACCGGAACCGGTGGATGTACCAGGGCTTTCAAAGATTGCCGCAGTACTTGCCGGAACGAAACAGGAGCATCTTGTACATCCTGATAATGGTAAAGCCGCTCCGATTGAGTTTGATGGGATAGAGGCTCCCCAAGAAAATGAAGAACGCCGCCCGGGATTCATGGACGGCGTGAAGGATAAACCGTTGGTTTAGGGATGAAATTTTATATTTGATTTCACATAGTTAAACATATCAACCTCACTTTTAAATGAAGAAATAAGAAGATATTTTTCTACAAAATCATCTTTATAGATATTGGAAGGGAAATACTGAAGAACTCTTTCAACATCATCTTTTTTATTTATCATCAATAACGATATATATAAAAGAGATAAAAAATTGGGAGGCATTTGAGAAACCATCATCCATAAATCATTTTTTAATATATTTCTATAATCCTCATCCCATTGAGAATCTTCTATGATACATATTGTTTTCTTTAATGCCGAATAACAAATAGAAGCTACAGGCGCCATAATGACTAAATAATGAGAAACTAGAGCAACTTCCTCACCAATCTCTTTATCTGTTGGCATTCTTTTTATATTTCCTTCGAACCAAGATTCTATTGTTAAAAAATGACGTTGATAATCCTTCAGAACATTTATACCTTCTGATTCTTTTTTATCTATGTTGATCATATCGTATAATACATATAAATTTTTTATAGAATCGCGTATTAATCCTGTATAATTGAGAACCATAGAATCTACTCTATCTTTCCTCATTTCGGAAAACTGTTCATTAAAATTATCTTGTTGCTTAAATATTGTATAAATTAATCCTACAAATGCTAATCCCGCAAATAAGGCATTCAACCCTCCGTACATATCACCACTGATTCCGAAACGGGAGGTTTCTGGAAAATTGATTCCTTCAAACAACCAGTCCGCTATACCAAGGCTTCCCCATGTGATGAAGGGCCATGCAATAAAGAGAACGAAGGCGCCGAGAATAAACCAGCGTGCTTTTTCCCATTCTATACTTTTCTTTTTCGGAGAAGATTTTTGATCTGACATAGAGGAACATGTAATCCTTTCATATCCCGATTGTCAAAGTATTTCACCAATTAACCATGCAGATTTAGTCAAGTTACGGTTGTATTCATCCTCCTTCGTTTTGTTGTAATGATGGTACATGATTCGATGCGCTTTCAACGGAGGCGAGCTTTCTCCTACTTCCGCCGTCCGGGCGGACTTGGATAATTTTCACCGTGGGGCTTCCAGGATTGAGAATCTGGACCTGGGCCAGATGGGCGGCGTTTCCCGGCGCCGCGGGTTCCGGCGCGTGGCTGCCGCTTTGGAAGGTTCCGTGATTTTGCCTTATGTTTATTCCACCAATGACCGTTTTCTTGTGGAGGTGTCCCCTGCCCTGCTGCGCGTGTTGTCCGCCGAGGGGGATGTGGTTGCCTCCCTGCCTTCCGTGTGGAGCCAGGACGATGTTTCCGCTTTGCGCCACAAACAGGTGAACAGCATGTTGTTTCTGGCCTGCCCCACGCATGAGCTGATGGTGCTGAAACGGGATGACGAGGGCATGTTTTCCCTGGCTCCCTATGAGTTTAAGGCCCGCCCCTGGCGGTATGAGGAGTTCCGGGATTTTCCGGTGCGCCTGACGTTGGATGAGGGGTGTTACAGGGTGTCTTTCGGGGAGCATGCGTCCGATGCGGATGCGGCGGTTAACGAGGGGGATGTGATGCGCGTCCAGGTGACGGTGCCCCAGCAGACCGGGTTCAGCACGGGGGCCGTCATCCGCCAGGGCTGGGTGATTGCCAAGGCGTTTACGGCAGCCAGCGCTTTCACGGCTGGGAAAAAGCTCTGCCTCAATGAGGGGAGTTATTGGTCCTGGTGGACGTGCGACAGGGATTTTAACGGGGCGGAGGATTTTGTGGACGGCCTGACGTCTCCGGCGGATTATCCGGAGCATTTTCATAAGGGTGTGATTTGCCATTCCAATACGATTACCTGCAAGGGGACCTGGACGTTTTATTGTTATAAGGAGTGGTACGGCACGTATGCCGTGGAGCGGCGTTTCCCGAATGAGGATTGGCAGCTGCTTGGTACGTCCAATTCCCCGGTGGGGGCCGCTTCCAATTTGCAGCTGACCGGGGACGAGGCGGGGGAGGAGTGTTATTTGCGCCTGATGTTGTATGAGTCCCAGCTTTCCAATGGTTCCGATCCCAGCCAGGGGTTTCCGGCTGATTCCTGCGGGAATAAGCTGGTGGTGGATGCTTATAAGAAGGATGTGGTGCTGCGGCTGCGTTCCCTGTCTACCAGCGACGTGCGCAAGTTGACGCTGCCTTTGGGGAGTGATTTTTGCGATTTTTTCGAGAAGAAGGGGCTGCCGTTTTTTTCCGCATTGTTGGTTGATGGGGCCAAGGTGGACGGCGGGTTTGAGGTGTCCAGGGAGGGACGGACGCTGACGGTGAAGCCCGATGGGTTGACGACGGATGATGTCGGCGCCGGGAGTATGGTGCGCCTGGAATGGGAGCAGGCAGAGGTGAGTTTGGACCGGTTTGCGGAGGGGTCGATTGAGATGTATCGTTTTTTTCTTCCGGCGGGTACAGTCGTGTCGATGCAGGGGTTTGTCTGCGTTTATGCCGGGCAGACGATTCAGCTGAATTCAACGTTGAATGTGTGTTCTTTTTGCGAGGGCAACGGTGGTTCTTATTCGTTGATGCCTGTGTTTTCCACGATGGAGAAGGCATCTTTTACAGTGCCGGAGGACGGAGTTTATGTGGTGAGGATGGAGACCTGGCCCGGAGGGTCCGTCAGCCAACGGGCCAGAGCGCAACTGGAGGCGCCTGCCTGCACGGCGTGGATGGAGGCAGAGGCTGCCGAGGTGACGGCTTCCGCGGAGTATTCTCTTTGGGATAATATTTCCGCGGTTCCGGAGGGGGTTCCCCCGTCCGGGGAGTCGTTGATGTGGAGTTTCGCGGCGTTCCGGGGGGTGTACGGGTTTCCTTCCCTCGTGGATGTGTTTCAGCAGCGCCTGGTATTGGCCGCTACGCAGGCCCAGCCGCAGACGGTGTGGTTGAGCAAGACGGATGACCTCAACAGTTTCGAGGTGGGGAAGCAGGATGATTCCGCGCTGGCTTTGACGTTGAGCACCACAACGCAAAACAGGATTTGCTGGCTGATGGCGCAGAGTTCCCGGCTGCTGCTGGGGACGGCGGACGCGGAGTGGGCGGTGTCCGGCGGCCAGGGGGTGATGACTTACTCCAATGCGCGGGCGGACAGCCACGGGTTTGTGGGGTCTTCCGATGTACCAGCCCTGATGGCGACCGATAAGGTGCTGTATGTGGAGAGGGGCGGCGGACGGGTGTATCAGTACGGGTATGATTATGAGAGCGACGGGTTCGTGTCCCGCGATTTGACGGTGTTTGCCGATCATGTGCTGGCCGACGGCGGCGGGGGCCGGGGGGTTGCTTTTGTGCGCAAGCCGGAGCCGCGGGCGGTGTTTGTGCGCCGGGACGGGGTGCTGGCGCTGATGACTTATAATAGCATGCACCAGGTGCATGCCTGGCACCGGTACACGACAGATGGGGTGTTCGAAGGGGTAGCCGTTTTGCCCAATGGGGATCAGGCGGATTTGCTGTTTGCCCTGGTGTCGCGGGAGGATGGACGGTTTATTGAGGTGCTGGCGCCGGGTAATGAGTTTCAGGATCCGGGAGGCAGGGATTTTGTGTCTGTGCTGGAGACTAACGCCCTGATTTCTCTTGAAGCTGCTGGACGCCGCCAGCATAGCGGCGGAGTGATGTTTTTCTTTGGCTCTGATGCACTGGTGGATGGTGTTGAGGTAAGCATTGACGGAACCCGTTGGGATGTACTGGACCGTTCCCCGTCTTCGTTTTTAACAAGGGGATGGCATTCTCTAGTTGCTGATGGATGCTGGAATTACGATTCCATGGTGGGCATCCGCGTTTCCGGCAACCGCGATTTCAATTTATTAGCTATTCAGGCATAATGGATAATAATATAGAGATTCTGAAAGAACAGCTTTCCGACCGCGTGTGGAGGTTAAATCACTTGTACTGGATTATCAATAAAGAGGGCAAGATGCAAAGGTTCCAGTTGAATTGGGCCCAGCGGCGGCTTCATGAGCAGTTATGGTACAGGAATGACATTCTGAAAGCGCGCCAGCTGGGCATTTCCACGTATGTAGCCATGCTGATGCTGGATATGAGCCTGTTCCGGCCCAATTTCCATTGCGGTATCATTGATAAAACTTTGGTGGATGGAACAGGCAAGATTGGCAAAATTGAGTTGGCTTACAGGAGTTTGGACTATGTACCGGATGATCCCACGGAAGAAGACCTTGCCCTGGCCGAGTTAGGACGCCTCATCAAAGGGGAGATTCAAGCCAGGCCTTCCAAAACGACGGTGTCTTTTTCCAATGGGAGTAAAATTACAGCCGGCACATCTCTCCGCGGCGGCACATTTCAGTTTTTGCATGTCTCGGAACTTGGATACGTCGCGGCCCATGCCCCTCTGCGAGCCCGCGAGATTGTGACAGGGGCCATGAACGCCGTTTCCAAAGACGGCGTGATTGTCCGGGAATCCACCCATGAGGGAGGAAAGTTTGGCCTCAATTACGAGATGACCAAGGCGTCCATGGAGATGGTCGGCAAACCTCTTTCTTCCCTGGATTGGAAGTTTTTTTTCTTTCCCTGGTGGAAGAATCCGGAGTATTTCCTTGAAGCTGATGATGAACATGGATGCAGTTTCCCGGAGGATTTACAGAAGTATTTCGAGGATTTGAGGTTAAGGTGCGGCATTTCCCTGAATGATGCCCAGAAGCGTTGGTACGCCTCCCAATACAAGACATTTGGAGGATTGGTCCGTCAGGAATATCCTTCCACGCCGGAAGAGGCGTTTCAGGCATTGGTGGAGGGATCCATTTATGGTTCTTACATGGACGCATTACGTTCCAAAGGCCGACTATGCGCCGAGTTTGAAAAGGATGATCTGGCTCCCTATTATGTGTCCTGGGATATTGGCATGGCTGATTATATGGTTCTCTGGCTCTGGCAGGTGAGGGGAGACGGCAAGTTTTACGTGATGGATTGCTTGCAGGCCAATGAAAAGCCCTTGGAGTGGTATATCAATTTCATCCGCACGAAGTGGGAAGTGATGTTTGGCCCCATTTACAAACATCTGGTTCCCCACGACGCAGGGAGGAGAGATACCCACGGGATTACCTTTGACGTGTATTTGAGGCGAGCAGGGTTCAATGTGTCCGTAGTGCCGCGCATTTCCGATGTGTGGAATGGTATTTTTGCGGTACGGCGCCTCCTGAATCATTGCATTTTTCACGAGCGATGCTCCCGGCCCCTGAAAATTGACGGAGTGGAATATATGTCTGGCGTAAATGCCCTGGAGAATTATCAGAAGGCCCCGGCAGGAGCACATGGTGTTGAACGGGATACCCCCCTGCATAATAGGTGTTCTCACGCCGCGGACGCATTCAGGACATTTGCGGAAGCTTATGAAAATGGCCTTGTTGGAGCAGTTGGAGCTGTTGCCATGCCTGCCCAAGCGGTAGAATCACGCCAGACACGAGGACTTGCCATAGGCGCGGATGCACTCTTTTTCTAAACTCCACCGAAAAGCCACACGTCAGCCACACGCCACAAGCATTAAATAGATATAATTTAGATGTACGACCAATTTCAAAAATATTGAAATTACAATGATATGGTAAAATACTTTAGTCTGCCTTAATGATAAAATCTGCATGGGGTGCAGGGGGTCGCAGGTTCGAATCCTGTCAACCCGACCATTTTCCCATTCGTGAGGCCTTGCAGAATGAAGTATTCTGCAAGGCCTCAAACTTTTTTGCTCTGCGCGGTATTCCATCCGGTCCTATGGTTCCGCCATGCACCTTGCCATGCATCACATTCCGGATGCATGACAATTTTCCAAAACCAAACATACACCGCCCTCAAAGCAGGAAGTCTGATCCTCCCTCCCTTTGGAAAAATTAATCGGGAAAATTATCACAAGATACATTCCCTCCCTCTTGCTAATAAACAAAAAAATCCTGGGTATTTGCCGGGTTCATGCCATTCATATTCATTGCCATTTCCTCTCCGACCGGCCCGCTACTCCGCTTCCCTGCCGTGAGACAGGACAAACCGGAACCGGGAAGAAACAGTTTTTTATTGCGTTGCAGGCAGGTAAATCATATACCCCGCCGGTTCAGACTTCACCTTTTCCCCCTTGCTTTCATGCCATCCATTTCCTTTCTGAATCATCTCGGAGCCCTGCTGACGCTTTGGCTTCTCCTATGCTGCGGCGCACCAGCGGCGGAAAACGGCAGAATCCTGATGGTGACGGAAGCGACTTTCCCTCCCTACGAATTCCGGGACGGAAACACCATCCTGGGCATTGACCCGGAAATCATGCGGGAGGTAGCCCGGCGCACCGGCAGGGAGCTGGTCATTGAAGACATGAGCTTTGATTCCGTGATTACGGCTGTAGTTTCCGGGAAGGCGGACGTAGCCGCCTCCGGAATCACGGTTACGCCGGAACGCAGGAGGAAAGTGGACTTCTCCATTCCCTATGTGGAAGCCGCTCAGGTTATCATCGTTCCCAAAGGTTCTCCCATCCGGAAGCGGGAAGATATCCGTGGCAAAAGAATTGGAGTGCAGCACGGGGCCACGGGAGACATTTACGTCACACGGAACATCCAGCAGCCGGAACGCTTCCCTAACGGAGCGCTGGCTGTGGCCGCCGTGGCGGCAGGCAAGGTGGACGCCGCCGTCATTGACCAGGATCCGGCAAAAATGTACGTAGCGGGCAATGAGCGGCTGGAAATTCTGCCGGAACCCCTCACTTCCGAATCCTACGCCATTGCCGTCCGTAAGGGAGATACGGTTCTCCTTCAGGATATTAACGACACCATTGCAGCATTGAAAGCCTCCGGAAAGCTGGAGGAAATACGGAACGCTTATGCGGCCATGCAGGTTAAATCCGCTGCCGGTCCCGAACAACACGCTTCCGGAGGGGGCTGGCTGGAAAATACATGGCTGGACCTGAAAGAATCCTTTTATGTCAATTTCATGCAGGAAGGCCGCTGGAAATACCTGACCAACGGCTTTCTGGTGACGGTGGAGGTCTCTTTCTTTTCCGTTCTGCTGGGCATTCTGGTGGGCTTTGTGGTGGCCGTCATCCGCGCCACGCATGACAAAACGGGCAATCTCCGTTTCCTGAATGCCCTCTGCAAACTGTACCTGACAGTCATCCGCGGCACGCCGGTGGTCGTTCAACTGCTCATGATCTATTTTGTCATCTTCGGCTCCGTGGATGTCAGCAAAGTGTTGGTGGCCGTGGTGGCCTTCGGCTTCAACTCAGGAGCCTATGTAGCGGAAATCATCAGAGGCGGTATTATGTCCATTGACAAAGGACAATTTGAAGCCGGGCGCAGTCTCGGCCTGGGATATGCCCAAACCATGATTTACATTATCCTGCCCCAGGCCTTTAAAAATGTACTTCCCTCTCTGGGAAACGAATTTATCGTACTGTTGAAGGAGACCAGCGTCTCCGGCTATATCGCCCTCCAGGACCTGACCAAGGGCGGCGACATCATCCGGAGCCAGACTTATACCGCCTTCATGCCGCTGACGGCCGTGGCCCTGATTTACCTCTCCGTGGTCATGCTGTTCAGCTGGATGCTCGGCAAACTGGAAAGAAAACTGAAAAACAATGAATGAACATCCTGGAAACACTCCCATGTTCCAAATCAGCCATTTGGTTAAGGAATTCAACTCCGTGCCGGCAGTCAACGATGTCACCACGAAAATTGACCGGGGTGAAGTGGTCTTCATCGTAGGCCCGTCCGGTTCCGGTAAAAGCACCTTCCTGCGCTGCCTGAACCTGCTGGAGGAACCGACCTCCGGAGAAATCCGTTTCAAGGGAAAGCTGATTACCTCTCCCGGAACGGACGTCAATCAATTCCGCCAGCACGTAGGCATGGTTTTCCAGCATTTCAATCTTTTCCCGCACCTGACCATTCTGGAAAATATCACCATCGCCCCGGTTAAAACGGGACGCTCCAGCAGAAAGGAGGCAGCAGACCAGGCGGAAACCCTTCTCCAGCGCATTGGGCTGTACGGCAAGAGGCACTCCTATCCCCTCCAGCTTTCCGGAGGCCAAAAGCAGCGCATCGCCATCGTGCGCGCCCTAGTCATGAATCCGGATGTCATCCTGTTTGACGAGCCGACATCAGCCCTGGACCCGGAAATGGTGGGAGAAGTGCTCTCCCTGATGAAGGAGCTGGCGCAGGGAGGACTGACGATGGTAGTGGTTACCCATGAAATAGGGTTCGCGCGGGAGGTGGCTTCCCGCGTCCTGTTCATGGATAAAGGGAAAATTGTGGAAGAAGGGCCTCCGGACCGCGTTATCGACCGCCCCGCCAATCCCAGGCTGCAGGAGTTTTTTTCCAAGGTGCTCTGACACGGGCAGTTCTGGAAAAAATACAGGGGAAAGGAGGAAGAACCTCTCTCTTACCGCCTGCGCCTATAAACCAAGCAATTTGGAATAACCTTCTCTTTCCTTCCCCGGACAACGGGAAGCCTCTGTTCTCTACAACATGATCTCCACGTTATAAGACTCGTCAATCAACAGATAGTCACAGCCATAGAACCTGCATTTTTCAAGATTGTCCCTGTTTTCACGCAGCAACTCTTCCTGCGTAACAGGAGAACTCTCCATGCGCCGTTCAATCGCATTCTCATGGTTCAGGATATCATGGTAATGCCTTTGAATATAATTTTCTGAAAAAATAAGGCATACATACCGTATCCGTTCCCGGCAAGCCTGCGTAAAATCCTTCTTCCAGTCAAAGGGAATATAGCAACCTTCCACCACTAAATTTTGGCCGTTTTCAATCGCGGTCTTTACTATTTCTTTGATAATGCCCCAGAGGAAGGGAGTCAGCTCTTCATCGGGGCTTTCAGGGGAGAAAGGGCATATCCCGCTACGTATCAACCCCATCTTTAAATGGTCAATGGATAAATAGGGATAGGAATATTTTTCAAGCACCCGCTGCGCCGCGAGTGTTTTCCCTGTATGCGTGCTACCGCCAATCAAAAGAATCATAAGACTTCCCTCCCTGGCATTTCATAAGAAAGAACCCCAATCTTTCCCATGCAGCCAATATCCGGCATCCTCTCATATTCGTTGGTGATATCCATACTTAACCAGTTGCCAACATACTCACAGGATTCTCTGCATGCAGTGCATTCCGTAAAATAATCACCTTGAACATCAATCGTAAGCAATGCCTGCATCAGCTTGCTCTCTCTTCATTTTTTCAGTTCCTTCCGGAACGGACAAGAAAAAACACAAGGTCTCCTGCCCCTCTCCGTTGCCCGCCGGAATAAAAGCTGTTACGGTTCTCGTCCGCAGAAATAAAAATAACCTTCCTACAGCAAAGCCTTTGCCGTTTCCGGCAAAGGCTTTGAACACGGCGGCCCATTACGGGCACAAAACGGGAACCGCCCTAATTGCCGTAAGAGGATTCCACGCGCCTGGCTACGTCGCGGTAGCCGTACTCGGCGTCGTAAATCTGCTGGAATGCAGCAAGGGATTCCCCCTTCTTGCCCTGCTTTTCATAAAGCAAGCCAATCATGTAAAGGATTTCCTTCTTGGTGTCATTCATTTCTATTAATTCCTTATTGGCTTCCTCCAGCTGGCGCAGGGCCATATCATGCATGTTCTTGGCGTCATAGCACTTGCCGAGCAACAGCATGGCGCGGATGCGGATATGGGGGTTGTTGCGGGCACGCTGGAGTTCCGGAATGGCTTCCGTGTAATTGCCGCAGTCGAAGAGGGCCTGGCCCAGCTCAAAACGGGTTTGCGGGTCCGTGGGGTTGTTTTCCACACGCTGGCGGCACAAAGCCACCTGCTGCTCCGCAGCTTCCTTGCTAAACTGGGCAAGCTGTTCCTGAAGTTCCTTATTATCCGGCTCCGCGGCAGCGCGGCGGCGGATTTCCTCCACCTGGGCCTTGCGGCAGCGCTCATTCATTTCCGAGGCCTTGTTTTCCAGGGAAATATCATTGTTGCTGAGGCTGAACGCGTAATTATAGAAGGAATAGGCATTGGCCCAATCTTCCATTTGTTCATAAACGCCGGCAATGTCGCGCACGACGGCCAGATCCTGCTGGTTCTGGGCGTAACGGGCGGAAAGAAGCCCCAGGCGCTCTTCCAGTTCCGCACGGGTGAGCCCTTTCTTGTCGCTCTTGTCCAGGGTGTTCGTTTCCGATGAGTTCTTCATCACGTCCCGGAAGCTTTTAGCCTCCTCCCACTTTTGCTGCTGCATCGTGGCGCGCGCCATGCAGTCCTTTTCGCTCTTTACGGCCACACTGTCCGTGGGATCCAGCTTCACAAGGTCATGGTACACTTCCGCAGCCTGGGCCGGCATATCCCGGGAAACGTAATGGGAGGCCAGCATGTGGAGCATTTTCTTGTTGCCGGGATGCCCCTGGCGAACGGTCTCCAGAGCAAAAGCGGCCAGATCCGGGAAATTTACTTCCATGGCAGCCGTGTACAGGGCCTCGTTTACCGGAATGCTGTAAGGATCATTTTCCAATTCGTCTTCCAAAGCGGAAAGCTGGGTAGCCGCGTCCTTTTTGGAAGAAGTAAGCTTGCTGGTGCTGATTTTCATGCCACTGAACAGCCCCCCTCTCTTGGCCTCCGGATTCAATTTGATTTCACAGGCGCGCAACGCCTTGCGGCCTTCCAGAAAACCGGGAAGCTGCTTTACCAGGGCCTTGAGCAGGCTGACGGCATAGGGATAATTGTTCATGTCCACCGCCTGGCGGGCGCGCACCCAAAATTCGGCCTGCTGGGGAGTCAACTGTTCTTCTGTAATCGTTTCAATCATGGAACTATATAAGCGTAAATGGTGAACAACGGCAGCGCCCCACCAGGGCGGCCCCGCATGTAATAGTTTAATGCTATCAGCCGGGGAGGCATACTTCAACCTTGTTTTTTGTTCCCGTTAGGAAAAAATATGCCGCATGAGATTGGATGCCCTTTTATCCCGCTACGGATATTGTTCCAGGAGGGAAGCGCCGGGTTGGATCAAACGCCACTCCATTACATTCAAGGGAAAACCATGCTCCTCCCCCACGGACAAGGTGCAGGCGGAAGGCATCCTACTGGACGGAGAACCTGTGGAATTCCCGGACGGCCTGTACGCCGCCCTTTACAAACCTGAAGGGTACACCTGCAGCCATGACGACGGGGAGGGGGATTTGATTTACGACCTGCTGCCCTTCCAGTGGCGGAACAGGAACCCTGCGGTTTCTTCCGTAGGACGGCTGGACAAGGAAACTTCCGGCCTGCTTCTCCTCACGGACGACGGAAAATTCATCCACCGCATGACCTCCCCACGCCATCACGTCGCCAAAGTTTACGAAGCCGTCACGGAGGAGGACATTCCGACAGAAGCCGTAGAGTTGTTCGCCTCCGGAACCCTCACGCTGAACGGGGAAACCCGCCCCTGCGCCCCCGCCCTGCTGGAAATCCGGGAACCGCGACGCGCCCTGCTGACTCTTACGGAAGGAAAATACCACCAGGTTCGCCGCATGCTGGCTGCCGTAGGCGCTCCCGTCTTATCTCTGTGCCGTGTTTCCATCGGCTCCCTGCATCTGGACAACCTGAACCTGAAACCGGGGGAATGGGCTCCTATCCGTCCGGATGCGCTGTAAACCACCCATCCGCCATGTGGATTCCCATTTCCGAAGCACCAATTGCCTGTTTTCCGCACTTTGAGGTGGCGGCGGAATCCGGGGACTGGATTGTGGTTGACAAGGGAGCGCCCCTCATCGTCCACCCGTCCAACGGGAAAAAGGAACCCTGCCTCTTGGAAGGCGTGGAAGCCCTGCTAAGCTATGAAATAGCCAACGGAGCCGCCCTTTCCCTGGTCAACAGACTGGACAGGGAAACCAGCGGTCTGACGCTGGTCGCCAAAAACAAAAGGGCAGCCAGGGAGCTGGGAAGAGCCATGCAGCGGCGCCTGATACACAAGGAATATCTGGCAATCGTGCAGGAATGGCCTGAATGGACGGAAACAGCATGCACCGCCCCCATTTTAAGACAGGGGGAAGTCGCGGAAAGCCGCATATGGGTCAAACAGGCCGTGCACCCAGCCGGAAAAGCATGCATTACCGTTTTCCGAAAAGAACGGACATGGAATACACGCCGGGGCCCCCTGGCGCTGGTCCGGTGCATTCCGGAAACAGGACGCATGCACCAAATACGCGTACATCTGACGCACTTGGGACATCCCATCCTGGGTGACAAAATTTACGGTCCGTCCGAACATTGCTATCTGGAATACATCCAGCACGGATGGAGTCGGGAACTGGAGGAGCAGCTGGTTCTGCCGCGCCATGCGCTGCATGCCTGCCGGCTGGAATTTCCGTTTGATGAAGAAACCTTCACCGCGGAAGCTCCCCTGCCGGAAGACATGCGGCGACTGCTTGAAACCGGGGATTAGTAAAAAAACTTCGTCATATGACCGGAATGACTTCATCCCGGTCAAAACGTACTTTCGCCAGACGGGCGTACTTATCCTCCTCTTCATTCCGGTAACCCAGAGCTAGGGCGCAAAGCGTGTAATAAGGGGAATTTTCCAGATGAAGAATGCGGTCATAGGCGGCCGGATCCATCCCTTCCAGCGCGCAGGTGTCCACGCGGAGATCCGCGGCGCAGCTCATCATGAACCCGAGGGCGATGTACACCTGCCGTTCCAGCCAGGCTTTCAGCACTTCCGGAGACTTGGAATCCACCAGTTCAAAAATGCGGGCGCGGTACTGGTCCAGGGAGTCCATGGCAACACCGCGCACTTCCACAATACGTTCCAGATAGCGCTGCACGTCTTCCGGCTTGAAATCCCTGCGGGCACAGAAAACCACCAGATGGGAAGCGTCCGTAACCTGGGGCTGTCCCCATGAAACTTCCCGAAGCCGGGAACGCACGGCGGGATCCCGGACATCAAGGAACTTCCACATCTGAAGCCCCAGGGAGGAAGGGCTCAAATGCAGGGATTCCAAAAGGGCTTCCCAGTCCTCCGCCGGAATGCGGCGGTCCGGATTGAATACCTTGGTGGCGTAACGCCATTCCAGCGTCTCGATCAATTCCTGTGCGTTCATATTCATGTATGATTATTCGTGCAGGAAGCCGGACGGTTTTCCGCCGCAGCTTGTTCCATGCCCTGGCATTTTCCCCGTTTCCCTGCCGGAATGCAAGCCAAGGTTCCGGCACAAGCGCGGCAGCGGCTCCTTACCCCTTCTTCCTTTCTTCCTGTCCGGCACGCCGGAAACAGGCCGCTCTCCATCCTTCCAACCGTAGGCTTTCCGCCTCTTGCTGACCAGCTACATATCTTTCCCTCTCCGGAACAACACCCCACACCGGGCAGACCCCATTCTCAAAACGCGAATCCTCTGAAAAAGGAAAAAGCTTCCGGGAAAAACCCCGCAAAAAACCGTGTCCTTTCCGGATATCAAAGGAATTTGACCGGCATATAATCCCCGGTCTGCTGGATGGTAAAGCTGATGCCCAGCCCGAATTCGTTTTTGTTCCCGTTCTTGCGAACGAAAGCGCCCACGCCCAAATACCAGGATCCCATATTGTGGTACACATTGTATTCTTGGATGTCCAGCTTGCCGTCCAACAGAGAAAAACGCCACTTGCCGCTGAAAGCCCAGGCTTCCGAAAAGCGCTGCAAAATACGCAAATCCAGCTGGCTGCTGTCCTCCAGAAGGGAATGCTGGTTCAAATAACGGTGCCCCACGACGAGTTCCGTGGAACGCCATGGCATGAAACGCAGGGAGTTGTTGTATTCACGGCAGCCGGAAATCTTGTCCTTACCCAAAACGGGAGCCTGCATTTCCGACCGGTATTCCATCCAGGGAACGGGATTCCAGCGCATGAACGAAAAAAGGTTGGAAAAATCCCGACGGTTGACGGGATCATGCAGATAGGCATCCATGAACACATCCCAGGAAAACCAGCGGTGGGAATTAGCATCCCGGCTGGTCATCAGCATGTTGCGCAATCCATACCGGAAGACAAGCCCCGTGGACAGGGAATCAATCTCCGTGTATCTGCCTATGCTCAAGGATGGGGGATTGGTCGTGGGGGTATCGCCGTCAATCTGGGGATAAAGCTCGCTCAGGCGGTTGGTTTTGACATACGCCAGCGTAAAATGGGGCTGAACAATATGGTTCATGCCGTTCAGCCCAAAGGAATCACTATATACGGAAGAATAACGGCGGGAGAATTTGAAATCGGCATCCGTTCCGGCGTAAAAAATTCCCTGGTTGAGCGGTTTGTAGTCCTCCACGCCGTAATATCCCGTATAGCCTCCGCCCACTTTGGGGGTCAGGTTCAGGAATCCCATGATTTTCTTGGAAACGGAAACCTCATGGAAGGAGTGGAACCTGCTGTAGCTGTCCGTCATCAGCATTCGGGCCCAGTAATCATAGGAAGAAGTTCCGGGATCCATCCCGTCCAGCATGTTCCGGATTTCCGTCCGCATGAACGGAGGAACGTACTGCTTGAGGAAAGCGAAGCTGGTGCGGCTTTCATACATGACGGGGGAACGGAATACGGGAGACTTGATGCGCTCATAACTGAACTCCGTCCGCTGGTCCGCTATGTAGAAATTATTGGGGACAAAACGCTGCAACAGTGAAAAATCATTCGTATCGTCCGTACGGGAAAGAAGCACCGTGTTGTCCGGAGAAGAATTGCGCTGATAAATTTCCGGATAAAAATCGCGGAGCATGTACTCGTCACTCAACATGTTGATGTTGGCCTTCAACCGCCAGTCCGTGCGGAGATTCACCCTGTGGCTCCACATCTGCTGGAGCGCGAACCTCCACCGGTCCGGATCCAGATGCTCACGGTACTCATCATCACCGGCGTTGATTTTCACACCCTTGTCATGGGTTTTGTAAAAGGACAGCCCCGTCATGTCCGGACAATCCTTTTCCAGCAGCACGTCGCGGATGTCCAATCCGTAGGCGAAACCGCGCCGGGTGCGGTAATCTGCATGCAGGGTTCCCAGGTAATCCGCGGAAGGCATACCGTTGTCCGACCATTTTTTCCCCATCAGGAACCCGTATTCATTCAAGAGGTAAGGCCCCCAGATGGAGCGCATGCCGGGGATGGGAAGGTAGCCAACTTCCGGATTAAGGGAATGGCTGAGGTAGGGGAAATAAAAGAAGGGAACGCCACCGTAATAAAGGGTCAGGTTCTTGAAAGAAAACCTGTCTTCCGGATACACGCGTATCCTGTCCGCGGAAATCCAGGTGAGAGGCTCGCTGATGTCTTCCGCCGTGACGGAGGCATTAAGGGCTTCCAGATAAGTATTGCCGGCGGCATCCTTCCGGGATTCAAACTTTCCGCTGCGCAGAATCAATCCCTCCATCTTCGCACGGATGGCATCCGTAAGAAGCACTTCGTTCTCCCAGTCAAACTCCGCGCTGTCGGCGCGTACCAGGCTGTTGGTCCTTGTCCTGCCGTCACCCTGGTAAATGGCCAGGTTCCCTTTCAGAAACACCTTGCCCTGGTCCATATCCGCCTGGGCATAATCCGCAAATACCTCCACCCCGGTATCCGTCACCATGTGGACATGCGGTCCTTCAAAAATAACCTTCCTGGATTCCTCCACCCTGATGGCGCCGTCATTGGTAATGGAAATATTGGAGGGAATCTGCGGCATGAGAGTGCCGGAAAGCAGATTGCCCGCCATTTTCCCTCCGGCATTTTCCTGCTCGGTTTCAGAGGAAGGGACGG
>ULUG01065997.1_pt1 | contig 27282 bp, 18 predicted proteins | sample 1958331 | NCBI WGS metagenome assembly ULUG01 (sample SAMEA4835755, study PRJEB28245) | human gut metagenome | biome: gut microbiome; material: fecal sample | place: Denmark | collected 2008
CGGAACTTCGCCCATGGAAATGTGGCTAGACACAACGGAATAGTTGTTGAATCAAAAGCATACTTATTTCCTGGAATATCCAAGATGTTGGTCGCTCGCTTTTCACAAGCTTCCTTCATTATATAGAATGCGAAGTCTTCAAAGATTCTGTAGTCACGATTCTGATTAGCATAAGCGAGGGTGGCTTTGGCTATTGGATTGCGTCCCAGACCAAGATGATATTGCTTGGCTTGATGCGCTTCAAAAGCTACAATTAGGTCGCGAAGACTCTCACGATTGCTCAGTTGTCCGAACATCATAGCAAGTAACTGATTCCAGCAGGTGAATTGTTTCACGTATCGATTACCATTATACTTGCGAACAAAGTTATTGAATTGTGTTCTGTTCAGAAAAGCGGTAAGTTGAGCGAATACGTATTTATCTTGGTTCATAAGCGGCCTTCAATTTGACCGCTAAGCTACGAATTCAAATCCGTTTCATTCTAAAATACTGCTTAAAAGACTGTATTTCAACAATTTCAAAGGCCCATTAACCAACTTTTATTGGACAGTAGTGAATTCGAATATAGAATCAAAAGGCTTCCTGTTTCCTGTGACAGTACGGGACTTTCCCATCCGTGGCAAGGCAGTCAACCTGATAGTGCGTCGTCGCCGTTGGCTGGATCTACATACAGGCAAGTGTTTTACTCTTCGTATGATGATATCAAGTCAGAGAATACCCGCTACTCAAAAGAGTTTGCGGCTTTTTTAAAAGAAGTGTATGGAGACGAGGCCTACGACTTCCCGTTCGCTTGATGGGTATTATCATATAAACAGCAGCACATTTGAAAAGCAATATAAGGAGATCTTGAGTGGTTATCGCCAATGGAGTGAGCTCTCTCACGCTGATGAATGGCTTGTCTTTCCAAAGAATATGGGAAGCAGGCTCTGTATAGATGAGATTGCTATCAGTGACGGTGAGTTATTGTAGTATCCAATCCTGAAGCCCGTGGTGGAAAAGGAAGTCTGGTCGCTTTGGTGAAAGTTGTAAAAGCACAGGATATTATTAATACGCTAAAACTTATTCCTGAAAATCTACGTTCCATGGTAAAGGAAGTCACGATGGACCTTTCCAACAGCATGAACCTCATTGTGCGTTGCTGCTTTCCGAAAGCCAACCGGACGATAGACCGGTTTCATGTACAGAAACTGGCATGCGACGCTCTGCAGGAAATGAGGATAGCACACCGGTGGGATGCCATACAGGAAGAAGCCGATGCCATGGAGGAAGCTAGGCATTGTGGAAAAGAATACAGCCTTGTTACATTTGCTAATGGAGATACAAGGAAGCAACTACTGGCCAGGAGTCGCTATCTGCTGTTCAAATCATCAGAAAAGTGGACGGAAAGCCAGAAGCAGAGAGCATCCATACTCTTCCAGCTATATCCGGATATAAAGGAAGCTTATTCACTGACCCATTCCCTGAGAATGATCTTCAATAAAAACAGAACAAAGAATGAAAGCCGACTTTCACTGGCCAAATGGTATGACAAGGTAGACTCTTCGGGATTTAAAAGCTTCAATGTCATTGCGTCAACGCTATATGAGCATTACGATGAAGTACTCAATTTTTTCAATAACAGATCTACCAATGCATTTGCTGAATCATTCAATGCTAAAATCAAACACTTCAGGGCACAACTTAGGGGAGTCTTGATATTAAGTTCTTTTTCTTTAGGTTGGTAAAAATTTATGCATAACCCCACTATTTTTCGGGTGAGCCGAAATCTTACTGTAATTGCAAGAATTTCAAAAAGTTATGAAAATAAAAAAAAGAGGATTTTCCCGAAGGAAAATCCTCAAAAGTAAAATTGTGCGCCTGATAGGACTCGAACCTACACGTCAGAGACACCAGATCCTAAGTCTGGCGCGGCTACCAATTACGCCACAGGCGCTTTAAAGTATAATTAAGCTTTGAAAGCGATGCAAATGTAGTATATATTTTTGATATACTCAAATTTTATAGTGAATTTTTTAACAAATAGCAAGCTGTTTCAATAATGGTATCTTTTCCTCGTTGAATATCTTCACTACTCATATCTACTTTAAGATCCGGATCAATGCCGAATTCAAGTTGGTTCATTTGAGGGTCAAACATCGGGCTGGCAGAAAAGCGAATAGACCATCCATTCGGGATTTCAGAACTGAATGGAAGCCCGGATCCTCCTCCTGTCTTGTCTCCGATGATAGTAACTAAAGGAAGTTGCTTCATACAATTTACAAAATCATTGGTAGCACTGAAAGAACGCCGATTAGTTAGTACTATGACATTTTTTTGCCAGCGTATGCCATTGGATGGTTCTAAGTATATAGCTTCTGGAGTTGAAAAATCGTTGTGCCCAGGACCCGTTTTGTGTGACATATAGCCTACAAGTACTTTTTCATTAGTAAATCGTGCTGCAAGTTTCTGTGCAGTAGTTAAATTTCCCCCTCCATTATTGCGGACGTCAATGATCAGTCCGTCGCATACAGCTAGTTGATTGAGGGTTTGATCCAGATTTCCGTCTCCGATACCATTAGAGAAGCTGGAGCAATAGATGTAGCCTATGTTGTTTTCCAGAATCTGATATGTTAATCCGGAAGAGTTAGTATAATCTTTTCCCAAATAGTTACTTTGTATACTGTCACTAAAGTTTCTAGGGTATGCGTCAAACCATTCTCTGTATTGAGAAGTTGCAAGCGAACTGCTTAAATTAACATGGCCATCCCGAAGTTCATTAACCATTTCTGAAAGTACTTCAAATAGTGCTTCTGATCCCATCTCTGGAGTAATTCGTTGAGCATATCGGTTATGAACTTCGTTCCAGTCCAGTCCATATTCCTCTTGTTTATATGTAAGGAAGCAATATTGTTCATCTATTATTTTCCATAAGGATTCGAAATTGTCTTTAGGACTATTTCCGGATACTTCTTCGCGTATACAAGAAGTACACGTCCACACTAGAAGCAGGATTAAGAGACTGGTGAATAAATGCGAAAGTTTCATATTTAATAGGGGGTGAAAGCGTTAGGCATACTGATTTTGTTTTTTCCTTTTAAGAGATAAAGGTTTTTTACAAGTCCAATCATAAAGTCATGAGAGTAGATATGACTTTTGAGATTGTTGACATGAGCCTGCTGGATCTCGCAGAGATAGCCAACCCGTAGTATGGTATTTCTGATGGGAAAATCCAATGTAATCATTTGTTTCAATGATGGATTGTTATGCAAGGAAGTAAACAAAATATTTTTTCCTCCGTGTTTCAGAGAGAAAATTTCATAATATGATTGTCCATATTCTGGTGAGAATATTATTCCCATTAAAGGCAGTGCAACTTGATAGCGTGCTGTTAGAGGATAATTTCCAATGTGGAATTTCCTAATAGCCATGCCTGAGGCACCGATATTTCCATAGGCTTTGGCCTGGGCAGGATTGTTGGAATTGCGTGGATTGTAGACAAAGCCTGCATTTAAGTCAAGTACCGGTCCGAACAGTATCTTCAGTCGTTCATTGATTTGGAATTGGTAATGCAGAGCATAACTCCAATTCAGCATTCCCGTATAAAAATAGGATGTACCGGAGGTATTCTTCGTATATGAGGTATATGCTTGTAGAATGTTCTGAGAAGAGACATTTCCGTCCATCAAGCGAGTCATGCACATGCTTTCCCTAAGAATTCTGATTTCACAGCCTTTATATTCCAGGGGTGACAGGTATGTATCCAGTACATTGGTATATCCGGCACCGAACAGCATGGAACGCATAACATATCGGTTAGCCCGTAAACTGTCCTCTTGTGCCTGAACGAGCATGGCAGAGAATAGTACGAGCAAAAAGACTATCGTTTTTTTCATGTTCTTAGAAAAGTTTCATTTGTCCGTTCTCTTCTTCTTCCGGAACATTGGTATCGACAGAATCATTATCATCATCTTCTTCCAGTATTTCTGGTTCGGGCATGCGGGTTGGTTCGAGTTCCTCAATACGGTCGACTGAATAGGTCGTCAGGCGTTTTCCTTTTGCCTTAAAACTCTTGACTCCAACAAAGTCACTGGCCTCGATAATCTGTGCTTCTCGGAAACTGTCATGTCCGCCAAATATGACTTGTATGCGAGGGTAAACCTGCTGAGAGAGAAGAATCTGTTGATTGTGTTTATTCTCTCCTAAATAATTCTGACGTTTGGATGAAGCTTCAAAGGTAAACCGTTTCAGATAGGGATAGTTCTGTTGATCCGCATCATAAAGTACAGCTGTCCATACTTTTTCTGCTTCGAATTTCTCAATGTATTGTATATCCGGATCGTAATGGTTGTTCAGATCGAAATCTGTTGTATAGAAGTCTCCATTTTTATGAATTATCAGGATACAGTCACTGCTTTGGAATTCACCTAAATATTGTCCGCGTCCATCATAATTCAGACGTAACACATCGTGATCGAACCAAACCTTTCTTCCTCCCAGAGTTGATCCTCCACGTTGTTTCAGAGTAATCTTGTGTACTTCAAATTTAGTCAGCAGATTACCCATTGACTGGCGTCCTTTGATATTGATTTCACTGAAGTCTCTTTCAAAGATCAGTTTTTTAATTCTGGGATTAGGACGGAGCGTTACTTTGATGATTTCGGCTTCTCCGTTCGGATTAGCACTGAAATAGACGATCTTTGAACCCGGTTTACCTTGAGTAACGTCATATTCACGGTCACGGATCATTGATGTAACGTTGAAACGCTTGATGTAATGGAAGCCTTCTTTGCCGTCACGATAGATGACATTGTAGATAGTTCTCTTATCATTTTTCTTGAAGATGTTGACATACAAAATGTTCTTTCCGACAAACAACTTGTCTGAAATGCGTACGATTTTATACTTCCCGTCTTTATAGAAAATAATGACATCGTCAATGTCTGAGCAGTTACAGATGAACTCATCTTTTTTCAGGCCGGTACCGATAAAGCCTTCTTCCCGGTTGATATATAGTTTTTCGTTAGCTTCTACTACTTTGGTTGCTACAATCGTATCGAAGTTTCTGATTTCAGTACGGCGTGGGAAATCTTTTCCGTATTTGTCTTTCAGATGACGGTACCATTCGATGGTATATTCTGTCAGATGGGCAAGATGGTTGTCTATTTCCTCAATTTCTGCTTTCAGACGGGCGATCAGTTCGTCTGCTTTATCCTTATTGAATTTCAGGATACGTGCCATTTTGATTTCCATCAGGCGAAGAATATCTTCCTTAGTCACTTCACGCACAAATTGCGGATAGAAAGGAGTCAGGCGTTCGTCAATGTGTTCGCAGGCAATGTCCATGTTTTCAGCTTGCTCAAACTGTTTGTCCTTATAGATACGCTCTTCGATGAATATCTTTTCCAGCGAAGCGAAATGCAGGGTTTCCAGTGTTTCGTTCTTCTGGATTTCCAGTTCTTTCCGGAGCAAGTCACGTGTATTATTGACGGATTTCCTCAGTACGTCACTGACTGTCAGGAAGTGAGGTTTCTTGTTGTCGATCACACAACAGTTGGGCGAAATATTCACTTCGCAGTCTGTAAAGGCATACAATGCGTCCAGGGTCTTGTCAGACGATACTCCCGGAGCAAGATGAATCAGAATTTCTACCTTGCGGGCCGTATTGTCGTCTACTTTGCGGATTTTGATTTTGCCTTTTTCAATGGCTTTCAGTATAGAGTCAATCAGTGAAGAGGTCGTTTTTCCATAAGGAATTTCACTGATGCATAAAGTCTTGTTGTCTAACTTGGAGATTTTAGCCCGGACACGTACTACACCACCTCTCTCCCCGTCATTGTAGCGGGAAACATCAATAGAGCCACCTGTCTGAAAGTCGGGATAAAGCTTAAATTCCTCTCCATGTAAGTATGCAATGGCTGCATCACACAATTCATTAAAATTATGTGGCAGGATTTTGGAGGAGAGACCTACGGCGATACCTTCTACTCCCTGAGCCAGGAGTAATGGGAATTTAACCGGAAGCGTTACCGGTTCTCGGTTTCTTCCGTCGTATGAGGCTTGCCATTCTGTTGTTTTAGGATTGAAGACAACATCAAGTGCGAATTTCGACAAGCGTGCTTCGATGTAACGTGGAGCAGCTGCGCTGTCACCTGTTAAGATATTTCCCCAGTTCCCCTGACAGTCTATGAGCAGTTCTTTCTGGCCCAACTGAACGAGTGCGTCACCGATGGAAGCGTCGCCATGAGGATGGAATTGCATGGTATGCCCAACAATATTGGCTACTTTATTATATCTTCCGTCGTCCAAACGCTTCATGGAGTGAAGAATGCGTCGTTGTACAGGCTTCAGACCGTCATTGATGTGAGGGACGGCACGTTCCAGTATAACATAGGAAGCATAATCCAGAAACCAGTTCTGATACATGCCGCTAAGTTGGTGTTTGACTGCTTCGTCAGTTTGATCAACAGGCTTGTAGTCTGAGTGTCCCTCTTTTTCCGGGAGTTTGTCAGTATCTTTGTCAAATGTATCTTCGCTCATAAATCAAAATTAAACTATGGAGACAAAAATACAATTTTTTTCGGACATGCAGGGCGAAAATTCTTTTCATTTCCTTTATCTGGCAGATGAAACGTCCTGCCGAAACGATTTTAGTACAGGCACAGTCAACGGAATAGCCAGCAGGAAAGAACATAAGTCGGATACAGCCTGACACATTTCAACTCCTTGTAACCCCAGAAAATAGGGAAGGAGGAGAATAAATGGAATAAAGAATAATCCCTGACGGGCAGAAGACAACAGGACGGCGCGTACCGGCTTGCGGATCGTTTGCAGCAGCATGTTACAAAGAATAACCCAGGCTCCAAGCGGAAGAGTTATTAATTGCCAGCGTAAGGCACGTGCTCCGATTTCGATGACCAATGGATCTTCTTTTCGGAACCACGCTACGACTTCGGGAGCATAGATATAGCCTGCAATGGCACAAAAGGTCAGAAAAATGACTCCTGTCTTGACGGCAAACCAGAATCCTTCCCGAACCCGTCTGTATAGTCCTGCACCATAATTGAAACCGCATACTGGTTGAAAACCTTGTCCAAATCCGATGACAAAAGAATTGATGAACATGCAGATTCTTGTAACAATGGACATCCCGGCAATGGCTGCATCGCCATAGACCCCGGCTGCAACATTCAGCAGAATCGTGGAAATACTGGCCAGGCCCTGACGGCAAAGTGACGGACTTCCGCCGTAAATAATTTCTTTGAAAAAGGTAAGGCGTGGAGTGAAATTGCGGAAATGAATGCGGATATTTTCTCCTTTACTGTCCATATAGAGCAGGATGAGAAAACTGGAGATTTGGCTGGTGAATGTGGCCCATGCTGCTCCGGCAATTCCCATATCGAAAACAAAAATCAGTAATGGGTCGAGTCCGATATTCAGGACGGCTCCGACAATGATTCCCACCATGGCGTATACAGCATTTCCCTGAAATCGCATTTGATTGTTAAGTACCAGCGAAGAAGCCATGAAAGGAGCTCCCAGCAGGATTATGCCCAGATATTGTTCAGCATAGGGGAGAATAGTGGGAGTTGACCCCAATGCCAGACAAATCGGACGTAGAAAAATCAGTCCCAATACCATGATTAATATACCGGCAAAAAAGGCATAGAAAAAACCGGTTGATGCCATTTTCTCAGCGCTCTTGTAGTCTTGTGCTCCCAGTTTACGGGAAATATAATTTCCTGAACCGTGTCCGAAGAAAAAACCGAAAGCCTGGATAATGGCCATGATGGAAAATGAAATACCTACGGCAGCAGTAGATTGAGTATTGATTTTTCCAACAAAATAGGTATCTGCCATGACATAAAAAGAAGTAATCAGCATACTGACTATGGTCGGGATGGCCAGCTTTCCGATCAGGCTGGGGATGGGGGCCGTAGTCATTTGGGTATATTTGTTCTGTGTGGCTTGTTTCATAAATTTTACTTTTAGGGGAATTCCTTCTGAAAGGCCAAAGTGTCACAATGAACATTTTTCTTGCCGTAAAGGCTTTTCTGATAGGGCCTATCCTGAAATGAACGGACAAAATTACAAAAAAATCTACTCTTCATGGTAAGAACGACCGCTAATCATCCTTAAATTCATAAGATAAATTAATATACCTATCGTGCTTTTTACTTATAAAATCCGTATCTTTGCGCCGTCTGAGTGAAGAAAATATATAAGAAAAATCAAATAAATTAGAGAAATGGCACAAGAAGACGTTTTTAAGAAACTGGTTTCACATTGTAAAGAGTATGGTTTTGTTTTCCCGTCAAGTGAAATTTATGACGGACTGGGAGCCGTATATGATTATGGACAAATGGGTGTGGAACTGAAAAACAATATCAAACAATATTGGTGGCAGAGCATGGTGCTGTTGCACGAAAATATCGTGGGCATTGATTCTGCTATATTTATGCACCCTACAATCTGGAAAGCTTCCGGACACGTGGATGCGTTTAATGATCCTTTGATTGACAACCGCGATTCTAAAAAACGTTATCGTGCTGATGTCTTGATTGAAGACCAGATTGCAAAATATGATGAAAAAATCAATAAGGAAGTAGCCAAGGCTGCTAAAAAGTATGGTGAAGCATTCAATGAAGCTGAATTCCGTAGCACCAATGCCCGTGTATTGGAACATCAGGCTAAACGTGATGCTTTGCATGAACGCTATGCACAGGCAATGAATGCCGGACCGGATTTGAATGAACTCCGTCAGATCATTCTGGATGAAGAAATTGTTTGTCCGATCTCCGGTACAAAGAACTGGACTGAAGTTCGTCAGTTCAACCTGATGTTTACTACAGAAATGGGATCTACTGCTGATGGCGCAATGAAAGTTTATCTTCGTCCGGAAACAGCCCAGGGTATTTTTGTAAACTATCTGAATGTACAGAAGACCGGACGTATGAAGATTCCGTTCGGTATTGCACAGATCGGTAAGGCTTTCCGTAATGAAATTGTAGCCCGTCAGTTTATTTTCCGTATGCGTGAGTTTGAACAGATGGAAATGCAGTTCTTCGTAAAACCGGGTACTGAACTGGAGTGGTTCAAGAAATGGAAAGAAACTCGTCTGAAATGGCATAAGGCACTGGGATTCGGTGATGATCACTATCGTTATCATGATCATGAAAAACTGGCTCACTATGCGAACGCTGCTACCGATATCGAATTCCTGATGCCGTTTGGATTCAAGGAAGTTGAAGGTATTCACAGCCGTACCAATTTTGACTTGAGCCAGCATGAAAAGTTCTCAGGCAAGAGTATTAAATATTTTGATCCGGAAATCAACGAATCATACACTCCGTATGTAATTGAAACTTCAATCGGTGTTGACCGTATGTTCCTTAGCATTATGAGCGCAGCTTATTGCGAAGAAACTCTGGAAAACGGTGAAACTCGTGTTGTCTTGAAATTGCCTGCAGCTTTGGCTCCGGTGAAACTGGCCGTTATGCCGCTGGTAAAGAAAGACGGTCTGCCTGAAAAGGCTCGTGAGATTATGAATGACTTGAAGTTCCACTTCCATTGCCAGTATGATGAAAAGGATTCAATCGGTAAGCGTTATCGTCGTCAGGATGCTATCGGTACTCCTTACTGTATTACGATTGACCATCAGACACTGGAAGATAATTGTGTTACTCTGCGTAACCGTGACACAATGAAACAGGAACGTGTGGCAATTTCGGAATTGAATAATATTATTGCAGACAAGGTAAGCATTACCAGCTTGCTGAAAACTTTGCAATAATAATCCATGTTTGTGATTATGAATAAATTTGTAACTTGGTTAAATGCCTTGCTGCTCTTCTTTTCTTTGGGATTTGTATCTTGTGCCAAAGACACGGTTGTTGCAGATCCTTATGCGGATTGGCAGGTTCGTAACGAGCATTATATAGATTCAATTGCGGATGTGGCTCATGCCAATGTTACCGGTGATTGGGAAATCTATAAGAATTATAAACTGGATTTTGTAGAACCGGGAGTCGGTATTGTTAGTCCGGAACTGGGTGTCGCTGATTATGTCTATGTACAGTACATAGAGAAAGGATCAGGAACTGTTCCTCTTTACACTGATTCTGTTTCGGTTAATTATGAAGGAATGTTGATCGACGGTACAGTATTTGATACCTGTCTGGATGATAAGATTTATGATCCTATAACGTTTGCCTTGAATGATACCGGCTTGCGTGAAGGCTGGAAAGTTGCTTTCCAGCATATTCCTGCCGGTTCTCATTTCAAACTTTATATTCATCCGGATCTGGGATATGGAAATGCTGATTATGGAGACATTCCGGCATCATCCGTTTTGATCTTTGAAATAAAATTTCAGGAAGTAATTCATCCTGTGGGACCGGATGGGCGTGCTCTTCCGCTCCTGGAAGATGAAGAATCCTGATATATGTAGACAGATGGTCTTTATCTGACCGTTTGTTGTCTGGCGGATCGCATGGTTGAACTGTTTTCTCCATGCGGTCCGCTTTTTGTGTAAAGAGGTAGTTTTTTACTTCATCCTCTCTTTTTTTTCGTTCACCTCCCGATTTGTCTGCTTCGCCGGATTCTTCTTTATCTTCAGCAGGGTCCGGATTAATTTTGTAAGGTGTAAAATTGATTTTATTAACTAACAGACAAATAAAATGTTTAGGGAGATTGTAAGCTTTTCTATCAGGAAGAAGATGTTTGTGGTGTTGACAACACTTCTTTTATTGGCGGGAGGTATTTATTCCATGTTGACCTTACCGATTGATGCTGTGCCGGACATTACGAATAATCAGGTACAGATTGTTACCGTATCGCCGACATTGGCTCCTCAGGAAGTGGAGCAGTTAATCACGTTCCCCATTGAGATTGCCATGAGCAATATTATGAATGTGGAGGAAATCCGTTCGGTTTCCCGTTTCGGACTTTCACTGGTAACCGTTGTTTTCAAGGAAGATGTCCCGGTGTTGGATGCCAGGCAGTTGATTAATGAGCAGATACAAACCGTATCAGGAGAGATTCCTGCAGAACTGGGGACTCCGGAGCTGATGCCTATTACGACCGGCTTGGGCGAGATTTATCAGTATGTGCTGAAAGTAGCTCCGGGTTATGAAAAGAAATACGATGCGATGGAGCTGCGTACAATTCAGGACTGGATTGTGAAGCGACAGCTTTCCGGTATACCCGGTATTGTCGAGATCAACAGTTTCGGAGGTTATCTGAAGCAGTATGAAGTAGCAGTTGATCCTGACGCTTTGTACTCCTTGAATATTACCATCGGAGATGTATTCTCAGCCTTGAGCCGGAACAATCAGAATACGGGAGGAAGTTATATTGAAAAGACTTCCAAGGCTTATTATATCCGTTCAGAAGGTATGATCGGTGATCAGAAAGACATTGAACGGATTGTGGTGACTAACCGGGGAGGAATTCCTGTGCATATCAGTGATATCGGTACGGTTCGTCTGGGAGCCCCGAAACGTTTCGGAGCGATGACCAAAGACGGCGAAGGAGAATGTGTCGGCGGCATTGCCATGATGCTGAAAGGAGCCAATGCCAATGTGGTTACTCAGGAATTGGAAAAACGGGTGGCTCAGGTTCAGAAGATGTTGCCGGAGGGTATCAGTGTTGAACCTTATTTGAATCGTTCAGAATTGGTTAACCGGAATATCTCGACAGTTATCCGGAACCTGATAGAGGGAGCAGTTATTGTCTTTCTGGTTTTGATTATCTTCCTGGGAGATGTCCGTGCGGGAATGATTGTAGCTTCTGTCATTCCGCTGGCCATGCTGTTTGCCTTCATTATGATGCGGATCTTTGGAGTTTCAGCCAACTTGATGAGTTTGGGTGCCATAGATTTTGGTATTGTAGTCGATGGCTCCATCGTCATTCTGGAAGGAATTCTGGCCTATATTTATGGACGGCAGATGGCAGGCAGAAAGTTGACCCGGAAGGAAATGGATCAGGAGGTGGCGAAAGGAGCCGGAAATGTAGTCCGTAGTGCAACCTTTGCAGTATTGATTATCCTGATTGTCTTTTTCCCGATTCTGACTTTGAGCGGTATTGAAGGCAAGTATTTTACCCCGATGGCCAAGACGCTGGTATTTTGTATCATCGGTGCACTTTTGCTTTCGCTTACTTATGTACCCATGATGGCTTCTGTATTTCTGAAGCGGACTGTCTCCGTAAAGAGAACACTGGCCGACCGTTTCTTCGACTGGCTGAACAGAGGATACCGGCGGACTTTGGATTTCTGTCTGAAGCATATTTGGGGAACAATTGTTTCTGCATTTGCCTTGTTGATCTTTTCTTTGTTCCTGTTTACCCGGTTGGGAGCGGAGTTTATTCCGACATTGGATGAAGGTGATTTTGCCATGCAGATGACTCTTCCGGCCGGAAGTTCCTTGAGCAAGAGTATTGAAATATCTTTGCAGGCTGAGAAACGCCTGAAAGAAGATTTCCCGGAAATCAAGCATGTTGTAGCCAAGATCGGTACGGCTGAGGTTCCGACTGACCCAATGGCCGTTGAAGATGCCGATGTAATGATTGTCATGAAACCGTTCAGTGAGTGGACTTCAGCTTCAAGCCGTGCTGAGATGGTCGAAAAGATGAAGAAATCACTTGAGTCCGTCAAAGGAGCAGAGTTTAATTTCAGTCAGCCTATCCAGCTGCGTTTCAATGAACTGATGACCGGAGCCAAGGCCGATATTGCCATTAAGCTTTACGGAGAAGATATGGATGAATTGTACAGTAAGGCCAAAGAGGCTGCTGAATATGTAGAACAGATTCCCGGTGCATCCGATGTATTGGTTGAACAGGCTATGGGATTACCTCAGTTGCTGATTCATTATGACCGGAGCAAAATTGCGCGGTATGGAATTGATATTGAGGAACTGAATACCATTATCCGTACAGCCTATGCAGGAGAGACTGCCGGAGTCGTTTTTGAAAATGAGCGGCGTTTTGATCTGGTAGTTCGCCTGGATCAGGAAAAAGTGCGTGATCTGAATCTGGATAAACTGTTTGTCCGTACCGTAGAAGGTATTCAGATTCCGGTGAGTGAGGTGGCAAGTATAGATCTGGTGAATGGTCCGTTGCAGATTAATCGTGATGCCACGAAGCGCCGTATTGTAATTGGAGTGAACGTGCGTGATGCCGATATCCAGCAAGTGGTCTCTGCCATTCGTGAGTCTTTGGACAAGAATATCAAACTGAAGCCGGGATACTATTTTGAGTATGGTGGCCAGTTTGAGAATCTCCAGAATGCCATTCGTACACTGACACTGGGCTTTGGTATTGATTTTGTTGCTTCTTTTCTTTGCATTCAGAAGCGTAATCTATTCCCTTGTGGTCTTCTCTACGGTTCCGCTGTCTCTGATCGGAGGTATTCTGGCCTTGTGGGTACGCGGGTTGCCGTTCAGCATCTCGGCAGGTGTCGGATTCATCGCCTTGTTTGGTGTTGCGGTTCTGAATGGTATATTGATGATTAACCATTTTAATGATTTGCGAAAGGAGAAAGAATACACTATGTGTACAAATCGGATTATTCGGAAAGGGTGTCATCACCTGTTGCGTCCGGTCTTTTTGACAGGACTGGTTGCTTCTTTAGGTTTTGTTCCGATGGCTGTTGCCACATCAGCCGGAGCAGAAGTACAGCGGCCGCTGGCTACGGTGGTTATTGGAGGTCTGATTGTCTCTACCATCCTGACATTGATTGTGATTCCCGTATTCTATCGGCTGGTCAACGAAATTTCCCGTTTGTGGATGCGGAAACGTCGTCTTTCGGTTCGTAAAAGCGGACTGATGCTGGTTCTGCTGCTGGGTTGTTCCTTATCATCCTTTGCGGCAGACGGAGGCAAACCTGTTTCACTGGATGAGGCCATTCACATTGCGCTGGAGAACCATCCGCGTTTGAAGATGGCCACGGCAGAAATCAGTCGGGCACGGGCAACACGAGGAGAAATCTGGGACGGAGGAAGTACTTCGTTCAGTTATTCCTGGGGACAGTTGAACGGAGAATACCGCAACGACCACGAGTTGTCTGTGGAACAGTCTTTGGGATCATTGCTGACTCCTTTTTATAAGAATGCACTGGTCAATACGCAGGTGGAAAGAGGAGAAGCCTACCGGAACATGGTCAAGAAAGAAATCGTGGCCGAAGTAAAGCGTGCCTGGGCTTATTATCAGTATGCCTACAATTTGTATCAGCTGTACAATGAACAGGAGAGTCTGGCAGGAACTTTGCGTTCCAGTGGAGAATTGCGTTATCAGCAGGGTGACATCGATTTGTCTGAACGGAACATGATAACGACAATGGCTTCCGACCTGCATACCCGGTGGTTGCAGGCAAAGGATGAAGTCCGGCTGGCCGCCCGCCGGTTTGCCTGGGCCTGTTATGCCGATTCAGCCATTGTACCTCAGGATACTTCATTGTCCGTTCTTCCTTTCGATGAACGTTCTGCCCGGGAACTTTCACAAGATCATTTGAGTTACTTTTCCATGCAGGTCAAGGAAAAGAAGGATCTGTTGCGCATCGAGCGCAGTAAGTTCTTTCCGGAGTTCTCGGTAGGATATGCACAGCAAAAGATATTTCCGCTTCGGAAACTGGATTCCTGGATGGTCGGTATTTCTTTCCCGCTGCTGTTTTTCCCTCAGCAGAGCCGGAGCAAGCAGGCAAAAATAGACTGGCAAATTGCCAGCTATGAGGCCGATCAGAACCGGACTCAGTTGCAGAATAAGGTCGCAGACCTGCAGGGACGTATCAGCCAGCAGCGCAAGAGTCTGGATTATTATTCGGAAGCCGCCCTTCGCGAGGCAGATGCCTTGCAGGAAAGTTCGATGCTGAAGTTCCGTGAAAGTGAGATCGGTATTTCGGAACTGGTGCAGAGCCTGAATACAGTGAGAGAGATTCGTAAAGGATATATCGAGAATGTTTATAACTACAATGTCTCGTTGTTGGAAATGGAATTATATACAGAATAAACGAAAAGATATGAAACAGATTTGGATCGCATTAGCATTGTTGTTTGTAGCCGTGTCGTGTGGAAAAAGTTCAGATACGGCAGATGTAAAAGAAGAAACAACGCAGGAACGTACAGATACATTGGACATGGAATCAGATTCCGTAGATGCCGTGACGTCGGCTACTGCCGTGGCCAATGCCCCGTCTTTCAACGGAGTGATTATGCTTCCGCCGGAAAAGCATGCAACGGTTACACTGATGATGGACGGAACGATTCAGGATATTCATTTGTTTCCCGGAGAGTATGTGAAGAAGGGAGAGGTTATCGCCACATTGAAAAATCCCGATTTTATCCGTCTTCAGCAGGAGTATCTGGATGCTTCGGCTCAGGTGGAATACCTTGAAAAGGAGTATGCCCGTCAGCAGAATCTGACTTCCCATGAAGCTGTCTCACAGAAGAAACTTCAGCAGAGCAAGGCTGAATATCTTTCCATGAAAGCACGTCTGGATGCCAGTGTCTCCCAGCTGGAAATTTTAGGGATATCTCCTTCCGGCTTGCAGAAAGAGGGTATGCATACCTATCTGGAGATTAAGGCTCCGATCAGTGGTTATGTTACCAACATGCAGGTGAATGTCGGTAAATATTTCAATGTCGGTGAGCCGATCTGTGACGTGATAGACAAAAGTGCCCTGATGCTTCAGCTGACTGCCTATGAGAAAGATCTGGACAAACTGAAAGTGGGAGATACATTTGATTTTCATGTAAATGGAATGGGAGGAACTACTTTCAAGGCCACTTTGCTTTCCATCGACCAGATGGTGGACAATACGAACCGTTCTATCAAGATTTATGCGACGATCAATCATCCGGACGGTAATTTCCGTCCGGGAATGTATGTGTCGGCCCGAAAATCCGAAAAAAGTGAGTAATTTTGTTTCATGAAACTTTTCATGCCTAATAAATCTATATTGATCGTGAATGCCATCTCTGTCATGGTGGCATTCCTGATTCATTTGCCGGAAATGATTGCCTTGTCGGATATGATGCCCGATGAGGTGATCTTTCCGGGCATGCATTGGACGGATGTTTTCAATGAAGTGTTTTTCACCTATCTTTCCCTGCTGTTGCTGTTTTTTCTGAATGAACGTTTGTTCCGCTTCGGTGACACTCGGGTGAATATGGGATGGAAAAAACTGTTGCTGTCCTTTCTGGTCACCTGGATTGCCAGCAACCTGCTGGGAAAAGGCTTCGTGGCTCTTCATCAGCATTTTGATATTCCGGCCATTGATGCCTTGTTGCATCATTATCTGCATCCGTTGAGAGACTTTCTCATTTCTGTTGTGGTGACCGGAAGCTGCTATTTAATGTATCAGAACCGGAAAAGCAACATGGTACTGCTGGAGAATCAGCAGTTACGGACCGAGAACATTGCCAATCAGTATGAGACTTTGAAGAACCAGCTGAATCCGCACATGCTGTTCAATTCGCTGAATACGCTGTCCACGCTGATCCGGGAATCTTCAGATAAGGCGCAGGATTATTTGCAGGAACTCTCCCGGGTTCTGCGTTATACCTTGCAGGATAATGATTCCCATTCCGTTACTCTGGCTGAGGAAATGGACTTTGTACATGCTTATTTGTATCTGCTGAAGATGCGTTATGAAGAGAATCTGAATTTTGACATTCGTATTTCCTCTGATGCATTGCAGAAGAAACTTCCTCCCATGGCCGTACAGATGCTTGTGGAGAATGCCGTCAAGCACAATGAAATCAGCCGGCGTCATCCGCTGACGGTTGCCATTTCAACTTCCGGAGACTGGATTACGGTAGAGAACCGGATTCAGCCCAAACTGACGGGAAATACGGGAACCCGGATCGGGCTGGACAATCTGGCCAAGCGTTACCGGCTGCTGTTTAAACAGGAAATTGTGGTGAAAGAGGAAAACAGTTGTTTCATTGTTAGGCTACCGCTGATATGAAAACATTGATTATAGAAGACGAAAAGGCTGCCTTGCGTAATCTGAAGGCCGTTATTAACGAAGTTTCTGCCGGGCTGGAAATTATCGGAGAGACAGACAGCATTGTGGATACCATCGAATGGTTTCAGACCCATCCGATGCCGGAACTTGTGTTTATGGATATTCATCTGGCAGACGGTTCGGCTTTTGAAGTGTTTGAGCATGTGGAGGTGAAATGTCCGATCATCTTTACCACTGCCTACGATGAATATGCTTTGCGGGCTTTTCATGTCAACAGCATTGCCTATCTGCTGAAACCGATCAACCGGAATGATTTGCAGAATGCACTGGACAAACTGGAGACCTTGTGCGGTACTGCGGGCGGACAGACCCCGCCTTTCGATTTTATGAAAGTCATGCATGAATTGAAGAAAGAGGAGAGTTACAAGACCCATTTCCTGGTACCGGCCAAAGGAGACAAACTGATTCCCATATCTGTAAACGACATTCTGTTTTTCTATATCAGTGACGGAATTGTCAAGGCGGTTGACCGGCATGCAGATGCATATATCTTTTCGCAGTCGCTGGACGAGCTGGTGGAACTGCTTAATCCGCGTGATTTCTTCAGAGTAAACCGTCAGTATCTGATCGCAAAGAAAGCCATTACGGATGTCAGCCTGTGGTTCAACGGGCGGCTGGTCATCAATCTGAAAGTCCCGGTTCCGGAGAAGATCATTGTCAGCAAAGCGAAGGTTTCGGAGTTTAAGGACTGGTTTTAAGTCTTCTTATTTTCGGATTTACCTCATTTTCGGTCAGTTTTCTCATATTTTTATCTTATCTTTGCCCCGCTATCACAAAGATAAGAAGATAAATGGAACGGAAACTGAAATCATATTTTTTGCTTGTCGTCAGCATACTTATGCTGGTGGCCTCAGTTTTTCCGCACCATCATCACGATTTATACTTCTGTGTAGCCCATGATCTGGAGACTTGTCCGGCTTCAGTGGAATGTCCGGATCACCTGCATCATACGGGTGATGAAGACAATCATGCATGCACTTCTTCATGCGTGACTCACTTTGCTTTTTCCGCTCCTGACAGTCACGGAACGGATCTTTCGCCAGCTTACAGTTACAGTCTGCTGATCTATCCTTTTTTGCTTACCCTCGAACGTTTGTCTTCGTTCGAAAATGATTTGCCTTGTCCCTATTCTGCTTATATAGAGCGTCTGCACGCCCGGCATTTCGTGGCGTCTTCGGGACTGCGTGCACCTCCCTGTTTTCTGTCCTGACATCTTTCCCGGCAAAGAATGTCCGGGAACTCTTTGCAACCTGCTTGCAAGGACAATCCTTTATTTTTGCAGTATAAATCTTCCGGAGGGCGGTCGTTCGGGGCTGTCGGTTCCGGAACAATGAAAAATTAATCTATGAAAAAATCTATCATTACAGGAGTATTAGCTGTTTTTTTATTGGGTTCCTGTGGAACTCATGAACACAACCATGCGGAAGAAGGCCATGACCACGAGGCTGAGGCAGCCCACGGTCATGACGAGCATGATCACGAGGCGGAAGAAGCTCACAAGGGAGCTTCCAATGAAATTGTACTGACACCGGAAAAGGCTGAAGCTGCCGGTGTGAAAGTTGAAACGGTGGAGCCCGGTACTTTCCGTCAGGTGATTCCGGTGAGCGGACAGGTGATGGCTGCCCAGGGAGAAGAAGCCGTGGTTGTAGCCAATATGTCTGGTGTCGTTTCTTTTTCTGGACCGGTCACCGAAGGTATGCAGGTTGCTCAGGGAAGCAGTCTGCTGACCTTGTCTTCCGAAACTCTTCAGGACGGAGACCCTCTGAAGCGGGCACGTATTGCGTATGAGGCTGCCCGGAAAGAATATGAGCGGGCAGGAAAACTGGTGGAAAGCCAGATTGTTTCTCAAAAAGACTTCAATGTCATCCGTGAGAATTATGAGAATGCACGGCTGGCCTATGAAGCTCTCTCTCCCAGCAGCAATGGAAAAGGTGTGGCTGTCAAGTCACCGATGAGCGGATATGTGAAGTCCTGTCTGGTGAAAGCCGGCGATTATGTAACGGTCGGTCAGCCGTTGATGACTGTAACCAAGACCAGACGGCTGCAGCTGAAGGCTGAAGTTTCCGAACGTTATTATCCGGCATTGCAGCAAGTGTCGTCTGCCAATTTCAAGATTCCTTATTCGGATCATGTTTACCGGCTTGATGACTTGCAGGGACGCCTGCTGGCTTACGGAAAGGCTTCTGCTGAGGCTTCTTTCTATGTGCCGGTAACGTTTGAGTTCGATAATCGCGGCGATGTTGTTCCCGGCTCGTTTGTAGAAGTGTGGTTGCTGGGACGCGAACGTCAGGGAGTAATCAGTCTTCCTGTTTCTGCACTTACAGAAGAACAGGGACTGACTTTCGTTTATCTTCAGCTGGATGCTGAATGCTATCAGAAACAGGAAGTCAGGACCGGTGCTACGGATGGTGACCGTGTAGAAATCCTTTCCGGACTGAAAGGCGGAGAGAAAGTCGTTACTCAGGGAGCCATTCATGTGAAACTGGCTTCGGCCTCCAATGCGATTCCGGGTCATACCCATAACCATTAATTCCTGAAACGATGCTGAACAAGATTATACATTTTTCGCTTCAGAACCGCCTGCTGGTTCTGGTGGCATCCATCTTGCTGCTGGTCGGCGGAACGTATATGGCGTTCCATACCGAAGTTGATGTCTTTCCGGATCTGAATGCTCCGACGGTAGTGGTCATGACCGAGGCCAATGGTATGGCAGCTGAGGAAGTAGAACAACTGGTTACTTTCCCGATTGAAACGGCTGTAAACGGTGCAACTGGTGTTCGCCGGGTGCGTTCGTCTTCGACTACCGGTTTCTCTGTCGTATGGGTTGAGTTCGACTGGGATACGGATATTTACCTGGCCCGCCAGATTGTTTCTGAGAAACTGGCGGCTGTAGACGACGCTCTGCCTGACAATGTAGGTAAGCCGACACTGGGTCCCCAGTCTTCCATTCTGGGAGAATTGCTGATTGTCGGACTAACGGCAGACAGCACGTCCATGCTCGATCTCCGTACGATGGCTGACTGGACGATCCGTCCGCGTCTGCTTTCCACCGGAGGTGTGGCACAGGTTGCCGTGCTGGGAGGAGATATCAAGGAATATCAGATCCTGATTCATCCTGAACGCATGAAGCATTATGGCGTGACGCTGGCTGAAGTGATGGACGTGACACGGAGCATGAACCAGAACACCAGCGGTGGAGTGATTTATGAATATGGCAATGAATACATTGTGCGCGGCGTACTGGCGACAACCGACATCGAGCGGATGGGGCGCGCCGTTATCAAGAATATCGGCGGAGCACCGGTCACGCTGAGTGATGTAGCCGACGTACGCATCGGTGCCCAGCAGCCGAAACTGGGTCTGGCTTCCGAAAAAGGAAAGCCCGCCGTTCTGATTACGGTGACCAAACAGCCCAATACCGGTACCATTGAACTGACTGAAAAGCTGGAAGCAGCCCTGAAGGACCTGCAGAAGAACCTGCCTGCCGATGTCCATATTTCGACCGACATTTTCCGTCAGTCACGTTTTATCGAAAGTTCAATCAGCAACGTACAGGAATCCTTGTATGAAGGTGCGATCTTTGTGGTAATCGTACTCTTCCTTTTCCTGGCAAATACCCGTACCACACTTATTTCACTGGTAACTCTGCCGTTGTCTCTGGTGGTAGCCATCCTGGTATTACACTACATGGGACTCAGCATCAATACCATGAGTCTGGGAGGTATGGCCATCGCTATCGGTTCGCTGGTGGATGATGCCATTGTTGACGTAGAAAACGTCTGGAAACATTTGCGTGAGAACCGCCTGTTGCCCGAAGGAGAACGGAGACCGGTCCGCGAAGTTGTATTCAATGCTTCGCGTGAAGTCCGTATGCCGATTCTGAACTCCACCCTTATCATTGTGGTCAGCTTTGTTCCCCTTTTCTTCCTGAGCGGTATGGAGGGCCGTATGCTGATCCCTCTGGGTATTGCCTTTATCGTTTCCCTCTTTGCTTCTACCATTGTAGCCTTGACGCTGACTCCGGTGTTGTGCAGCTATCTGCTGGGAACGGATCCGCGCAAGAAGGGCTTGCCCAAGGAGGCTTTTCTGGCCGTATGGCTGAAAAAATATTACGAACGCGGCCTGCTTTGGGCTTTGTCGCATAAGAAAGCTGTGCTGGGAGTGACTGTCGGACTGTTTGCTGTCGCTGTGGGATGTTTCTGTACGCTGGGAAGCAGTTTCCTTCCTCCGTTCAATGAAGGATCGTTCACCATCAATGTCAGCTCCATGCCGGGTATTTCTCTGGAAGAGTCAGACAAGATCGGACGCCAGGCCGAGGAACTGTTGCTGTCGATTCCGGAGATTCAGACCGTAGCGCGTAAGACCGGTCGTGCGGAACTGGACGAACATGCCCTGGGAGTCAATGTTTCCGAGATCGAAGCGCCCTTTGAACTGAAAGACCGTTCGCATGCCGAGGTGCTGGCCGATGTACGTCAGAAGCTGTCTGTGATTACGGGTGCCAACATCGAGATCGGACAACCGATCAGTCACCGTATTGATGCGATGTTGAGCGGTACGCAGGCCAGCATTGCGATCAAGCTGTTCGGTGACGATCTGAACCGCATGTTTACGATCGGTAATCAGATCAAGGATGCAGTTTCGGATGTGGAAGGTGTGGCCGACCTGAATGTGGAGCAGCAGATCGAACGCCCGGAACTGAAAATCATTCCCCGTCGGGAGATGCTGGCCAAGTATGGTATTTCTCTGCCCCGTTTCAATGAATTTGTAACGGTAAACATGGCGGGAGAAGTCGTATCGCAGGTTTATGAACAGGGCAAGGCCTTCAACCTGGTGGTACGTGCAGATGAAGATAACCGCGGTTCGATGGAGCGTATCAAGGACCTGATGATCGATGACGGACAGGGCCGCAAGATTCCGCTCTCGTACGTGGCAGATGTCGTTTCGGCCATGGGACCCAATACGATCAACCGTGAGAATGTGAAGCGTAAGATCGTGATCTCTGCCAACACCAGCGGACGTGACCTGCGCAGCGTGGTGAACGATATTCAGGAACGTGTCAACGAAAAAATTCAGTTGCCCGAAGGATATCACATTGAATATGGCGGACAGTTTGAAAGCGAACAGGCAGCCAGCCGTACCTTGCTGCTGACTTCTCTGATGAGTATTGTCGTGATCTTCCTGCTGCTTTACATGCAGTTCCACAATGCAGCCCAGAGCGGAGTGATTCTGCTGAATCTTCCGCTGGCCCTGATCGGAGGTGTGTTTGCCCTGATGCTGACGACCGGAGAAATGAGTATTCCGGCCATCATCGGCTTTATTTCACTCTTCGGTATCGCTACCCGTAACGGAATGTTGCTGATCAGTCACTATAATACCTTACGCGAAGAACAGGGAATGGGACTGCGTGAAAGCATTGTCCATGGCTCTTTGGATCGTCTGAATCCGATTCTGATGACCGCCTTGTCGTCGGCACTTGCCCTGATCCCTCTGGCCTTGCGCGGAGGACTGCCCGGCAACGAAATCCAAAGCCCGATGGCCAAGGTTATTCTGGGAGGTCTGCTGACATCTACGTTCCTGAACGCCTTCATCATTCCTATTGTCTATGAGTTGATGAACCGCCGGAAGGCCGGTAACTGACCGGATATCAGTCAATCTTGTTTAAATTGCTAAATTATGAACATCAAGAAAATATATTGGATACTGGCATTGGGAGGCGTTCTGACAGGAGCGCCCCTGCATGCCCAGACGATCGAAGCGGTGCTTCGTTCCGTGGAACAGAACAACAAGGAACTGCAGGCCGGACAATATGCGGCCGAGGCCGGTAAAATGGAAGTGCAGACGCAGAACAACCTGGAAGATCCGAGTGTGGAATACAGCCCGTTTTATGCCGACGGTGTGACCGGAATGGCCAGTTCCGAACTGGTGGTCAAGCAGGGATTTGAGTTCCCGACCCGTTATGTGGCACGCCGCAGTTCGGGCAAGTTGCAGCAGGAAGTCATTGACCGCCAGCACCGGCTTTTGCGGCAGGATGTCCTGCTGCGGGCCAAGAATCTCTGTCTGGACCTGATCGGACTGAATCAGGAACGCCTTTTGCTGGAGGAACGCCGGAAGAATGCTGACGAGCTGCTGGTACTTTTTGAGAAGCGGCTGAGTGAGGGTGATGCCAGTGCGCTTGAAGTCAACAAGATCAAGATGGAGCGCATGAATGTGCAGACCGAAGCCGCACAGAACGCGGCTGCCCACCGGACTGCCTTGCAGCAGTTGCTGGCCATGAACGGGAACCAGCCTCTGGAGTTTGACGAAACGTCTTATCCGAATGTGCCTCCTGTTGCAGACTATAATACGCTGTATGACGAGGTGATCGCCTCGGATGTTGCTTTGCAGACAGCCGATGCCCAGGTGCGTGCGGCCGAAAAAGAAGTGAGTGTCAACAAACAGAACTGGCTTCCCAGCATCGAAGTCGGTTACCGTCGCAATACGTCTATGGGCGAGAAAAGCAACGGTTTCCTGATCGGAGGAAGCCTTCCTCTGTTCTCGAACCGCAAGAAACTGAAAATTGCGCGCGCCCAGGCCAGCAGTGCCCGGATGCAGCTGGATAATACCCGCCTGCAGGTGGAAGCCCAGGTACAGGGAAAATTCAACGAGATGACCCAACTGCATGAGGCTATGCAGGCCTATGACATCCGTCTGATGCATCAGACTCTCCGCATGCTTCGGGATGCAGTGGAAGCCGGACAGCTTTCCATCATCGAATTTTATGTGGAAGCCGAGAATGTATATCAGAACCTTCAGGCTTATAACAAACTGGAGAACCAGTATCAGAAACTGATGGCGGAAATCTACAAGAACCGCCTGTAAACAGCAACCGGCAGCGGTCTGTCAGGAACTTCCGGATCATCCGGTTTTCCTGCGGTTCCGCTGCCGGTTGTCCTATATGAAAGTTTGACCGCACGATGAGCCCGCAACGACCGCACGATGAGGCTCAATCGACCGCACGATTCAGCCCCAACGACCGCATAATTCCAGCCCTTTCTTCAGAAGGCTTTTTCTGCTTCTTTATTCTTTCCTTTACCCTCTTCCATACGTCGCAGTTTCCTCAGAAAAAAGCCGGAGACGTTTTTTTAAAAGCCCGAAGTCTTTTCCTTTAAACGCCGAAACGTTTTTTCAAAAGCCCGGCGCAGTTTCCTGAAAGCCGGAAGAACATGAGGAAGCAGACGTCGCAGCCGGTTCATAAAATGATTTTTTCCGCAAATTAATCTTCTTTCCGCACCTTTTTCCTCCTGTATTTTTCGTATTTTTGCCTGCTGATTAAAAGATTAATACATTTAGAGACATGCCGTTAAATTTACCAGACAGGCTTCCTGCCATTGATTTGCTGAAGGAAGAAAATATATTTGTGATTGATAATTCACGGGCCAGCACCCAGGATATCCGTCCGCTAAAGATTGTCGTGCTGAATCTGATGCCCATTAAAATAACCACGGAGACCGACCTGATCCGTCTGCTCTCCAATTCTCCCTTGCAGATTGAGGTCAGTTTCATGAAACTGAAGAGCCATACTTCCAAGAATACTCCCATTGAGCACATGAAAGCATTTTACCGTGACTTCGAACTGATGCGCGATGAAAAGTTTGACGGTATGATTATTACTGGTGCTCCCGTGGAACATCTGGAGTTTGAGGAGGTCAACTACTGGGAAGAGATCTCGGAAATATTCCGCTGGACCCGTTCGCATGTCACTTCTACATTCTATATCTGCTGGGCAGCACAGGCCGGACTGTACTATCATTACGGAGTGCCCAAGCATCCGCTGGACCGGAAGATGTTCGGTATCTTTGAACATCACATTTGCGACGGCTTCCAGAAACTGCCGATCTTCCGCGGATTTGATGATGTTTTCCATGTTCCTCACAGCCGTCACACCGAGGTGCGCCGCGAGGACATAGAGCGCTGTCCTGCCCTTCAGATCATTTCCGAGTCGGCTGATTCGGGGGTACACATGGTGATGGCCCGCGGAGGACGTGAATTCTTCGTGACCGGACATTCCGAATATTCTCCTTATACGCTGGACGGAGAATACCGGCGTGACCTGGCGAAAGGCCTACCCATTGACATGCCGAAGAACTATTACCGGAATGATGATCCCGAACAGGGACCGCTGGTACGCTGGAGAAGCACGGCCAACCTGCTGTTCTCCAACTGGCTGAATTATTATGTATATCAGGAAACTCCTTACGATATTAACGAAATCAACGAATGATCAGACAACGTCCTATCGAACTGCTGGCTCCAGCCAGGAACCTGGAGTGCGGCATGGAAGCCATTAATCATGGAGCGGATGCCGTTTACATCGGTGCTCCCCGTTTCGGTGCCCGCGCGGCAGCTGGAAATTCTCTGGAAGATATTGCCGCCCTGGTGCGCTATGCACATCTTTACAATGCGCGTATTTATGTTACCGTCAATACGATTCTGAAAGACGACGAACTTCAGGACACGGAAGCCATGATCTGGGATCTGTACCGTGCCGGTGTGGATGCACTGATCGTGCAGGATATGGGGATTACCCGCCTGAAGCTTCCTCCCATTCCGCTGCATGCCAGTACGCAGATGAATAACCGTACGTCGCAGAAAGTGAAGTTTCTGGCTGAGGCCGGTTTCCGTCAGGTGGTGCTCGCACGCGAACTGACGCTGGAAGAGATTGCGGCGATTCACCGGGATTGTCCCGACACGCCTCTCGAAGTTTTTGTTCATGGAGCCTTGTGTGTGAGCTACAGCGGTCAGTGTTACGCCAGTCAGGCCTGTTACGGCCGCAGTGCAAACCGTGGAGAGTGTGCCCAGTTCTGCCGGTTGGGATTCGATCTGGTGGATGCCGACGGGAAAATGATTGTCCGCAACAAGCATCTGCTTTCGCTGAAAGATATGAATCAGAGCGAGAATCTGGAAGCCCTGCTGGATGCAGGAGCTTCGTCACTGAAGATCGAAGGCCGCCTGAAGGATGTATCGTATGTCAAGAATGTGACGGCTTATTACCGTCAGCGTCTGGACGCGATTCTGAAGCGTCGCAAGGAATATTGCCGGGCTTCTTCCGGAAGTGTCCGGCTGGATTTCCGTCCGCAGCTGGACAAAAGTTTCAGCCGCGGCTTTACGGATTATTTTGTACGCGGACGCAATGCCGGCATTTTCTCGTTTGATACCCCCAAGTCTTTGGGTGAGGAGATGGGAACCGTCAAGGAAATCCGCGGTAATTACCTGACAGTGGCAGGTGTGAAACCCTTTAGCAACGGCGACGGCATATGCTTTCTGGATGAGCAGGGCCGTCTGCAGGGATTCCGTGTAAACCGGGTGGAAAACAACAAGCTCTTCCCGCAGGAAATGCCGCGTGTGAAGCCTAAGACCGTGCTGTACCGGAACTTCGACCAGGAGTTTGAGAAGCAGATGCAGAAGAAGTCTGCCGAACGGAAGATTGCCGTATCCATGACACTGGCTGAAAACAATTTCGGCTTTACGCTGAGTCTGGAGGACGAAGACGACAACCGCATCAGTGTAGTCCTGCCGCGTGTGAAAGAACTGGCCCGCACTCCGCAGGCAGACAACCTGCGCAACCAGCTGGGCAAACTGGGAAATACTCCCTTTGAATGTACACGTCTGGATCTGGTCCTGACGGATAACTGGTTCATTCCTTCTTCGGAAATCGCTGACCTGCGCCGCCGGGCTGTGGAAAAACTGCTGGAAGCGCGCCGCATCAATTATCCGGCAGAACTAGCCGTACTTCCCGTTACTCATCATGCTTTCCCTGAAAAGGAACTGACTTATCTGGGCAATGTGATGAACAAGGAAGCTTTCGGCTTCTATCATCAGCATGGGGTGAAACGGATTGCTCCCGCCTTTGAACAGGAAGCTCCCCGTGAAGCAGTCCTGATGTTCTGCAAACATTGCATCCGTTACAGCATGGGATGGTGTCCGCAGCACCAGAAAGTCCGTTCGCCTTATCGGGAGCCATTTTATCTGGTGAGCGGAGACGGACGCCGTTTCCGGCTCCAGTTTGACTGTAAGGCGTGTCAGATGAAAGTGATGGCTGAAGAATAAATGACGAAGAGATGAGGGGAAAACTGTTTTTGATCGGATGTCTGCTGCTGACGGTTATTCTGGCAGCCTGTCATTATCGGATTGCGGAGACCGTCGTCCCAGCTGAGGGAAGGGAAGGAGCGGACTCTCTGGTGACCGACAGCTGTCTGTATTCGCTGAATGCGAACTTTCAGGTGACGGCAGACACTTTGTGGCTG
>ULUG01047414.1_pt1 | contig 26206 bp, 23 predicted proteins | sample 1958331 | NCBI WGS metagenome assembly ULUG01 (sample SAMEA4835755, study PRJEB28245) | human gut metagenome | biome: gut microbiome; material: fecal sample | place: Denmark | collected 2008
TGCAAAAAGGTCGACTGCGCATACATTTCGCCGTAAAGCCAGCCCGGACAGCTGCCATCCTGTCCTGCGGGGCCGGCTTCTCCCTGTTCGCCTTTGTCGCCTTTGTCTCCCTTGTCTCCTTTTTCGCCCTTTTCGCCTGTTTCTCCCTTTTCACCCTGCGGACCGGCAGCTTTTATTCCTGTATCGGTCGCACCGATCCACCAGTTTCCGTTTTCGCCGATGAAAGGTGTATCACCGTCCGCTCCTGTGGGCCCTGTAATATCGGAAAGGGAAATAAGCTCCCTCCACTCTTCACCCGTGTATCTCCATTGCAGACACGAATCTGTTTTTCTGATCTCCACGGTTTTTCCGTCTGTGCCGTCGGTTCCGTCCCTGCCGTTTATTCCGTTTCTTCCGTCATCGCCCCGGAGCCAGTACAGATTATACAGGTTGAGCCACACGTCATCCCCTATGTAGCGCCACTGCAACGTGTAACCGTCCACACGGAATTCAGGTGTCCTGCCGTCCGTTCCTCTCTCACCGTTTTTCCCCGAGGGACCCGTAATATCGGACAGAGCAACAAGATTCAGCCATTCCCCGCCGGTGTACCGCCACTGTATGTATGAACCGGAATTTCTTACCTCAACCGCTTTTCCGTCCTTTCCGTTTCTGCCGTCAGAACCGGACAATGCGGACAGCGCGACGAGGTTTTCCCATTCCCCGTCCTCATATCGCCATTGTATAAACGTATTGTTATTCCTGATCTCAACGGCTTTGCCGTCGGTACCGTTCTGACCGTTCTCTCCTTTTTCGCCGTCCTGGCCCGGTACGCCCCTGAGGTCGTCAACATCCACCAGATCGTGCCAGGTGTCATTTTCGCCGTATCTCCACTGGATGGTTTTTCCGTTGTTCCGCATATCAATGCCCGCTTTGCCTGAAGTCCCCGTTTCTCCTTTGCATCCGGCTGAAACTGCGGTGCAGAATATCAGGACGGCGCAGATGAAAAGCAATCTGAATTTTTTCATGATAATATCCTCCATGTCAATTGTTTTTATATTTGTCGGCAAACAGAGCCACACCCTGCTTCAGGACCTCCATCTGTGTTTTCATATAGTATTCGTCCTCAAACATCGCGTAATGAACGCAGGCGCGGACAAATACAAATATCAGCGGAGTTATGGTCGTGTAAGGTATTCCGAGTTTCGGTTCCAACAGTTTAGCATATGCGGTATAACGCCGGTTGACACCGTCGAAGAACTTTTTCCCGTGTTCTATGTATTTGGGGTGAGTATAGACCTGGTACATCAGTCTGTATTTCTTTCCGTGCTTTTCCGCCGTCCAGTAGGGGATTTCCTCTATAAATCTCATTACGTCCCCGGTATCGGCAGGGGCTTTGGCCATAAATTCATCCTCAACCTTTGTCATACAGTATTCCGTGGACTGTATTATCAGCTCGTCAAGATTCCTGAAATAAACATAAAGGTTTCCCGGGGTGCACCCGCAGGCTTCCGCCAGGGCTTTGATCCCCGTTCCCGTCAACCCGTGTTCCGCATAACACTCGTAGCATTTTTCCATCAAAGCTTCTTTCTTTTTCAGGTGCTGTTCTTCCGTATTTGTATACATGGTTTCCCTTTTGAATAATGAATAATCGTTCATTTAGCTACATTATACCATAAATTGCATCAAAAAGCAATAGAATTCACACTCCTGATCCGACAGAATACGGAAAAAAGAATCATCAGACAGACAAGATTTTTGACTGTTTTTACCAATATTTGTCCTGATAATCCTTTGTTCCGTTCTTTACCGTGGTCTGGGATAGTAGCCGTATTCCCGGACATCCTGAACAGGATCCGGTATCATTCCGGGTTGTCCGGAACCGTCGCCGTGCAGTTACTCCGGGGAAACCTAAAAATAAATTTTTTTCGTTTAACCTATTGCAATTTCCGTATAAATGTGCTATAATATGACCAGATAAACGATTTTGGTCATATTTGAGGTTGTAATGGCTTTTTCGGATGAAGAAAACAAGAGAATACGGAAAGAGCTGATAAGTGCCGCAAGGAAATGTGCCGTAACGGTGGGAATGAGGAAAACCTCTGTAGAGGAACTGACAGAAGCTGCCGGAATATCCAAGGGTTCCTTCTATAAGTTTTTTGATTCCAAGGAACTGCTGTTTTTCGCTGTCCTGGAGGACATTCATTCCGAACTGTACGAAATTGCCTCCGATTCGCTGGAAAAGTATGCGTCACTTCCGTCGGGTGAACGGGCGACTGAGACTCTCCTGACAGTCTGCCGGCATCTCTCAGAGACAGGTGATATGAGATTTATAGAATCCGATGCTGAATTCCTTCTGCGGAGGATTCCGGAACCCGTCAAAGCCGGACATTATCATGATGATGAAGCCCATATCAGGGATATTCTGCTGAAAAGCGGTCTTATGCCGGCCCGAGGCACTGAGTTGACTGTGGCAACCGTGCGCGGACTTATTCTTACGGTATCCCATCAGGATGAAATCGGGGAGAAATACCCGGAAGTGCTGCGACTGCTGGTTCACGGAGCGATGAAAGAATTATTTGAGGAATAGAAAAAGCTGCTGTAAGGCAGCTTTTAAAAAGGAAAAGGGTTAGCGGTGGCTAACTACGGAGCGGCTATGAAAAAAAACTTTTGGGACAGAAATGCGGGCATATATGACCGGTTCATGAAAAAAGACTCTGCGGCGTATGAGAGAATGTATGAGCTGATTCGGTGTAAGGTGAAGAATAAAGCAGTGCTGGAGCTGGCAACCGGAACGGGACTGATTGCAAAAAACATAGTCAGTGCCGCACGGACGGTGGAGGCGACGGATGCGTCCCCGGATATGATAGCTGAGGCAAAGAAAACCTGTGTATCGGCAAAACTTCATTTCTCGGTGCAGGATATGTTTGATCTGCCTTATGCGGAGAAGAGCTTTGAAGTCGTAATCGTCGCAAATGCCCTGCATATTGTACCTGAGCCGGAAAAAGCCCTTGAGCAGATCCGGAGGGTTCTCAGGGACGACGGGGTGCTCATAGCTCCCACTTTTACCCACGGGAAGAATACATTCTCCGGGAAAATTAGATCCTTTTTCATGAAACCTGCGGGTTTTCCGTTGCACACAAAGTGGTCCGGGAACGAATATCTTGATTTCCTGCGCCGGAACGGGTGGGAGGTAGTAAAGAGTGAAGAAATCAAAGCTTCTTTCCCACTTACTTATGCCGAGTGCGTGAAAGCAGAAATCAAGTGATATATATTTGATTGTATTTACTGTTGAATTGTGGGGTAATATATGAAATATCACATTGAAAGGAATACCGTGCAGGAGACACTTGTCATCCCCCTGTACGGGCGAAAGATTTGTTCGGAACTGTATCCGGCACTGTATCATGACCGGACCGCTGTCCGGCTTATGGAGCAGATAGACTATGATTTTTCACAGCTGTCGGAGAAATCCGGAAGTGTTATGCATAGGTTCGGTTTTCTTGAGGTCGCCGTACGACAGAACGGCCTCGCCCGGGAGGTCCGGGACTATCTCGGGACCCATCCGGGGGCGGCGGTGGTAAACCTCGGTTGTGGGCTTGACGATACCGGTCGTCAGTGCGATAACGGGACCTGCAGAATATATAACCTTGATTTTCCCGATGTTATTTCCGTACGCAACCGGCTTCTTCCCGCCGGAGAGCGGGAGGAAAACATTCCGTGTGACCTTAACGATACCTCCTGGATGAACAGTATTGATGCCTCGGAGGGGGCTGTGTTTTTTGCCGCCGGGGTATTCTATTACTTTACATCGGAACAGGTGAGGGCCCTCGTACGGGCTATGGCTGAAAGGTTTCCGGGGGGACGTCTTGTTTTCGACGCGGCAAACAGAACCGCTGTGAAACTTATGCTGAAAACATGGATAAAAACAGCGGATATACAGGATATCGGCGTATATTTTTCTGTTTCGGACGCGGAGAAGGAACTTTCCGCATGGGGCGGGAATATGAAGGTCTCAAGCCGGGGATATATGTACGGTTATAACGACCTTAAGGATCCGTCAATAAGCGGTTTTTTCAGGCTGCTGGCAAAAGTCGGCGACGGAATGATGAAAATGAGGATCATAAGACTGGATTTCGGGAACTGAAGCCGTGAGTCCTGTTTGTTTTGATGCCGTAATCTGCGGGCTTTACGGAGTATTCCGGCATTGCGGATATGACTCAGGTTATTCTTCTGTGCGGTGCCGGGAGATCATCCTGGAGACCGTGGAGGGTTCTGCGACGGAATGACTGTATGATTCGGGGGCAACCGTGATTATCTTTCATGGGGTGAAGCTCCCGTAAATTCCGGGGACGGATTAGCGTATGCTAACCTTGAATTATTCGGAATACAGAAAGGTCTATTGCCTTTTGTTATAATAATTTTATCACTTGGATTCTTAGGAGGTTTTTTCTTGAAAAAGCAATCAAATCTGTCAAGGCTGATGGGGTATGCCGGGAAATACAGATACTTCACCTATGCCTCATGGCTGCTCTCGGCTGTGAGCGCACTTGTTGCGCTGGTCCCGTTTCTGTATATATGGAAAATAATCAGGGACGTACTTGATGTTGCTCCGGATTTTGCCAAAGCGACCGATATCGTGCATTACGGCGTGATGGCAATGGTTTTTGCCGCGCTCTCATTCCTTATTTATATCGGCGCTCTTATGTGTTCGCATCTTGCGGCATTCCGTGTGGCGACAAACATGCGTCTTGCCGTAACGGAACATATCGCGGGGCTTCCTCTTGGGTTTACGGACCGTTTCGGCAGCGGCAGACTCCGTAAAATAATCAACGACAGCACCGGTGCGACCGAAACATATCTTGCGCATCAACTTCCTGACAAATATGCGGCTGTGGCAACTCCCATAGGCTTGCTGTTTCTCCTTTTTGCCTTTGATTGGAGGCTGGGCTTGCTGAGCCTTGTTCCCGTTGTTCTCGGTTTCCTCATCATGACTGCCATGACCGGCAAGCGCATGGAAGAGAAAATGCGCCAGTACAATAATGCCCTTGCAACCATGTCCAATGAGGCGGTGGAATATGTCCGCGGAATTCCCGTTGTCAAAACCTTCGGACAGTCGGTGTATTCCTTCAAGAAGTTCAAAGGTACGATTGACGAATATGAGAAGTGGGTCGTAGCTTATACCAAGAATCTGAGGGTACCCATGATGCTCTATACCGCTGCCATAAACGGAGTGTTTGCGTTCCTCATTGCTGGGGCTCTGTGGTTCACCGGAAACGGGGTGACAAATGAATTTCTGCTGAACCTTCTGTTTTACATTATTATCACCCCGGTCATATCCCTGACGCTGACCAAAGTAATGTACATGAGTGAGAACAATATGATCGTCGCCGATGCGATGGAGCGGATTGACAGTGTCCTTGATGCTGAGCCTATGCGTGAGAGCGGTACTCCCGCACATCCCGCGGATTCCTCCGTGGTGCTTGATAATGTCAGCTTCAGCTATGACGGGAAGAATCAGACTATACGCGGCGTATCCATGAAGATCGATCCGGGACAGACTGTGGCGTTTGTCGGGCCCTCCGGCGGAGGAAAATCCACATTGGCAAGCCTTATTTCCCGGTTTTTTGATGTGGACGGTGGAAGCATCCTGATCGGCGGAGTCGACGTAAGGAATATTTCAAAGGACGAACTGATGAACAACGTTTCGTTCGTGTTCCAGAATTCGAAGCTGATAAAGGCATCTATCCTTGAAAACGTAAAAATGGGAAGACCCGATGCTACGAGGGACGAAGTGATGGAAGCTCTGAGGACGGCTCAGTGTATGGATATAATTGAGAAGTTCCCACGGGGCGTGGATACCGTGATCGGTACCAACGGGGTCTACCTTTCCGGTGGGGAACAACAGCGGATCGCCATTGCCCGCGCCGTACTGAAAAACGCTCCGATAGTCATTCTGGATGAAGCGACAGCCTTTGCCGACCCTGATAATGAGGCGAAGGTGCAGGCGGCATTCGGACAGATGGCTCAGGGCAGAACCGTTATTATGATCGCCCACAGGCTTTCTACCGTAGCCAACGCCGATTGTATTTACGTTATAAGGGACGGAGAGGTCGTTGAAAGCGGCAAACGCGATGAACTGTGCCGTAAGGGCGGTCTGTTTGCCGGAATGTGGGCGGATTATCAGGCATCGGTGGAATGGAAAGTGGTAAAGGAGGAGTCCGTAAATGATTGAGTGGATTCAAAAGAAGACCGCGTCGTCCCGGGAAGGTGCGGTGGGACTTATAAAGGGCGTCATTGCCTGCGCATTTCAGAACATTGCTTTCATGCTTCCCACATCCTTGCTGTATCTGCTTGTTTCCGATCTGATGAGCGGCGGGGTGACCGGCGGCAGGATCGCCTTTTATGTCTTGGGCTGTGTCGTTTGTTTTGCGGTGATACTGCTCACCACCTGGTTTCAGTACAATAATACATACTTTACCACCTACGAGGAAAGCGGAAAACGCAGGCTCGGCCTTGCCGAAAGGCTCCGGAAGCTTCCTTTGTCCTTTTTCGGGAAAAAAGACCTTGCGGATCTGACGAGCACTATCATGGCTGACTGTGAAGTCCTGGAAAAAACCTGTTCCCATTTTGTTCCCGGGCTGTTCGGCTCTCTGATTTCCACCGTACTGATTTCCGTGGGAATGTTCTTCTTCGATCCCCGCATGGCCGCTGCCGCACTTTGGGTCATTCCCGTATCGGTGCTGACTGTTCTCCTCAGCTACCGGGTACAGGATAGGGTTCAGGCCAGGAATATGGCGGTGAAGATGGTTTGTGCCGACGGAATTCAGGAATATATAGAGACCGTCAGGGATCTTAAAGCCAACAATGCCGAAAAAGAGTATCTTAAAGGTCTTTCCGGTAAGATCAGAGGCGTGGAGAAACAGTCGGTCAGAGCCGAACTTACCACTGCCGTGTTTGTGACTTCCGCCGGGATGATCCTCAAACTCGGTATAGCCTCCGTTGCACTTGTCGGCTCTGTACTGCTTGTGAACGGAAGTATAAGTGTCCTGACTCTGTTTATGTTCCTTCTGGTGGCGTCCCGGCTTTATGACCCGATGCAGGGTGCACTTCAGAATCTTGCGGCGATTATCGCTATGCGGACCAATGTGGCGCGTATGAATGAGATTCTGGATCATCCCGTCCAGCAGGGAAGTGAGACCCTTACGAATAAGGGATATGATGTGGTTTTCGATCATGTGGGATTCTCTTACAACAGCGGAGAGACCGTGTTGAAGGATGTTTCATTTATCGCAAAACAGGGAGAGGTCACGGCTCTTGTCGGTCCCTCCGGCGGCGGCAAGACCACGGTTTCCCGACTCGCGGCAAGATTCTGGGATAATCAGCAGGGGACAATAACTGTCGGCGGCATGAAAGTTTCCGACACTGACCCCGAAAAGCTGATGAGTCTGTACTCCATAGTTTTCCAGGATGTCACTCTTTTTGACAATACCGTTATGGAAAACATTCGTCTTGGCAGAAAAGACGCAACTGATGAAGAGGTCATTGCGGCGGCGAGACTTGCCAACTGTGAGGAATTTGTGGAAAAACTGCCCGATAAATGGAATACGGATATCGGTGAGAACGGTTGTGAACTGTCCGGCGGTGAAAGGCAGCGCATTTCAATTGCCCGTGCGTTTTTGAAGGATGCTCCCATAATTCTGCTGGATGAAGCCACAGCAAGCCTTGATGTCGAGAATGAGACGCTTATCCAGACGGCTCTTTCAAGACTTATACGGAATAAGACCGTTCTGGTTATAGCTCACCGTATGCGTACCGTTGCCGGCGCAGATAAAATAGTAGTCCTTTCCGACGGCGTTGTTGCCGAACAGGGGACTCCGGAACAGCTTTATCGGAAAAACGGGATTTACACCCATATGGTAGATCTTCAGACCGGAAGCGAAGACTGGAAAATACAATAGGAAAAATCGAACAATCGCAAAGGACCCGACCGGTATCCGGCCGGGTCCTTTAAGTTTGTCCGGAACGGATACGGAATGTACGGCGGATTATTTCCGGAGCAGGAAAGCCGATAGATTTTACCTGGATTTAACAATAAGATGATAGTCGATTTGACATTGGTATGTTATACTCACTCCGTAATAAGGAGTGAGTATAACATATGGATATTTTTCATTTTCTGACCATGGTCGGGGGATTGTGCCTGTTTCTGTTCGGAATGAGTATTATGGGGCAGGCGCTTGAACGCAGGGCGGGTAACAGTCTCAAAACCGTGCTCGGAAAACTTACCGGCAGTAAGACCGGAGGGCTTTTGACGGGACTCGGTGTGACCTCTGTCATCCAGAGTTCCTCCGCCACAACGGTCATGGTGGTAGGTTTTGTCAATGCGGGAATAATGACGCTTCGTCAGTCAATCAATGTCATTATGGGCGCAAATATCGGAACCACGGTAACCGCGTGGATCCTGAGTCTTGCGGGAATAGACAGCGGCAACGTCTGGGTTCAGCTTCTGAAACCCTCATCGTTTACGCCGGTACTTGCGCTTATAGGCATTGTTCTGTATATGTTCTGCAAAAGGGATAAAAGTAAGGATACCGGAATGATACTTCTGGGGTTTGCCACGCTGATGTTCGGAATGGAGACCATGTCCGGAGCAGTATCGGGACTGGGCAACGTGCCGGAATTCCAGAGGTTGTTTTTGCTGTTCTCAAATCCCATCCTCGGAGTGGTCGTAGGTGCGGTACTTACGGGGATAATCCAGTCCAGCTCCGCGTCTGTCGGAATACTTCAGGCTCTGGCTTCCACCGGAGCTGTGTCATACAGCGCCGCAATACCGATTATCATGGGACAGAATATCGGAACCTGCGTGACGGCTCTTATCTCCGCTGTGGGGGCAAATAAGAATGCGAAACGTGCGGCAATGGTGCACCTTTCCTTTAACGTAATAGGAACTGCCGTGTGGCTTACGGTCTACTGTATTGTAAAGGCGGTTTTCGCCCCGGTGATCCTGGAGAGTTCCGCTTCTCTTCTCGGTATAGCCGTTATTCATTCCGTGTTCAATGTACTCTGTACTCTTCTGCTGCTGCCGATGGGTAATCTTCTCGAAAAGCTTGTTTGCCGGATAATTCCCGATTCCAAAGAGAAGGAAAAACAGAATGAACTTGATGAGCGGTTGCTTGCAACGCCGTCGCTTGCCCTTGCGCAGAGTAAGGCTGTTGCACGGAAAATGGCTGAATGTGCCGGATCAGCGCTGAAAAAGGCTCTCGGAAGTATTCTTTCGTATTCTCCGGCAGTCGCTGCCGAGATACGGGAGGCGGAGAGCAAATGCGATGAGTATGAAGATGTTCTCGGTACATATCTGATCAAAGTCAGTTCGGCAAAACTCGGTCAGGCAGAAAGCGAAGAGGCAACCGCTTTGCTTAAAGTGATCGGAGACTACGAACGCATTTCCGATCATGCGGTGAATATCCTGGAATCTGCGGAAGAACTGAGGGATAAGAAACTTTCTCTTACGGAGGATGCGTTGAAAGAATATGAGGTCATGGCGAAAGCGGTTGAAGAAGTACTTACACTTTCGGAAAAGGCCTTTGTTGAATCGGATACCGAAACTGCGGTGAAGGTTGAACCTCTTGAACAGGTGATTGACAATCTTAAAGACAGTCTCCGAACAAGCCATATTCTTCGGATGCAAAGCGGTAAATGCTCGGTGGAAGTCGGCTTTGTCTGGTCTGATCTGCTGACAAATCTGGAAAGGGTCAGCGACCACTGTTCCAATATCGCCGGGTGCGTTATCGATCGGACAGAGCATAATCTGAATCTTCATGAAACTCTGAAGAACGCAAAGAAAGGCAACAGCCAATTCGGTGAAGTGTACCGCAAATACGCTGAAAAATATGGGATATAAAGAAAAAGCCAGTCCGCGGAATACGGACTGGCTTTGCTTTTGTATTATGCGTATGACTCTTTGCGGACGCAATCTGTGCCGGTGCACGATGCCTGAGTACATGCTTGATCTCCCACGGTTAAAACGGCACAATAGCGCAAAAAAGGTTCGGGTGACAGTACATCCGAACCTTAAATCTGTTCATGAAAATCGGTGATGTGAAAAATAAGTCAAAAAGGTTGCTTTCTTGTCGTTTTTGTGGTATAATACAAGCAGACAGTCTTGCTTTGCAATCCCCGGCGGCTATGCCGCCTTTGCCCTGTCGGGCAGCTGCTTTATTGACGGCGTCGTAAAAATGCCCTTGCGAGCAAGCATTTTTACTCCGTAATACAAAATCAGTAAAATGAACAGATATTTTTATTCCGATATCTGCGGCGTGAGGTATTATTTACAGATAAAACAATAAACCGTTTAATTAGGAGAGTGTCATGAGAAAATATGAAGACCGGTCCGGTATAGCCGGAGATCTGTTTTGTTGGGTTTCGGATGTGGCGTTTTCCCGGTTCAGAAGTTTCAGCAATAACGTCCTCGGGACGGGGATCGATGAGTTGCCCTCTGAACAGAGTATATTTATGAGGCAAAGCTTTTCCATGGTTTTTTACGCAACAATCCTGTTTTTACTCACCAACGGTTTTTATCTTGTCAAAAACATTGTATTCAATACAATGATAGTCATAGATATGATACCTCTTTACATGATGGTTGTATCTTCACTTGCGATGCTGATTTTCCTGATATTTAACAAAAACTACGGTTCATCCCTGTCAAGATTTGTTCTGCTTGCGTTCTATACAGTGGTTATTGCGAGTGTAACGGTATTTATGGTTTCCTGTAACTTTCACGGAATCGGTCTTTCGATTTCAATGTGTTACCTGTTTGTGATCATGGTCGCGCCTACATATAAGTTACTTGATACGGTTGTCATCTGTGTCCTGATATCAGTAAGCTGGTGGCTACCCTCAATCCTTCCCTATGCGGATAACTACAATTTATTCAAGCATTTTTTGCTTCGTTTTTCAATAATTGCCGGACTTATTGCTGTCCGTTCCATTTTTCTGCGTCAATCTTCCGATGAAAGATATATCAAGGAAATGAGCAATTCTTTCATAAAACTGGCGTATAATGACGTGCTGACGGGGACTCTCAACAAAAAGGCGATGGAGACTTACTGCGCCTTTATTACCGAAAAAATGATGCCGGAAAAGGTCAGCGCGATAATCTATGACATCGATAATTTCAAATCATACAACGATCACTATTTTCACATGAAGGGCGACGAAACTCTGAAACTTGTTGCCGGAGCCGTTGTCAATGTCCTTGACAGATCCGACAGGTATCTGTTTCGTTTCGGAGGCGAGGAGTTTGTTGTTATCCTGCCTGACGTTTCCGAGGATGAAGCCCGTCTGATAGCCTGCGAACTTCTCTTCGCGGTACGGGCTGCTGCCATTCCGAGGGAGGATTTGCCTGACAGAAGTATTGTTACCGCTTCATTCGGAGTTGCCTGCGGGACAGCGGAAGAACTGAAAGATCTTTCAATCATAACCAAGGCCGACAGACAACTGTATGCCTGCAAAAATGCGGGCAAAGACTGCGTTTCGGCAAACGGAGCTATCTTCAGACAGCCTGAAGTTGCTCCATTGATTGACCGCGAGATGAAAATCAAGGAGCTCGCCGCAACGGAGGAAACCAGCCCGGCAACGCTCGCAAAAATGAAAAAAGACGGCGCAATCGTTTCTAACGATGTACCCGTGAAGATTTGTACGGAGCTCGGTTGCACGGCGGATGAAACTATGGAAATTGTTCCGGATATTATGGAAGACTGATTTGCGGAGACAAAAGGAGTTTTTTATGCGAGAAAGCAATCGTTGCTTGTATAATAGCAGCTTCAGCGAATTTCTTTGTGCCGATAGCAATGCCATTCTCGGTGCACTGTGCGATAAATATCACGGCGATGCACAGACAACAACGAGGGAGGCTTGGAAAAATGAAATATACATCCTAAAGGCTGCACTTCATCAATACATAGACGGGCAGGTCGTTTTTGAATATGACATCCCACGTCTTGGCAAAAGGATTGACGTTGTTTTGCTTCTTCGCGGCATTGTGTTTTGCCTTGAATTTAAGGTCGGAGAATCCAGCATTTTGGAGGCGGATATTGACCAGGTGCTTGACTACGCTCTTGATTTGAAGAATTTTCACAAATTCAGCGAGGACAGGATCATTGTTCCGGTTCTGATCGCAACCAAATACCGCAACTCATCCTCAGAAATCCGGATGTCTGTATATGACGATAGAGTAGTGAACCCGTTGGTGACGGGCGAAGCGGGAATTGCAGATATTATCTCTGCTGTTTTGGCACGTTTCCCGGATGAAGTTCCTGTAAATATAAATTGGATTATAAGTCCCTATGCACCTACACCGACAATTATTGAAGCCGCAAAATCACTGTACGAAAATCATTCAGTCGAGGATATCACGCGCCATGAGGCGGACAAGGTGGATACTGATAAGACGATTGCCTATATTCTCGACATCATCCACAAAAGCAAAGAAAACGGAGAAAAGAGCATTTGCTTTGTTACAGGTGTTCCCGGTGCCGGTAAGACACTGGTCGGGTTGGACGTGGCGATTAAGCAGACCTATCAGGGACAGGATGAGCCTGTAAAAGATGAAGGAGCTGTCTATTTGTCGGGAAACGGTCCTCTTGTTGCAGTTTTGACTGAGGCACTTGCGCAGGATAACTATACAAGATGCCGTGGTCGAAATGAAAAAAAGAAAATTACGGATTCTCGCCGGGAAGTCAGCAAATCCATACAGATGATCCACCGATACCGCGATAATATGTTGGCGAAGATCAAAAATCCCGTGGAGAACGGTGTTCTTGAGATAGATCCGCACAAGGCGGTTGAAAACGGGGAAGCGGGATTCGGTGAAGTGGAGCATGTTGCAATTTTTGATGAGGCGCAACGTTCTTGGACGCACAAGCGACTCGCCGATTATCTCAAAAGAGGCGGAACATATGGCAATAAACTGAAGGTGCCGAATTTCCCGTACTCAGAAGCCGCCTTTTTGATTTGGTCTCTCGACCAGCGAAAGGACTGGGCAACCATTGTTTGTCTTGTTGGCGGCGGACAGGAGATTAACACAGGTGAGGCTGGAATTTCAGAGTGGATTAAGGCCCTGAATGAAAAGTTTTCGCATTGGAAGATCTACATTTCGCCTAAATTGACCGAGCCGGAATATGCCGAGGGTAGGGTGAATGAACTTTTGAAGTGGAATTGTAACGTGACATTTAATGAAAGCCTGCACCTTGGCGTTTCTTTGCGATCTTATCGTGCGGAGAAGCTTTCTGCATTCGTTCATGCCTTATTGTCCTTCAATAATGAAAGTGCTGCTCAAATATATCAAGAAATTAAAGATCGATATCCGATCATATTGACGAGAGATATTGAAAAGGCGAAGAAATGGCTTCACGATAAGGTGAGAGGAACAGAGCGCACCGGTGTGCTGGTCACGAAAGAGTCCGCAAGGTACAAACCTCTAGGTATTCACATTCTGCCGTCCGGTGACGAGAATGCGGTCCATTGGTTCCTTGAAGATAAAATTGATACTCGCTCGTCAAATTACCTTGAAGACGCTGCTACTGAAATTCAGGTGCAGGGATTGGAACTTGATTACACCTGTCTTTTGTGGGATGCAGATATGAGATATGAAAACGGGAAATGGCACTTTTATCGTTTCAATGGCCAAACGAAATGGGTGGAGCAGACCGGTAAGACAGAGAGCAATATTGAATTGCAAAAATATATGCTGAATGCCTACCGTGTTTTGCTTACACGGGCCAGATCAGGAATGGTAATTTGCGTGCCATCGGGTAACGACAATAAGACGCTCGGTGGCTTTTGGGAAGATAGTACTCGTTTGCCTGAGTATTACAATGGAACATATCAATATTTAAAGGGTTTGGGAATTGAAGAAATATAAAACTACGCTTATAAAAATCATGTTTGTCTGCCACGGCAACATCTGCCGCAGTCCGATGGCAGAGTTTATTTTCAAAGATCTTGCAAAAAAGCAGGGCGCGGCAGATCGCTTTTCAGTCACTTCTTCTGCCACAAGCACGGAAGAGATTTGGAACGGCATCGGCAATCCGGTTTATCCTCCGGCAAAAGCCGAGCTTGAAAGACATGGGCTGTCTTGCAGTGGCAAGCGGGCGGTGCAGCTGCAAAAGAGCGATTATGACAAATACGATCTGTTCATCGGCATGGACAGCGCAAACATCCGTAATATGCTCCGCATTTTCGGCGATGATCACGCGGGAAAGGTACATAAGCTGATGGACTTTACCGATCGCGGCGGTGATGTTGCCGATCCGTGGTATTCCGAGCGCTTTGATGTGGCATATCGGGATATATACGATGGGTGTACGGCATTACTTTATGCCATTCTGAAACAGGACAAGCAATGAAATGAGGCGATTTTTATGACCGAAGTAGTAGCGGCTCTCATTTGGGAGGGCGACAAATTTATGATCTGCCAGCGCCCGGCACATAAGGCAAGGGGACTCTTCTGGGAGTTTGCCGGCGGCAAGGTGGAACCCGGCGAAACCAAGGAACAGGCTCTCATTCGGGAATGCCAAGAAGAACTTGCCGTTACTCTTTCTGTCGGCGATGTGTTTATGGATGTTGTCCACGAATATCCCGATATCACCGTACATCTGACGCTGTTCAACGCCACCATTGCCGATGGTGTTCCGCAGAAGCTTGAGCATAACGATATCCGGTGGATTACGCCTGGCGAAATCCCGAATTATGCCTTCTGCCCGGCGGATGAGGAGATATTAAAGAAGATAATTGAGGTTGCAAATGGTTAAAGAACTGATACATGATCCGATCTTCCTCGCCGGGAAGTCGGAGATTGCGACGAAAGAAGATTTACCTATCGCACGGGATCTGTTGAACATATTGATGGCGCACAAGGAAACCTGCGTCGGTATGGCGGCGAATATGATCGGCGTGAAAAAACGTATCATCGCGTTTCTCGATGAGAGCGGACGATTCAGGGCGTGGCGCTGAAAGTCATCAAGGATATCGTCTGATGCACTACATTGAAGCGAAAACCATCCTGTCCGCGAAAAACGGCATGAATCTCTACCGTGGGTGCACGCACGGGTGCATTTACTGCGACAGCCGCTCGGATTGCTACGGGATGGATCACGAATTTGAAGATATCGCGGTCAAAAGCAATGCGATTGAACTGCTGGAGGACGCGCTCCGCCGCAAGCGTAAGCCCTGCATGATCGGCACGGGCTCGATGTGCGACCCGTATATGCACTGCGAGGAAAAACTTGAGTTGACCCGCCGTGCACTGGAGGTCATCGACAAATACAACTGCGGTGTGACGGTCATCACGAAATCTGACCGCATTCTGCGGGACATCGACCTTTACGAACGGATCAACAGCCGTTCCAAGGCGGTTATACAAATGACATTGACCACAGCGGACGAGAACCTTTGCCGTATCATTGAGCCGAATGTCTGTACCACGCACAGGCGTTATGAGGTGCTAAAAGAGTTCCAAAAGCGTGGGATTCCGACGGTTGTGTGGCTTTGCCCGATTCTGCCGTATATCAATGACACTGTGAAAAATCTGAATGAAATTCTCGATTATTGCTTTGACGCGGGTGTGAAAGGCATCATCACGTTCTGCTTCGGCGTAACTCTGCGTGCGGGCAATCGGGAATATTTTTATCGCAAACTGGACGAGCATTTTCCGGGGATGAAGGAACGCTATATCCACCGTTTTGGGGATTCATACGAATGCACCTCAGAAAACTCTGCTGCACTTTGGAAGGTGTTTACCGATCGCTGTCGGAAAGCCGGCGTGATGACCTTGCTGGACGAGATTTTTGCGTATCTGCGCGAATATCCAATAAAAAATGAACAGCTGAGCTTATTCGACTAAGAGAAAATCCTATGATTGACAACACTTTTTACACCACCGACCGTACCGAATGGCGGGCGTGGCTTGCGGAACATTTTGAAACCGAAAAAGGAATATGGTTTGTGTTCCCGATGAAAGAGTAGGGCGAGATGAGCCTTTCCTATAACGATGCGGTCGAGGAGGCTCTTTGCTTCGGTTGGATCGACAGCACAATTAAACATATTGGTCCGCTGCGCCGCGCACAGCATTTCACACCGAGAAAGCCGGTCAGTCCGTACTCGCGTCCGAATATCGAACGACTTATCCGGCTTGACGGGCAGGGATTGATTCACCCCAAGGTTCGGGAAAGCGTGATCGGCCTCATCCGTGCGCCGTATGTCTTTCCGGAGGATATTCTGAATGCGATACAAGCAAATCCGGTTGTGTGGGAAATTTATCAGGCATTTCCGGAAGGCTACAAACGCATTCGTGTCGCCTATATCGATGCGGCGCGGAAACGCCCGGCAGAGTTTGAAAAACGTTTAAGCAATTTTATCGCCAAAACGAGGGCAGGCAAGAGAATTCCCGGTTTCGGCGGTATCGGCAAATACTATGGGAGCAAATGAGGAAGACAATATGGAAACCTCTGAAACGGCGCAAAGAATACCGAGCGAAGAAATTAGCCGGATTATAAAGGAAAAACGATGCCTACCATCATTGAAAAGCTGAAGGTGACACGGGTATATGTCGGTGTCCCGATTATATTTCAGATCAGCTGATAAGGAGAAAGAAAATGGAACTGTCTGCATTTTTCAAAAGTGTAATCGATCAGGATCGTGCACCTGTCGTGCTCTGCGATCTTGACCACACGATTCTTTACATGAACTCCGCCGCCATCCGCAATTATGCTAAGCGCGGCGGAGAAAAGCTCATCGGACAGAGCCTTCTTGCCTGTCATAATCCGCACTCGCAGGAGCTGATCCAAAGAACGGTTTCGTGGTTCCGCGAAAGTCCGGAGCACAACATTATCTACGAATTCCACAACGAAAAAGACAACCGCGATGTGTACACGGTTGCCTTGCGCGACGCAGACGGTGCTCTGATTGGGTATTATGAGAAACACGAGTACAGGAATCCCGAGACGACGAAGCCGTTTGACTTCAGGGAAGAATAAAAACGGCAATTGGAAGTAAGTTATTTCCCCTTTGGCTGTGAGCCCGGAGTCCTGGATAAACACCCGGGAGTATGGAAACAAGGATGAAAAACAAGCAAAAAGGTGTTAATCAGTAGCAGGGAAGAAGGGTTTTTACTTGCTCCGGCGGCAGTAATCCGTGGAGATCTTTTGTACAACGGCAATAAAATCAGTATGTTCCGGCAAAAAGAAAATCCGAACCCAAAATCCATAAGGATTAGGTTCGGATTATTCTTGTTTGCGTGTGTACGACAAAATCTCGTTTTTCGGGCGATTTTTGAGAGTGTGTCGAACGATTTCAATCTTTTTACCTCTCTGCAGTCGGCAGAGTTATCGAACCGCTCTCAACTCGATATATCCTCTCTCTCCTCGAGGTTCCAACTGAATGCGGGGATTTGTTTTGTCCCACGCATATCCGATTGTCGATGGGTCGTATCGCTCCATTGCAAGCTGTAACGCTTCGATCGCTTGGCAATAGTCCTCCTCATTGAACGGTTCGCCTTGAAACATCAAGTATTTTGCCGCAGGCAAAGTGATGACATCAAATCCATCCAGGATAATGCCGGTATAGTCCATTGTCACCTCAACACCCTGCACATATTCAGATGTGTTCGGCTTTCGATATTTCTCCGGCAGCCACATACAAACAGGCTCTCCACAAAGAGATTTCATGCTGGTGAGAATACCCCAGACATCACAGCCTACTTCTTGACAATAACTCCAATACTCTTTTGCCGTTTTTCCTCGCTTGATGATAACCTTGCGTTCCGGCTTTTCTACTACCTGAACAAAGACATTTGCTACATGTTCCATTGATTTTTGCTCCTTCCACAGTGTTTTGAATTTAACGCCGTAAGGGGTGAAAAGTGGGAGAGGCATAGGAGATTTTGCATATTCATAGGGATTGCAGCCAAACGCGTTGCGAAATGCCCGTTGATATCCATCAACGCTGTCATAACCGGAATCATAAGCAATATCGATTACTTTGCACTGTTCGTCACGCAGACGCAATGCCGACTCGGACAATCGAATCCGCCTGATGTAATCCGCCGGTGCAAGTCCTGTCAGCTCCTTAAATATTCGCTCGCAATAAAAAGGAGGGTATCCGGCAGCGCGGGAAAGGTCACATAGAGTGATCTTTTCTGAAAGATGCACTGCGATATAGTCCTGCATCTGTTGAACTGCTAAAATCTTTTCCGTCACTTTATCATCCCTCCTGACAAAGCCATTATAGCAGAAGGAACGGAATTATTCTCGACTTTTCTTGCGCTTCTTCAAATTCCGATTTGTTTCTGCGTAATTATATCATATCGTTTGGGCTTTTCAATGTCTCAAACAATAAATAAAAATGATGGTCTATAAGAAAAGACTTATAGACCATCACACTTGGTGCGAGTGTTCATAACGGATTTGATTAAATACAGAAAAATAAGCCGTAACACACATATTCTGCACTCAAACCGCCTGTTTTCGTTCCTTCAAACACATAATGGAGGAATTTATCATGAAAAACGAAATTACTTACACAGAAATCAATGGCATCAACTACCCGAACCTCGCATTGCCGGAGCAACCGAAAGTCAATATCGGAAAATACGGACAGATGCGGCTTGGCTTCTTGAAAAAGCACCGCGGAGGCACGTATACTACTCTATTAACCGAAGGAAGACTGTCTACACATTTGTTTGCCATAGACCAAGAAGCACGCTCACAAGTTGAAATTATGACCAAAGAGCTTGCTAAAAATCGTGGTATCGACGAAAACCTTAAAGCGAGTAATCCGCTCCTGTGGGCACAAGAAATGAACAACTGTAAGGCATCTGCCGAGGAATTTGTGCTTCGGGAGGTGGTGTATCAATGACCTCTATTATCAAAGAACTTTGGTACGGAAACATTTGCTCGCAAGAGGACGATATATTAGATAATCCGGAGTTTAAGGAACTACTCTGCTACATGGCGCGCCATGAAGCCGACCTCAAAGAAACCTTGACCGATAAGCAAAAAGATGTTCTTGACAGGCTGATGGATAACCGAATTGAGTTTGATAGTCTTGCTGAAGCGGCAATATTTGAATACGGCTTCAAACTCGGCGCAAAGATGATGCTTGAAATGTTGGCAGAATAAAACTGAATAGCTTAATAAAGCCCGTAGCATTGAATTTTTCTTTGCTACGGGCTTATGTGTCATACCGCTTTTATCGACAATAATTTTCAAGTTATTGACAGTAAAGCTAATCAAATCTATTGACAAGCTAAACGAAATCGTTTATAATATATAGTGTATATTTGTATTTGGGGGACGATATGGGGATTTCGGAACAAATAAGAGTTTTATGTGTCAGATCTAACATCAGTATGGCAGAATTGGCACGACGATTGGGTGTCTCGCCACAAAGCTTAAGTGCAAAGATGAAGCGAGAAAGCTTTACCATATCAGAACTTGAAAAAATTGCGGAAGCGGTAGGAGCTTCTTTTGTCCGCAAATTTGTATTATATAATGGAAATGAAGTATAAGAGGTATCGAAATGGCGATTTATAGATTGGGTGAATTGTTTTGCGGACCAGGCGGATTGGCTTGGGGAGCTACTAACGCTGATATTGGTTTGGATGACTACAAAATACATCATGCATGGGCAAACGATTATGATAACGATACTTGCAATACATATAGACGTAATATTTGTCCTAAAGAACCTGAAAGCGTGATTTGGGGAGATGTAAGAAAACTCGATTTGAAAAGTTTGCCGGATATAGATGCATTGGCATTTGGATTTCCTTGTAACGATTTTTCGGTTGTCGGAGAGCAAAAAGGATTTAACGGTCAGTTCGGACCACTCTATTCCTACGGAGTGCAAATTCTAAAAACACATAAGCCATTATGGTTTTTAGCCGAGAATGTTGGTGGACTTCGTAGTGCAAACGAGGGAAATGCATTTAATAAAATATTGTCCGATATGAAGGATGCTGGATATCGAGTATACCCTAACTTGTATAAGTTTGAAAAGTATGGTGTTCCACAGGCAAGACACAGAGTGATTATTGTCGGCATCCGCAATGATCTGCCTTATGAATTCAAGATTCCAAGCTATCTGCCATATGCAGATGTAGATGTTTCTTGCCGCACTGCTATTGAGGTGCCGCCTGTTCCGGCAGATGCTTCGAACAATGAGCTCACACAACAATCTGCTGTTGTTGTGGAACGGTTAAAACATATCAAACCCGGTCAAAACGCATTTACTGCCGATTTGCCTGTCGATTTACAGCTCAATGTAAAAGGGGCAAAAATCAGTCAAATTTATAAACGTCTTGATCCAACCAAACCTGCATACACAGTAACCGGCTCCGGCGGTGGCGGCACGCACATCTATCATTGGAGTGAGCCTCGCGCCTTGACAAATCGTGAAAGAGCAAGGCTACAAACATTTCCTGATACATATGTTTTTGAAGGTTCAAAAGAATCAGTAAGAAAACAGATAGGAATGGCAGTTCCTTGTGAGGGAGCGAAAATAATATTTGAAGCGATTCTTAAGACTTTTGCGGGTATAGAATACCCTTGGATAGAACCCAAATTAAGCGAATAGACGAAAGGAATGTAGTATGGCATATAATCATTGGTTTGTTTCAAGACAAAAAAGACAATTAACCACAATATTACCGGCTCTCATTGCGTTTAGTGATATTTGCGTTGGAAAGAAATGGGCAGGAAATACTGCGTTGCAATTAGCTTTTGAAGATGAGTTGCAACGACGAGACATTACCGAACATGGTAAACTAAGAGCAAGAAAACAAAATCAAGGCGGCGGAGGAACGAGAACGCTATTCAAACAGATGAAGGATCTCGGACTTGTGTTTACCGAGGATGACAATGGAAAATGCCGATTGACACTTATTGCCGAAGCAATTATCAAAGGTGATATTACTTTCGTTGAAGCAATGAGACTTCAGCTTCAGAAATATCAGTATCCTTCTGCGGCGTGTTGGTCAGGGAGCGGCGCGGTCTGCCGTTCCTTTAAAGTTCATCCTTTTCAATTTATTTTGAGATTGCTTAGATATACCCCTTTGGAAAATTACCTTACAAACGATGAACTTGCTTACATTGTAATTCACCAAGCCAATTCTGACGATGATGAAACTTTTAATGCCGTATCCGGTTGGATTCTTGCACACAGAAAAGACGGGAGTTTACCGCTTTCAATGATCGACCAAGTATGCATCACCGACAAGATGACAGCCGAGCAAGCAAAAGCTATTAAAGTTACGCAAGCGGCATATCAAAACATTGCTAATACATTTTGTAACTACCTCAGTTTAACTCAGTATATTGATAGAGGGTACAAACAAATCAGTATACGAAGCGGCAAAGAACAAGAAGTAGACGCATTTATTCAATCAAAGCCGACATATATACCCAGCCCTGAGTTGACCGAAAATTATATCCGTGCTTATGGTCGGGGAAATGCGGCAAAAGATTTGCGTAATTTTGAAAGAGAAGACCGCAAAACTAAAAAAGAATTGAATGAGGCTCGTATAAGAAAAGAATATGTACTGTTGGCGCTAAAAACACCCATTACAGGTATAACTCCCGATATAGTTCAAACAATTACCCACAACACCGGCATTGATGAATCATTTGTAGAAAAATTTTTGATTCGGTGCTATCCAAACGGCAACATTTCGGACTTCTTTTTGTCGTATAAAGAGTACGCACACATGGGTACAGAAGGGGCACGTGATTTTGAACTCGCAACATGTGAAATTTTCAAAAAGATTATTAAAATGCGTGTTAAGCATGTTGGTCCTATTGGGAATACGCCTGATGTATTTGTTGAATCCGAGGAAGGAAAATATTGTGGTATTATTGATAACAAGGCATATAAGAAAGGTTATAGTATAACGGGTGATCATTCACGTGTAATGAAAGATGTCTATATTCCCAATGTCAATGTATATGGCGAAGCAAAATATCCCCTTGCTTTCTTTACTTATATTGCAGGTTCTTTTGGAACGAATATAAACAGCCAAATCCAATCTCTATATAGTGAAACTGGTGTTTGTGGTTCGGCAATGCCTGTCGATATTTTTATAAATATCGTTCAAGATTATGCGGAAAAGGGGTACGACCATTACATATTGAGAAATATTTTTTCCGTTAATCGAGAAGTCAGACTGTCAGATATCCGTTAAACTGTAAAACATAGTGGGGCAATATAATGAGGGTATGCAGTTTGTTTTCTGGCATAGGTGGTATTGATATCGGCTTTAGACAAGCAGGGTATAGTATCGTTTGGGCAAATGAGTATGATGCCGCCGCTTGTAAAACCTATAGGCATTATTTTGGAGACTCTTATCTCGTTGAGGATGATATAAGAAACATCAAGATAGCAAACATCCCTGATTTTGATGTGCTAACCGCCGGCTTCCCGTGCCAACCATTTTCGGTTGCCGGACGACAACGAGGTTTTGGAGATAAGCGAGGCAATTTGTTCTTTGAGATTACAAGGATAATAGATTCCAAACGCCCCAAAGTGGTGTTTTTAGAAAACGTTCCTAATCTTATGGAGCATGACGAGGGAAAAACTTTTCTTGTGATCTTCAATTCACTTGCTCAGTTCGGATACTCTGTTTATTATAAGGTTATGGCGGCAAATGAATACTGTAATCTCCCGCAAATCAGAAAACGTATTTATATAGTTGCTTTTCGTGATGATATAGCTGATCGCATTTATCAGCATCCCGAACCCGTAGAGCTGATACTAAAATCTTCAGATATTGTTCGTAGGAGTGAAAAACAGAACGATATATATTATTACAACGGCACGGATATGTATCAATATCTCGCTCGGAATATGCGTGATAAGGAAGCGATTTATCGCATTACCGATACCGAAGTGCGTTGGACGAAAAACAAAATGTGTCCCACGCTGACAGCAAATATGGGTACTTATCCCGATAGAGTGCCCGTTGTGTGGGATGATTATGGAATAAGAAAATTAACGCTACGAGAATGTCTTGATTTTCAAGGTTTTCCGAAAGATTTCTATTTTCCTAATACGATTACTATTGACGATGCATATAAACAGATCGGTAATTCTGTTTGCGTGCCGATTGTAAAAGAAATCGCCAGAAATATTATTTCCAATTTAATTTAAACATCATAAATAGGAGGTGAGATTGTTGGATTATAATAAGCTCATTACTCATTATGTAGATAACTATTCATCAAAAGTTTTTATGACACGGTTGACCGAAAAATCGAGGAACTTTTATGTAATGTACATATATGATGTCGATAAAGAATTAGAAAACTTTTCGGAAACCTTTTTGAAATACCTCCCATTTTATGTTAGAAACAATGATTATTTTGTCGCTTTAGACGCTGTAGAAGACATCGATGAATTGCTTGTCAGCCGTTCTAAAAGTCTAAGAAGAAACAGTAGAATTATACCCCAAAGAAAGATAGATTCGGATGGGATATATGGCGAATTGTTCCTTGATTTCTATTTGCGAATCGTAAATAACAGAAATGCGATACTTACATTTGCAAATAAACGCTCGTTTAATTCTAATTATGAAACTACAGGTCCAGACAATATAGTCTACTATATTGATTCTCATTCAAAAATAAATATTTGCATATGTGAGGCAAAATTTGTTGTTGGAGCATCAGGCGCAAAATCTGCCTTGGTAGAAGATATTACAGGAACACCGGAAATTCCTGCAACACCTACAAGGTCCAAGATACCCGAAAAGCCTGGGCACATTACAGAAGCATATTTAAATGACTATTTTCAATTTATTGTTGAAAAGGGAGTAAATGTTTCAGAAGAGGATAAAAAAATATTTAAGCCCTTTTTATCAGATCTCAACAAGGAGTTAGACAACGGAAACGATTTCCTTTCTGTGATAATTAAACACGATATTTGTACTAATTTTATATTTTTTGCAATATTTGATAGCACAAAAAAAGAGCCTGAAAAACTTATTCAACATTATAATGAAATATACGATACATGTAAAGATTATGTTGAAAAATTAGGACTTACTAATTATAAGATCGAAATAGTATTTATACCAACAACTAATAATACAATGACAATAAAAGAAGCAATGGAAAAGGCTTATGAATAATATTGAGCTCTTGGAAGCAATTAATGAATATTCCTTTGATGGAAATGACGAAAGAATAATTGACATATTAAATACCTTGTTTGATAGTGGGGAATATCAAGAACACCTAAATATTGTTTTTGATGCGATCTCCATTACTCAAATGTATGGCTTTTTGGCATATCTTACAGATGAGGAACGCACTTTTTTTCTCAAATGGGATAACCTCAGGAGTGATTCATATAGTGGAAAACGAATTGATTTTTATAATAGTGGGCAATTATCGTTAATATTTGAGTTTGAACAACACAATAAGGTATTTTTATCTGCCCCCACATCCTTTGGAAAAACCAGTATAGTTATAGAATACATTCTAAACAATAAGGATAAGCTTGATAATATTGTATTTGTTGTTCCCACTAACTCTTTATTGGAAGAACTGTTTGAAAAGTTCAGCCACTACAACATTGAATTGAATTTGGGTTATTTGATTTCAACACAACCGGTATATTCGTTATTTGGGAGAAATGTTTTAATATTAACTCCAGAACGATTTGTTGTTATGGCCGAAAGCAAATTATTAGAAACTATCGATTTGATGGTAATGGACGAAACCTATAAGATTGTCGATTCACATAACGATAGCATTTCTGATTTTGTCAATCATAGAGCATTAAGGTTCAGAAAAGTAGCAGATATTATTGCAAAATCTAATTGCCGAGTAATTTTCTTGAGCCCTTTTACATACTCACTCACAGATTCGATGAGTGCCTTTCTATCAAAACATGATATTAAAAAAATTGATCGCAAGCTTGAATATGTTAAACGCGAAATAGTGCAGTTAGACAGTTCAGACGACGCAAAAAGATTTTTCGGTAAGCAACTGACATATTATCGTCGCAGTTCGAGTATACCGCAAAAATCCAAGTTGATTTTGTCCAAATTACAATCCAGTAGTTCTATTGTGTATGTGCCAAACTATGTTAAAGCTTATGATATTGCTGATGCCATAGATTTCTCTTGCTTAAAAAAAGATAATGACGCAAGATATATAGCGTTTATGAATCATTTGAGCGAAAACTTTATTCTTGATGGACAAGAAGAAGTGTGGGCAGTTTACGAAGCACTCAAAAAAGGAATCGGAATATATATTTCACCGTTGCCTCGTTATGTCAAAAAAGAAATTATCAGATTGTACGAAAATAAAGTATTATCTACCTTGATAGTTACATCTGCATTTACAGAAGGAGTCAATACATGTGCAAGCAATTTAATATTCACCAGTCTTGTCAATGGACCAAATACAAATAAGTTGTCGGATATAGATGTTCTGAATGTGTCCGGACGAGCAGGAAGATTTGCCAAAAATACGGTTGGGCGAGTATTTTGCGTAAACGCTGATGTGTATAATCGTGTAAAATCCTTACAAGAACAAAACAATATACGACTTGAAAATTATAATTATTGCAAAGGAACACATCGGCTTGATTATGAAATCGAAATGATGGACGAAGAGTACCTAAATGATGGGCAAAGGGAACAACTCCAAAAACAAATTTTAGAGTTGGGCGTTCTCGGATTAAGCAAATCAGATTTGAATATTTCATTAAATGTTTCGAATGCATGGAAAATTATACTTTACAAACACTTTCTGTCGCTTGACAAGAGTATTGTCAAAGAAATAAACGATAAGATTACAAACATTTACGGTCAAGAGGAAGGAAAACAATTAGATGCATTAAGCTATCTTTTTAAGGATTTGCGAGAAGCATTTTTGAAAACGCAGATTAATGTTTTCCCGCAGGAAGTATATGATATTTATCCATTCGATAAATCGGGCGAGTTTACATGGGGGAGATTATATCAAATTTACGTTTCAGGTTCACCTAAAAAGATTATTTTAAATAATATAAACTTTATAAAATCTAAATTTGATAAAATAACTAACAAAGTAAAGTATTTGTCAAAGGAACAAGTAGCACCTTTGTTTTCCTTTAACAATGCATCGTGGATTCTTGGATATTTCAAAAATGATTTGTCGTTAAATATGAATGCATTTTATACAGA
>ULUG01067802.1_pt1 | contig 26060 bp, 24 predicted proteins | sample 1958331 | NCBI WGS metagenome assembly ULUG01 (sample SAMEA4835755, study PRJEB28245) | human gut metagenome | biome: gut microbiome; material: fecal sample | place: Denmark | collected 2008
AATATTATTTATTGTATCACTTTCGTGTGGTGGGGATAGTGGTACCTTCTTAAAATCAAATTATTTAATTGTCATTTGTAACAATTGTAACGCCCGGCTGGAATCCGCCCCTCGGGCATTGGATGTATAGGCCGATAAACAGAGGCGCGTACGCTTATGAATGCATCAATTCTTCATTTAAACATGCTTCCAGCTTCCCTATGGCTTCTTCCATCGGAACTTCGTGCCCTGTTTCGTGCGCTATCGATGTTACACCTTTATTGATAAAACCGCACGGATGAATATGACCGAAATAGTGTAAATCGGTATTCACATTCAGAGCCAGCCCATGCATTGTTACGAAGTGGCTGCACCGTACCCCGATGGCACATATTTTCCGTTCCTCGGGTGTGCCGGATGCAAGCCATACTCCCGTTGCTCCTTTTACCCTTCCGGCTTCGATGCCATACGAACGGCATACTCGGATAACGGCATTTTCCAATAAGGCTATGTATTCCTTCACCCCCAAATGAAAGTCTTCCAAGCATAGAATAGGGTAGCACACCAACTGCCCCGGCCCGTGATAGGTAATGTCTCCACCTCGGTCGATATGAAACAGTTCTGCCCCAATCTGCTTCAGTTGAGCTTGGCTCAAAAGCATATTCATCTCTTTTCCATGCTTTCCCAATGTGTATACATGCGGATGTTCGCAAAAGATTAGACGGTTCACATAAGGGGCATGCCCGGTCCGTGCGGCTATCAGTGCATTGAACAAAGCCGTCTGCCTTTCCCATGCTTCGCGGTAAGGAATCGTGCCCCAATATTCGATTTGTAAGCTTGCTTTCATAAAATCCCTTTTTTGGAACAATTAAAATCTAAACAAATGTAAGCCAAATTACACTTTCTTGAAAGAAAAACCAGAATAAAAAACATCTTTTCCCAAATACTTGCCTCCAATAACAGAAAGATGTCTGCTTTTATACTGATTTATTCACGGATTTGTATTACATTTGTAATGCAAAAAAATTCCAACGCTAAAAACAAATGATATGGAAAGGAGAAAATTAGTATTTCTATCGATGATGCTCTGTGCCACCGGATGCATGGTGTTGCCAGGTTGCCAACCCCAAAAGAAAGCGGACATGCCTCCACAGGTATGTACTGTAAGCACCGATACCATCGTTTATCTGCAAGAGGGTGAAAATGTTCCGTCTTGCAAAATCAGTTTAGATATCTCTTATCTCCAGCCCACATCGGAGACAGATTCAATTTCACCGAAAATCAATACTACGGTAATAAAGCATTTTTTCGGTCCCCAATACGAAACAGCCCAGCCTGATGAGGTCTTGCAGGCTTTAACTGAAAACTACATTGAAAATTACAAGTCTGATGTGAAAAGCTTGTTCGAGGCAGATCTTCACAACGGAATGAAGCCGGATGATGTGCCGGCATGGTATAATTACGAATACCAGCTGAATACAGAAATGAAAGAAGGAAGAAAGGGCATTTGGAATTATACCCTGACTGATTTCCGGTACACGGGAGGCGCTCATCCCAACACCGAAATCACTTGTTTAAATGTCAGTCAGGAAACGGGAAAGATATTGAGCGAAGAAGATGTGTTCAACGTGAAAGATACAGCCAACATTTGCAAGCTCATCATGAACGAGCTGATTAAGGAAGTGAACAAACGGACCGGCATCGATACCATTACTTCGCTCGACGGGCTGCAATCCATGGGTATCTTGCTGGATACGTACCTTTATATTCCCTCTAACTTTATCTTAGGGAAAGAAGGAGTCACCTTTTACTATAACCGGTATGAAATTGCCCCTTACTCTGCCGGAGATTTCCGGTTGACCGTAAATTACGATGACATTCAGTCTTATTTAAAACAATGATGCATGGATATGGCGGACATAATTCAGAATTATTTTCCAGACTTGACCGATACACAAAAGGAGCAATTCGCTGCCCTTTGGGATTTGTACACCTATTGGAATAGCAAAATCAACGTAATCTCCCGAAAAGATATCGGAAACTTATACGAACATCATATATTGCATTCGTTAGGCATTGCAAAAGTCATTCATTTCCGTCCCGGAACCGAAGTCATGGATTTAGGAACAGGAGGCGGATTTCCGGGCATCCCTCTTGCCATTCTCTTCCCGGAAGTGTCTTTCCATCTGGTAGACAGCATCGGAAAGAAAGTGAAAGTGGCTACGGAAGTGGCAAATGCCATAGAATTGAAAAACGTAACGGCGCGTCATTGCAGGGCTGAAGAAGAAAAACGCATGTTCGATTTCGTTGTAAGCCGTGCCGTGATGCCTCTTCCTGACTTAATAAAAATCGTACGGAAGAACATTAAAAAAGAAGAAAGCAATGCCCTTCCCAACGGACTGATTTGCTTAAAAGGAGGCGAATTGCAACATGAAATACAATCAGTGAGGCACCAGGTCATGGTGACTAATCTGAAAGACTTCTTTAAGGAAGAATATTTCGAGACCAAAAAGGTAATTTATGTTTGTATAAATTAAGTAATTACCCCATGATAATCAAACGTTTTGAATTCAATATGTTTCCCGTTAACTGTTATGTCCTTTCCGACGAAACGGGAGAAGCCGTTGTGATTGATGCGGGATGCTATTATCCCGAAGAGCAGCAGAAGCTGAAACAATACATCAACGGAAATCATCTTAGGATAAAGCACCTGCTCAATACCCACCTGCATTTAGATCATGTTTTCGGAAATCCGTTTATGCTCAGGGAATTCAATCTTCGGGCAGAAGCCAACCGGAAAGATGAATTCTTATTGGACAGATTGCCTGCCCAATGCCATGCGTTCGGCTTCCCGCCCAATGAGTCTCCGGTTCCCTTGGGCGGATATGTTTCGGACGGAGACATCATCCGCTTCGGCAATACAGAATTGAAAGCCATCCATGTGCCCGGACATTCGCCCGGAAGCATCGTGTATTACGATGCGGCACACTCATGCGCATTTAGCGGAGACGTATTGTTCCGGGGAAGCATCGGACGTGCAGATTTGGAAGGAGGTGACTTCGGAGAACTGATGGATGGCATCGTAAGCAAACTTTTTACTCTTCCCGACGAAACCGTGGTTTATCCCGGACATGGGGATTCCACTACCATCGGAAAAGAAAAGATAGACAATCCTTATTTTAAATGAAAAGCCTTAACCTCATAAACTAAAACTGACCATGAAAACAAATGTTTTTGCCAACCGTCATATTGGCATTACAGATTCCGACCTGCCCCAAATGTTGGGGAAAATAGGTGTTAAAACAATAGATGAACTGATAGATAAGGTCATCCCAAAAGGAATTCGCTTGAAACATCCCTTGGATTTGCCTTCCGCTATGACCGAACGCGAATTTGCCGGACACATTGCACAGCTTGCATCTCATAACAAAATTTACAAGTCTTACATTGGTACAGGCTGGTACGATAGCATTACGCCCGCTGTTATCCAACGGAATGTTTTCGAAAATCCGGTATGGTACACATCATACACTCCCTATCAGACCGAAATTTCACAAGGACGTCTGGAAGCGCTCATTAATTTCCAGACTGCTGTAAGCGACCTGACTGCAATGCCCCTCGCCAATTGTTCTTTACTGGATGAAGCCACTGCAGCCGCCGAAGCCGCAACCATGATGCATGCATTGCGAAGCCGTGCTCAACAAAAGGCAGGAGCTAATACCCTCTTTGTCGATAGTGAGGTATTTCCGCAAGTGCTTTCGGTAATCCGTACCCGTGCCATACCTCAGGGCATCGAAGTGAGAACAGGAAGCTATAAGGAACTGGAATTTACGCCCGATATCTTTGGGTGTATCGTGCAGTATCCTAATAATAGCGGGAATATTGAAGATTACCGCAACTTTACCCTCCGCGCCCATGAAGCCTCATGCAAGGTAGCGGTTGATGCGGATATCCTGAGTCTTGCCTTGCTGGTGCCTCCCGGCGAGTGGGGAGCCGACATCGTATTCGGAAGCACCCAGCGTTTGGGTATCCCGATGTTTTATGGGGGACCTTCTGCCGCCTATTTCGCCACACGTGATGAATATAAGCGTAACATGCCCGGACGCATCATCGGACTCTCGAAAGACAAATACGGGCATTTGTGCTATCGGATGGCTCTCCAGACACGCGAACAACACATCAAGCGTGAGAAAGCGACTTCGAACATCTGCACTGCCCAAGCCTTGCTTGCCACTATGTCCGGATTCTATGCCGTATGGCACGGAGCGGAAGGTATCCGGGAAATAGCCGCGCGCATCCACAGCATAGCCAGCTGGTTGAATAAGCAAGCTGTCAAATTGGGATATGCGGAACGGAACGAGGACTTTTTCGATACGCTTCGCCTGCAACTTCCCGCTCATGTGTCTCAAGAGAAATTGCAGACCATCGCATTAAGCAAGGAGGTCAACTTGCGTTATTTCGAAAACGGTGATGTCGGCATCAGCGTGGATGAAGCCACTACAGCCGCCGATGCCAACCACCTGCTAACGATACTCGGCATCGCTGCAGAAGAATCTGTACACGAAGTGGATAACATTCCTGAATGCTCTTCCTTAAAGAAAGAAATGTGCCGGCAATCTGCTTTCCTCACTCACGAGGTGTTCTGCCGCTATCACACCGAAACCGAAATGATGCGTTACATCAAGCGGCTGGAGCGTAAGGACATTTCTCTTGCCCATTCCATGATTTCATTAGGTTCGTGTACCATGAAACTGAATGCAGCAGCCGAAATGCTTCCGCTTAGCAACGCTGCTTGGATGAATATCCATCCATTGGTGCCTGAAGACCAGGCGCAAGGATATCATGAACTGATTGATAACCTGTCGAAACAATTGCTTGCTATCACTGGATTTGACGGCATTACCTTCCAACCCAATTCGGGAGCAGCCGGCGAATATACCGGATTGCGCATTATCCGAAGCTATTTGGAAAGCATCGGGCAAGGGCACCGCAATCTGATTCTGATTCCCGCATCGGCACACGGAACCAATCCCGCATCGGCTGTACAAGCCGGATACGAAACCCTGACATGCGCTTGCGATGAACAAGGTAACGTAGACATTAACGATTTGCGCGCCAAAGCCGAAGCCAATCAAGACCGCCTTGCCGCCTTGATGATTACCTATCCTTCTACACACGGCATCTTTGAAAACGATATTGTGGAAATCTGCCAGATTATTCATCAATGCGGCGCACAAGTCTACATGGACGGCGCCAATATGAACGCACAGGTAGGGCTTACCAATCCGAGTACCATCGGGGCAGATTTGTGCCATCTGAATCTGCACAAGACTTTTGCCAGCCCCCATGGAGGCGGTGGTCCGGGAGTTGGCCCGGTATGCGTATCCAAGCATCTGATTCCTTTCTTACCGGGGCATGCACTCTTTGGCAATGAAACGAACGAAGTCTCTGCGGCTCCGTTTGGAAGTGCCGGCATATTGCCTATCACTTACGGATACATTTGCATGATGGGGACAGAAGGGCTGGAGCGTGCAACGAAAGCTGCCATCCTGAACGCCAATTACTTGGCTGCCTCTCTGAATGATACTTACGGAACGGTTTACCGGGGCATCAACGGATACGTCGGACATGAAATGATTCTGGAATGCCGGAAGATACACGAGGAAAGCGGCATCACCGAGAATGACATCGCCAAACGTCTGATGGATTATGGCTATCATGCGCCTACGCTTTCTTTCCCTGTTCACGGCACCTTAATGATTGAGCCGACCGAAAGCGAAAGCCTTGCCGAACTAAATAATTTTATAGACTGTATGCTCTCTATTTGGAACGAGATAGAGGAGATTAAGAATGGGGAAGCTTCGAAGGAAGACAATGTTCTCGTTAACGCTCCGCATCCCGAATATGAGGCCGTTTCCGATAATTGGCAACATGCCTACACCCGCACAAAAGCAGTTTATCCGATTGAAAGCGTACGCGAAAATAAATTTTGGATTAACGTTGCCCGTGTAGACAACACGTTAGGCGACCGGAAACTTCTTCCCACACGATACGGGAAATTCGAATAAGAACCAACTTTATTCCTTTCACGGCATGGATTTGTGCATTTCCTGCATGTTCTATGCCGTTTCCGCAGAGACGATGTGCACCACACATCGTCTCTGCTTTTGATGGCATACAACATATAAAAGGATAAGACATTAATGAACATTTGGTTTTGCATGTAATCTATATCGTTGTTTCAGTAGGCATACTTTTACGTTCTCGATATCAAAACCATAAATAGAAGTTGGCTGCAACGATAATGCAATCCCGATGCGGAAACGATTATTCGGGGGAGAAATACTTTCGTCTTCAATAATCAGCAGTTTCATTGCGTTTGATGAGAAGCAAAGGTAATAGGGAAATGTGAAGATATATTGAAGAAGAATCGAATTTTTCACTATATTTACCCACAAAACTACTTATACTGAAAAAGATATGGATACTCAGACATTCATCAGCAAATACCGCCAGGCTTTTGGTGAAACGGCGGAACTTCCGCTTCTGTTCTATTATGATAACGAACCGGTGGCAGATACAGATAAGATAAACGGTTGTCTCTTTAAGGGAATGGATGCCGCGAGAAAAGGGAAAGGGCTTAGCCTGAATGCCGAGACCATCGGTTGTGGCGGAGGCAAGCTCTATACCGCCTTTGCGCCGATGCCTGAGCATGTGCCCGGCTTTGTGTCACATAAAGAACGCTACAAGGCTTCTCCGGAAGATGTGATAACGTGCATTGAACGGCTTGATATACGACCGGCTGCTAAAAAGTATCTTAATTTCATACGGATTGACCGCATAGAGAGTTTTGAACCCATGGAAGGGATTTTGTTTTTTGCTACTCCCGACATGCTGTCAGGACTGGCAACTTGGGCATTCTTCGACAATAACGCCGATGATGCTGTCTCCTGCATTTTCGGCTCAGGCTGTTCATCAGTTGTAGCCCAAGCCGTAAAAGAAAACAGAACAGGCGGCCGTCGTACGTTTATAGGTCTGCTCGACCCTTCCGTGCGCCCTTATGTAGAAAGCAATGTGCTGAGTTTTGTGATTCCGGCAAGCCGTTTTAAAGAAATGTATCAGGCAATGGACCGTTGTTGCCTCTTCCATACGAATGCATGGAGTAAGGTAAAAGAACGGATAACCAACAGCATCTGACCTGCGCTTACTTGATTAACATGATGATACTTCCGCCCGTAATCAGCAGCGCACCCGCCACCACCCGCAGGCTGACCGGTTCCTTCAAAAACAGGAACGACAGACAGATGGTGATGACGACGCTCAGCTTGTCTATCGGCGCCACGCGCGACACGTCGCCCGTCTGCAACGCCTTGAAATAGAAGAGCCACGACAGTCCCGTCGCCACCCCGCTCAGCACGAGGAAGAGCCAGGCATGACGCGGTATCTCCCTTATCTCGCCCACGTGCTGTCCGAAGAGCACGATGCCCCACGTCAGCAGCAGGATGACGGTGGTGCGGATAGCCGTAGCCAAGTCCGAATTGATGTCCTTCACGCCCACCTTGGCGAAGATGGCGGTCAGCGCGGCAAAGAGGGCGGACAGCAGTGCATAGTATTTCCACATAATCGCTTCTTGTTTTTTAAGTCGGATGCAAAGTTATTGTATCTGCGCAAAGGTAGGAGCGGATTTTGTAGGAATTTTGAAGAAAGAAGAAACAAAACAAAAAAGCACTGCCCCTCTGGACGGACAGTGCCTTCTGATGATTCCCTGACTGGTCGTCAGACTAACGGATTATCTTGATGCAATCGGTTATTCTACCGGGCGGGAATATTTGCGGAATTGCATACCGTTTTTTAGAATCAAACTATCCGGTGTCAGTCGTTCGATTGTCAACGTATCCGAGAAAGAACCACTGACTCCGTTGCCAATGCTCTCTCCCGATAATATAAGCTGTTGTCCGTTTTGTTCCCAAGCTTTGTATTTCAACGTAGCCATGTTGATAGAGGAGGCTTTTCCTCCTTTTTCCAACGTGAACCCTTGTACGCCTTCCAATCCAGGAATCGGTTCTACCCATTGTCCCTCTATCGAGACACTTGCATTACATGCCGCTAAGACACTCACCATGCCTATTATACAGACACATTTCCATACATAGTTCATATTAATTTAATTTTTAGAGTTGCTATATATAGACAAAGGTACAGAAGAAATGGGAGTTTAGCAAACACCAAGCCCACCATTCACCGGTAAATCCTCCGCATTAGCGCCGGAATGAAACCTCAAACAAACAGAAGAACCACCGATACCGCCGTCACGTGGCGAAGAAAAGCCCGTTTCCGTTTCAACTTGTTTCAGATAACCGAACGATTCTTCGGTGCGGAGTTGCTTGATGTTCAATGTGAGAATTTTTTTCATATCCGTAATATTTTAGAATTTCTGTAACAAATGTAGCTAAATCTTTCCGGCGATCCAAACTCGCAGCGGGGAAAGTGGCAATCCGTCCCGATTTTGCCTGTTCCCAGCGGGGAAAGTGCTTATCCTGCAGGATTGGCATCGTCCCCGCCGGGGAAAGCGGTTATCCTGACGGATTAGGGCTGTCCCCGCAGGGAAAAGTGGTTATCCGGCAGGATTTGTGTTGTCCCCGCTGGGGAGGGCGGTTGTCGGAGCGGATTGGCATTGTCGACTGAAATAATTTATCTCACTTTCAGATAGAGGTCTTTGTTCGGCTTGCCATGCTCATTGAGAGAATAATACAGAACGAAATTGCAACGGTGCATAAATTCGGCTCCTATATAGTTGGCATCCACCACGCGACTGTTCACTACCTCACAAGAATCAACCCGTGTTCCGGCAACCGTAACGGGAATCTTGAAAACGGTGAGCGTATCGGTCAATTTCCCTCCGTGCTGTTTGATTTTTTCTTCGTAAGGAAAGTGCGTTTTCAGCCGGTCTGCAAGTGCGTTGTTTATCTCCAATACTCCTGTATAACCCAAATCGAGCGTAAAGCGTACTTCTTCATTCAATCCATTCATATAAACCGGAATGGAATCCTCGCGCAATCCTTGAGGGAGATAGGTCATTCCTGCGGTCTCCTTCGCCAGCAGGTCTTTGTTATTGGAATGGAAAAGCGTCATCGTGCCCGCTTCCGTGTCGAATTTCCACGTGCCAATAGCCAACATTTCCGTTCCGAACACGCCTTCATCTATCACATCATATATCACGTTATCTTTGCGAATGCCGTTGAACATCGGTTCTTGGATGCTTGCCTCACCAAAAGAGATAGAAGTGAATGTATACAATTCCGGAGAATTTTTCTCTTGATACGCATTGGTGCTTTTAATCGGTAGGTTCCCCCAGTATTCGCCGCCATAGGCTTGGATGGAATCTTCACGCATAAGGCTTGTCGCTTGCGTGTCGATACGGAGCGGAACTTTGTGCGTGCCGTTGAGGGTACAATCAATCAGAAACCAACCCTCTTTGCTGTACTGAATCGGATATTGATAGCACGCGTTTTCCGGCAGGGCTGAACGGTATGCAAGCGTATGCGAACTATAACGGATGAAAGGATAAATAAACCAAGCGGCTCCGGCAGCAATCAAGACTATCACTATCGCTGCGATAATCAAATTACGTTTTGTCTTTTTCTTCATTTCATTTTCTGTTAAATGTTAGTTTTCGGGTGGCGAAGATAACGAAAAGTAAGGAAAGGAGCAAACACCAAGCCCCACCATTCACCGGTAAATCCTCCGCATCAGCGCCGGAAGCCCCACCAGCAGCAGGGGCAGACCTGCCACGAAGAGGATGGGCTTGGCGTAGAGTTGATGAATCGAAAGAGTTGCTTTCATATCTATTAAATGGTTTTGATGAAGAGTATCTGATACTCATGATTAAGGGTATCTGATACTGTTGACTAAGGGTCACTGTGACCCTTTGAAGTACCCCACGAATGACCCTTTAAGCCAGTTGCCGTACCAGGCTTGTCTGCCTCTTGAGCAAGGCATCGATGGAGTCGGCAAAGGCTATTTGCGTCTGGTCGAGCAGGCAGAGCAGGTACTGTTCCGTCACCGCGCGTTCCAGTTGGTTCTCTTCCAGGCGGATGTGGTTGCGGGCCATATCCATATTGATGCGGGATTGCTCCTGTGCCACTTTGTAAGACGAATGTCCCAAGAGCGGCTGTGTCCACGTGGCTCCGGTATGCAGGTGCCCGCTGCTCTCGCCCAAGTCGTAGCCGTAATAATCCGTGGCATCCTGTGCGTTCCATCGGAAAGAAGTCGTCCCTCCGTCTTTGGTCAGGACGGGTACGAACAGGTAATCCCCGTTCAGCTCCAGCCGTGAACGGGTGTACAGCGTCTTCAGCCGCCGGAGTTCCGCCTGCTCGATTTGCAGTTGGTTCGGTAATCGTGGAGCAAGGGGCTGTACTGCTTGGCTGCTTCCAGGTAATCGGGCAGCGAACGGCCGCGTCTTTGCCCGTAGGCGTACAGGCAAAGAAGGGATAATAAGAAAGGAAATATGAATCGTGTCATAGCCTACTTTTGTTTTTTCCGGCAAAAGTAGGCTATGAGTTTGGGGAAAGTTTGAAGATATCAGTATAAAACAGAAGTCATTTTATATCATGTCCGGAACCAGATAGATTGTATCTTCCGGGATGTTTTGCTCTTGCAAGGCTTCTTTATCCGTTAAAAAAGTCTTGATGAACTCTTCGTGTGTCTTGCAATAAGTTTCGGCTTTCCGGTAACATTCCAATGCCTCCGGTATACGGTTTGATGCCAGATACACATGTCCGGCATTCAACCAATCCGATATTTGCACATCATCGGTCTCCTGCAACTTTTGGTAAAAACGGAGTGCATCTTCATACCTTCCGGTCATAAAATAACACCAGCCGATGGCGCGTTGGGCATTTGCCGGAGTCTTGCCGAGGTACTCTACCTTGAAAAAATACGCAAGCGCTTTATCGTATTGACGCATCGTAGCGAGGCATTGCCCCATCTGGAGCAACGTGTTCAAGTCATCAGGCTTCATTTCTTTCACTTTTTCGTAACATTCCAATGCCTGAGGGTATTGCCGGGTGCGCTTATAACATTGCGCCAAATGTTTCAGCGTCCATACATGGTCTGGCTTAAGCAAGTCGGCATGGATGTATGCCTTGATAGCTTCGTCGTAATTTTTCAACTTTTGGTACGAAAAACCCAGTTTTTGCATGATTTCGGCATCGGGCTTTTCTTCTTGGCTCAGTTTCAGGTAAAGGGCAGAAGCCTCTTCCATGTAATCCTTTGCAAACAGATGGTCAGCGATGTGTTTCAATGCTTCGGGCTTATGGAGCAAGGAATTAAGCGCCGGACAGTTCCATAAATCCAGCTTGTCTTTAAACAAATCATGCATTTCGTTCCTATATGTCCATAGCTTGAAGAAACGGTACAAATCGTGGATGTATTGGCTGCTTATGGTTTTGGGCTTTTGAGCTTCTTTAGCAGATTCGGCAAGCGCCTGCATTTGCTCTTGCGCAAATTCGTTCTGGTTGGCAAGGTGAGAGGTGAGCATCTCCTGTTGCTGGGCAGGTATATTATATAAGGTAAGGCAGAACGAATATTTATCCGAATTGCAGAAAACCGGCGAATTCACAATGAAGCTCATCAGGCTCTTTTGCCCTTTCTTCTCGTTTTCGAAGAGAGACGATATTTCGGGCATCTGCTTATCGAACAAGTAAAACCAATGTGCCGCCTGCCGGAAGAACGGATAGCTTTTCAATTGGGCGAAAGTGCTCATGTAGGTATCCGCCCCTTCCATTTGAAGTTCTCCCAGCTCGCGGATGTTTTTCTCTATCTGAGCCATGTCCTTGCTCCATTCGGGATTCTTGTCTTCCAAGTCTTCGATATCAATGATTTTCAAGTCAGGCTTGTATATGCCCGGCGTGCGCATCATTTGCGGGATTATTTCCTCGCGCATCTTCTTTTCAATCTTCTCTGTTTCGCGCGAGAGCAAAAGCAGGATTTGGATAATGAGCATATTTTCGGATGCGCTTTGTGATTCACCCAGCAAAGAGAGGGCGGCTTGCAGCTCGGGGTAGAGCGAAAGCCGTTTCTCCTGGTAATATGCGGTCAGTGCGATGCCTATCAAGGTACGTTGCGTGACCAAGGGATTTGTCTCTGCCTGGTATGCGTTCAGCAAGAATTGGAATTTGCGGTTGTCGAACAAGCGAAGCAGGCTTAGGGTAACGGCACTAATCATTACGGCAAGGTCATTGACCGGAATCAGAAGGGAAGACAAGAATGCGTTGGCTTGTTGGAATTCCTCTTCACTCCATTGTGTCGAAGTCCATATTTTGTCGAACAGTTCATCGGTCATTTGCTCGTGACGTAACGCCAAATTCTTCTGTGTGTCGGGTTGCCCGTCTTTCTCTCCTGCAAGCAATCCGGCAAGAGCCATGTCCTCGCTCAAGGACTCCAAACCTACATGCAACTCGTGGAATGTACGGGGAGGATTCTGGCGCATATACCGGCACTTGTCGGCAAAGTGCCCGCTATTCTTCCTGCATGCCTTCAGGAACTCAGCCTTATCTGTCAATTCGTACGTATTTCTCCGCAACAAATGATAAAGTTTGGACCGTTCAGGGTCGCTTGTTCCTTGTGCTGCATATTGCAACATATAATTATAGGTGGTCGCTATGTTTTCTATATCCGCGGACAGCTGCCAGTCTTCAGTCTCCGAGGCAAGAGCCTGCAATTGAATAAGAGCTTCCTTCAGCCTCCGTTGGTCTAAAAGTTCAATTATTTGCTCGTACATAAGTTTATCCGGTTTGACAGGTGCAAATGTAGCAATAATTTTGTAATTTTGCGGGCATCTATCGAAATAACAATGGAAATAGCTGGACTTCAACAGATTTATGCCAAGCATCCCAACATGAAGGGGCTGGCTGATTTATTACAAAGAAAAAACATCCGTACGATATTTTTGGAGGGGACGCATGCGTCTTCCCCTTCTTTTTTCGCTTCTGCATACGTTAAAGAGCATCCGGGGGTAAACCTGTTTGTCTTGAACGACCAGGAAGAAGCGGGGTATTTTTACCACGACATGGTACAGGCAAACGGAGATGCGGATATCTTGTTTTTCCCGTCTTCTTACCGCAGGGCGATAAAGTACGGTCAACGTGATGCAGCTAATGAAATCTTGCGTACGGAAGTATTGACCCGCTTGGGAAAATCCGAGTCTGTTTCAATCGTGACTTATCCGGATGCATTGGCAGAGAAAGTGGTTTCCCAACGGGAGCTGGATACACAAATGCTGGTGCTGAAAGTAGGGCAGGAGATAGCTACAGATAAGATTGCGGAGCAACTGACAGCTTTTGGATTCGAACATGTAGATTACGTGTACGAACCAGGGCAATTTGCAACACGCGGAAGTATATTTGATGTGTTTTCTTTTGCTTCGGAATATCCTTATCGTATCGACTTTTTCGGGGATGAGATAGACAGCATCCGTACATTTGAGGTTGAATCACAACTTTCAAAAGAGAAGAAAGACACCGTCAGTATCGTACCGGAACTTTCAAAATCATCGGGAGCAGACGTCTGTTTTCTCGATTTTATTCCCGATACAGCAATAATATGGGTGAAAGACTTGATGTGGGTGCGTGAGCGCATCCAGACGGTCCATGATGACACATTTTCTCCGCAAGCCATACAGGCATACGAAGGGGAAGCGGTAGATTTGGATAACTTGAAGCAGAAACTGGTTGACGGTCCGGAATTCCTGCAAAAGGCATTGTCTTTCCGGCGGATAGATTTTGGGCATAAAGCGGCTGGCACTCCTCAGGCAACGTTGGCATTCCAAACTTCCATTCAGCCGATTTTCCATAAGAATTTCGATTTGGTGGCGAGCACCCTGACCGATTACCGGCAGCGGGGATATCAGTTGTATATCTGTTCGGACAGTGTGAAGCAGACCGACCGCTTGCGTGACATTTTTCAAGAACGTGGCGATAAGATATCATTTGTGCCGGTAGACCGCACTTTGCACGAAGGCTTCATCGACCATACACTGAAGTGTTGCATTTTTACCGACCATCAGATATTCGACCGTTTTCATAAATACAATTTACGCAGCGACAAGGCACGTAGCGGAAAGGTAGCGCTTTCGCTGAAAGAACTGAGCCAGTTTGAACCGGGAGACTATGTGGTGCATATCGACCACGGTATCGGAAAGTTTGCCGGACTGGTGCGCATCCCCAATGGGAACACTACGCAGGAAGTTATCAAGTTGGTATATCAAAATGACGATGTAGTCTTCGTTTCCATCCATTCGTTGCATAAGATTTCGAAGTACAAAGGGAAAGAAGGCGAGCAGCCTCGCATCAGCAAGCTGGGTACCGGGGCGTGGGAGAAGATGAAGGAACGTACCAAAACGAAAATCAAGGACATCGCCCGCGACCTTATCAAGCTCTATTCGCGCCGCAAGCAGGAAAAGGGCTTCAAGTACAGCCCCGATAGTTTTCTGCAACACGAATTGGAAGCAAGTTTCCTTTACGAAGATACGCCCGACCAGCTGAAAGCTACACAAGAGGTAAAAGCAGATATGGAAAGCGACCGTCCGATGGACCGTCTGGTGTGTGGCGATGTAGGATTCGGCAAGACCGAAGTGGCTGTACGTGCAGCCTTCAAGGCGGTGACCGACAACAAGCAAGTAGCAGTGCTGGTACCTACTACCGTGCTGGCGTTCCAGCATTTCCAGACGTTCAGCAAGCGGTTGGAAGGAATGCCGTGCAAGGTAGACTACCTGAGCCGTGCCCGTACGGCAAAAGACACCAGCCGTATCTTGAAGGAACTTGCCGACGGAAAGATAGACATCCTGATAGGCACGCACAAGATTATCGGCAAGAGTGTGAAGTTCAAAGACCTTGGGTTACTGATTATCGATGAGGAACAGAAATTCGGCGTGAGCGTGAAGGAAAAACTGCGTCAGCTGAAAGTGAACGTCGATACGCTGACAATGACCGCTACGCCTATTCCGCGTACCTTGCAGTTTTCGTTGATGGGAGCACGCGACCTGTCGGTTATCCAGACCCCGCCGCCCAACCGTTATCCCATACAGACCGAGGTGCACACGTTCAATGAAGAAATCATTGCCGATGCTATCAACTTTGAAATGAGCCGTAACGGGCAAGTGTTTTTCGTAAACAACCGCATCCAGAATCTGCCCGAACTGAAAGCGATGATAGAACGTAACATTCCCGATTGCCGTGTGTGCGTGGGGCACGGACAAATGAAACCCGAAGAACTGGAGAAAATCATCTTCGACTTTGTGAATTATGATTACGATGTGTTGCTTGCCACCACCATCATCGAGAGCGGTATCGATATTCCCAACGCCAATACCATCATCATTAACCAGGCGCAGAATTTCGGATTGAGCGACCTGCACCAGATGCGCGGACGGGTAGGGCGGAGCAACAAGAAAGCTTTCTGTTATCTGCTGGCTCCCCCCTTGTCTACTCTGACCCCCGAAGCCAAACGCCGTTTGCAAGCTATCGAGAACTTCAGCGACTTAGGAAGCGGCATTCACATTGCCATGCAGGACCTTGATATCCGCGGTGCCGGGAATATGCTGGGTGCCGAACAGAGCGGTTTCATTGCCGACCTGGGTTATGAGACCTATCAGAAGATTCTGGCAGAGGCGGTGACAGAATTGAAGAACGATGAGTTTGCCGAACTTTATGCCGATGAAATCAAAGCAGGTGAAGAAAAACTGAGCGGAGAGGGATTTGTTGACGAATGTACGGTAGAGAGCGACCTCGAATTGCTTTTCCCCAACGAGTACATTCCCAGCAGCAGCGAGCGTATGCTGCTTTACCGCGAATTGGATAAACTGGAATTGGACAAGGATGTCGAAGCCTTCAAGGCAAGGCTGGTAGACCGTTTCGGCAAGATTCCGCCCGAAGGAGAAGAACTGATACGTATCGTGCCCTTGCGCCGGATGGCGAAACGGATGGGCATCGAAAAGGTTATCCTCAAGTTAGGGCGGATGACGCTGTATTTTGTCAGCAACCTGGAGAGCCCTTATTATCAAAGCGAGGCGTTCGGGAAAATAATCAACTATATGTCACAGAACCCGCGTATATGTAACCTGCGCGAGCAAAACGGTAAGCGAAGCATGGTCATCAAAGACGTAAAAGACGTGCAGACCGCCGTACGCATTATGCAAGAGATCGTAAGTATGCCGGCGCAATAAACGTGACAAACATATTTCAGTCCTGTTTCATTTCAAAGGCTGACGTTATCTTTTAACGTATCAACGGGTGTAAGTGTAGGGAAGAATCTCTACATTTACATCCGTTTTTTTATTTATAAGATAGTATGAAAAGATTGTTATCGTTTGTTCCCTTGTTTTGTGTTGCCTTGTCAGTGTCAGCACAGACCGCAAAGGATGAAATCCGCCAAAACCCGGCCTTGGCAGCCGGTAAGTATTATGCCTATCAGGCTCCGTCCGTAGAACTTACTCCGGCTCCTGAAGGCTATGAACCCTTTTACATCTCGATGTTCGCCCGTCACGGTTCACGTTATCTTACCAAGCAGAAAAAATACGATAAGCCCTTGGCTGTCTTGCGTGATGCCGAAAAGCAACATATCCTTACCGCCGATGGGAAACGGGCACTCGAGATAGTGGAAAGTCTGGCGCAGGAAGCCGAAGGACGCTATGGAGAACTCACTCCGAAAGGAGCTGAACAACATCGCCAGTTGGTACGCCGTATGTTTGCCCGTTATCCGCAAGTGTTTACCGAAGGTGTACACGTGGATGCCCGCTCTACCTATAAGACCCGTGCTTTCCTTTCGATGACCGCCGGGTGTGTGGAGCTGAAAGGTTTAAATCCGAAATTGAATATCACCAACGATGCCAGCAATCATGACCTTTATTATATAAAGTATAAGAACGAACCCTACGAAGCTGTCCATTTGGCGAATGCAGATTCGGTCTATCGTGCTGCCGACAGCATATACGTGCATCCTGACCGTCTGATGAAGCAGCTCTTCACCCGCCCTCAGGCTGTGGAAGATCCTACGGGACTGATGATGGACCTCTTCGAACTGGACGGAATCAGCCAAAGCAGTTACAATCAGCCTGATTTGGCGTTCTTCTTTACCGAAGATGAACGTTACGACTTGTGGCAACGTAATAACTTCGAGTGGTATTACGAGAAAGGCGCATCCCCGCTGAGCGGTGCTTGTATGTACAAGGTAGAACGTAACCTGCTCCGTAATTTTGTAGAGACTGCCGATACGGTCATCGCTTCGAAACGGAATTGCGTTACCCTTCGTTATGGGCATGATACCAATCTGGCTCCCTTGGCCACGCTGATGGGGTGCAATCATTTGTCTGCTTCTACCGGTGATTGGCAAAAGATAGCCGATACCTACCGCACCTACCGTATTATTCCGATGTGCGGCAACGTGCAACTCATTTTCTTCCGCAAGCCGGGCAATGATGACATTCTGGTGAAGCTTCTTCTGAACGAGCGTGAGGTGACGCTTCCCGTCAAGACCGATTGTGCGCCTTTCTACCATTGGAAAGATGTCCGGATTTATTGGATGCAAGTGGTTCACTCCATTTCGTTACCGGATGTGGAAGTAACACAAGAATAATTACGAAATACGGAGTCTATAAATCGATGGGTGTCATAGGGACGCTTACTTTTTCTTGTACAGTACGGAATATTTTGTTTTGCATGTAGCCCATATCGTTGTTTCAGCAGGCATACTTTTACGTTCTTGATATCAAAACCATAAATGGAAGCCGCTTGAAACGATAATGTAATCCAAATGCGGGAACAACTGTTCCGGGGAGAAATCAGAAAATGGGTGAGGTCGTAAAAGGAAAAGCCCTTTTCTTGATTCCATGAATAGCCACAATGCAAAAGTATACATGCGAAAGCATATTTCTTTTCATTGAAATCTTTTCCATATCACAGCTTTTCATTATCTTTGCAGCGATTATTTTTCGCAGAACATGAAGATTAAGGAGATTCTGAATGCCCTTGAGATGTTCGCGCCTCTGCCTTTGCAAGACGGATTTGATAATGCCGGACTGCAAATCGGATTGACAGACGCGGAAGCTACAGGGGCTTTGTTGTGTTTAGACGTGACTGAAGCAGTAGTGGACGAAGCGGTAACATTGGGCTACAACCTGATTATTTCGCATCATCCGCTTATTTTTAAAGGCTTCAAGTCGATTATAGGGAAAGACTATGTGGAACGGTGTGTCATCAAAGCTATCAAGAATGACATCGTTATCTATTCAATGCACACCAATCTGGATAATGCCCTGCAAGGAGTCAATTACAAGATTGCTGAAAAGATAGGGCTGAAACAGGTACGTATTTTGGAACCCAAAGAAAACGCATTATTGAAACTGGTAACATTTGTGCCTCGGAAACAAGCAGACGGAGTGCGTGACATATTATTCAAGTACGGTTGCGGATGCATCGGCAACTATGACTCGTGCAGCTACAACGTGGAAGGGAAGGGAACTTTCCGTGCGGGTAAAGGCACACATCCTTTCTGCGGCAAAATAGGCGAGTTGCATCAGGAAGACGAGGTGCGGATAGAAACTGTTCTGCCTGCATACCGCAGGCAACAGGTGACTAAAGCCTTGTTGGAAGCTCATCCGTATGAAGAACCTGCATACGATTTCTATCCGGTGCAGAATGTATGGGCACAGGCTGGAGCAGGAGTGATAGGTGAACTGGAAGAGCCGGAAACCGAAAGTGACTTCCTGCGGCGTATCAAGCAGACATTTGAAGTAGGGTGCGTAAAGCATTCGCGCATGGCAGGCAGGTTGATTCAGAAAGTCGCCTTGTGCGGAGGAGCCGGAGCTTTCCTGCTGCCCCGTGCGGTGTCAAGCCAGGCTGACGTGTTCATTACGGGCGAGATGAAATATCACGACTACTTTTATTACGAGAACAGCATTTTAATAGCAGAAATCGGTCATTACGAGAGCGAACAGTATACCAAGGAATTGATTTATTCTTTGTTAGAAAAGATGTTTCCGTCACTGGAACTCCAAATGACCCGAATCAATACAAATCCGATTAAATATTTATAATTATGGCAAGAGAAGCAAAAAAAGATCCCAGCGAACTGAGTGTGGAAGAAAAGCTGAAAGCATTGTATCAGTTGCAGACAATGTTGTCTGAAATCGATAAAATCAAGACGTTAAGAGGAGAACTTCCTTTGGAAGTGCAAGATTTGGAGGACGAAGTGACCGGACTGAGCACTCGTATTGAGAAAATCAAGGGCGAGATAGAAGAATTGAAATCGAATGTAACTACGAAACGTATCGAAATCGAATCTGCCAAAGCTTCAGTTGATAAGTATAAGGCTCAGCAAGACAATGTACGCAACAATCGTGAATATGACGTGTTGACCAAAGAGATTGAATTCCAGACGCTGGAAATAGAATTATGCGAAAAGCGTATTAAGGAATATACGGCTGCCATCGCTTCCAAACAAGAGGAAATAGAGCAAAATACCGAAAAATTGGAAGAAAGAAAGAAGGATTTGGAAACCAAGAAAAACGAATTGGATGAAATCATTTCGGAAACCAAACAGGAAGAAGAAAAACTAAGAGACAAAGCCAAAACCTTGGAAGCGACAATCGAACCTCGTTTGCTTCAGGCTTTCAAGCGCATCCGCAAGAATTCGCGCAACGGTTTGGGAATTACCTATGTGCAACGTGATGCATGTGGCGGTTGTTTCAATAAGATTCCGCCTCAGAGACAGTTGGATATCCGCATGCGTAAGAAAATTATCGTATGTGAGTATTGCGGCCGCATCATGATTGACCCTGAACTGGCAGGAGTAGTTCCGGAAAAGAAATTGGAAACTAAAGTAAAATAAAATCAGATGAGATTACGAGGAGAGGCTTGGACAAAGTCTCTCCTTTTTTTATAATTCATTGTAATTCGGAATCTCAGGCAAGAAATGATAGGAATGGGTCGCATAATCAATATGGCAGCAGTAATGATTGATTCCGTTTGTTACAATTAAATAATCAACCTTCAATACCATATTATACCGCGTGATTTGGTCGAATACCGCTTGGGTGATGTTTATATTCGGCGCTTTGTATTCCACTATCATTTTAGCCGTCAGGTTTCGGTTGTATAATACCGTATCACATCGTTTTTTCGTTCCGTTCAGATTCAGTTGTATTTCATTGGCAAGCAATCCCTGCGGATAACCTTTATGCTCTAATAAATAGTGGGTAAAATGTTGCCGCACCCATTCTTCTGGAGTCAGGGCAACATATTTCTTACGAAGCATATCGAATATATATCTTTTCCCCTCCTTATTAGATATTTTAAACGGGTAAGGAGGCAAATTTAAAGCCAACATTTCGTACTTTTGCATAATAAGGAATTTTGTTTTGTCGGCAAAAATATAAAAAGATTACGAAAGAGAAAGACTTTATTTATGGCAAAAGAAACTACATACGAAGAAATTGTTCGGAATCTGAAGAATAAAATATATGCTCCTGTCTATTTCCTGATGGGAGAAGAAGATTACTACATCGACCGTATTGCGGATTATATTTTAGAATATGTATTGAACGATAGCGAAAAAGAATTCAATCAAACGGTTTTGTATGGGGCTGATACCGATATCGCTACCGTAATCAATGCGGCTAAACGTTATCCCATGATGTCTAAATATCAGGTGCTGGTCATTAAAGAGGCTCAGAATTTAAAGAACTTGGATGAATTGCTTTATTACCTGACGAAGCCGATGCCTTCCACAATTCTTGTTTTTTGCTATAAGCATGGTTCGCTTGACAAACGAAAAAAGCTTACAGTAGAAATAGAGAAGACAGGGGTGTTATTCGAATCGAAAAAGCTAAAAGACACCCAGCTTCCTGGTTTTATCACATCTTATTTGAAGCGCCGTCAGGTAGAGATAGAGCCTAAGGCATCTGAGCTGATGGCGGAATTTATAGGGACAGACTTAAGCCGGATGGCAAGCGAATTGGAAAAATTAATTATCACACTTCCTAAAGGCCAACGGCGGATTACTCCCGAACAAATAGAACGCAATATCGGAATCAGCAAAGACTTTAATAACTTTGAATTGCGGAATGCATTAATTGCGAAGGATGTTTTCAAGGCAAATCAGATAGTAAAATATTTTGAAGAGAACCCTAAGAGCAATCCATTGCAAGTGACACTGGCAGTCCTGTTTAATTTCTTCTCTAACTTGATGCTGGCTTATTATGCTCCGGAAAAAAACGAGCAGGGAATAGCTGCCCAACTCGGCTTACGTTCCGTTTGGCAAGCTCGCGATTACCAAACAGCCATGCGTTGTTATACAGGTGTGAAGGTGATGAAAATTATCGAAGCCATCCGTCAGTGCGATGTCCGTTCGAAAGGTGTTGGCAATGCTTCCGTTTCTGATGGAGAATTATTGCGCGAGTTGGTATATCTGATATTGCATTAATCCTATCCGTTGATTAAAATACGAACCGCAAGGGCATGGCAAATAGTTTAAACTATCCCATGTCTTTGCGGCTTTTGTTTTCAACCTATTTGTAAAATTTATTTCTCTATTATTGTATCGGATTATCTCTTGGCATATCCAATGGTTCAGCTATTACAATCGTAGTCTTTTCTCCATCGTTACAAACATTAGGAGATTCATTCATACTCCAAACATATTTATGAGAATCGAAAAATCGGTCACATCTGAAGTTTTATCCGTAAATTTTTAAATCTCGCAGAAGCGAAGCGACTCTCTTGATTGCTGATAAAATGATTTACATTTCGATATATACATTCCTATATTTTCAATGCAAATGCAACTGTTTACATTTGTATTTTGTACATCAAAGTACATATATACATTTATCCAATTAGGTAAATACAAACGTAAAACACAATCATTATACTTGTATCATTTACTTTTATAAATGTTGATGAAAATATATTCAACACATTTAGATACAGAATAATAAGCTAAAACCCAATAAAGTATACTTCATTATTAAAAACATGGTTTAATTTAGTCTCTTCTTGTTATATACAATTCGATATTATAGAGTTGTAAACATATAGTTGTGTATCATAAATGCCATGTAATCAAGAAATTATATTAATATATTAAAGTTGAAAAGAAGAAAATTATAGCCTGTTTACATCTGTACATCCTCTTTTTGTATACAAATGTAGTCATAGCGTGTACAAATATATAGTTTAATTTTCTATATGTATATTTGCAAATGAAAATAAAAGGCATTACATTTGTACTCGTTAAGTTTATATGTATATTTCATCATGAAGGAGCGGATTCTACAACTTATACAAGAAGAAGCGTTGACAAATGCTGAGTTTGCCGAGAAAATAGGCATTTCGACTTCTTCCTTATCACATATATTGACCGAACGGAACAAGCCCAGTTTGGAAGTCGTTATGCGTATCCATAAAGCATATCCGTTTATCAACTTAAATTGGCTGCTTTACGGCGAAGGTAACATGAAGGAGACAAATGCTTCGAATGAATCAGTTTCTTTATTTTCTGAAGGCGATGAGAATCCGGAAATTGCGGGCGTGAGTCCGGTTCATTTCGAATTTCGCAAGGAAAATGCCCCTTCTTCCACTAACAATACCCTTAAAGATCCTGTACGAGAAGAAGTTAAATACATTGAAAAGCCTCAGCCGAAGATTGTTGAAATACGTATTTTCTTCGACAATGGCACTTATCAAGTTTTTAGACCGGATAAATCTTAACGCGGGCTTATGCTTCAGAATGCAAAAGCTTAGCGTATTTTCCTATAGATTGAGGTAAATTCGTTATCTTTGTACAATAAAACGAATTTACCTCAATTTATTTATGAAAAAATACATTCTTGATTTAACTGTAACAGAAAACATACGTTTGCACGCAAACTATGTGTTGCTCAAATTGACGCAAGCCGCACCGTTACCGGAAATGCTCCCGGGACAATTTGCTGAGATTCGAGTGGACGGTTCGAACACAACATTCCTGCGCCGTCCTATTTCCATTAATTATGTAGACCGCGAGAAAAACGAAGTATGGTTCCTGATTCAATTGGTAGGAGACGGAACCCGAAAGTTAGCTACCGTACAATCGGGTGACACGGTAAATGTGGTAATGCCTTTGGGAAACGGTTTTTCGATGCCAGAAAATCCCCAAACGAAAGTCTTGCTTATCGGCGGAGGTGTAGGCACGGCTCCGCTCCTCTATTTGGGTGAAGCTTTACTAAAGAAAGGATGCAAGCCGACATTCCTGTTAGGAGCCCGTTCGAAGAACGATTTGCTGCAATTGGAGTTGTTTGAGGCGTTGGGTAATGTATATACCACAACCGAAGACGGAAGCTACGGTGAAAAGGGATATGTAACCATGCACAGCGTATTGAAGGAAAACAAATTCGATTTGATTTGCACTTGCGGCCCTAAACCAATGATGATGGCTGTTGCCAGATATGCCGCAGCAAACGGCATTGAGTGTGAAGTTTCGTTGGAAAATACGATGGCTTGTGGTGTAGGCGCTTGTTTATGCTGTGTGGAAAACACCAAGGAAGGTCATGTGTGTGTATGTAAAGAAGGTCCGGTATTTAATATAAAGAAATTATTATGGCAGATTTGAGTGTAAACATCGGTAAACTGACATTGGCGAATCCGGTAATGACCGCATCTGGTACATTCGGTTACGGAGTTGAGTTTCAGGATTTTGTAGACTTAGAAAAGATTGGAGGCATCATTGTAAAAGGTACAACGTTACACCACCGAGAGGGGAATCCCTATCCGCGTATGGCGGAGACTCCAATGGGCATGCTGAATGCAGTAGGTTTGCAAAATAAGGGCGTGCATTATTTTGTAGAGCACATCTATCCTCAGATAAAGGACATCCGTACCAATATGATTGTAAACGTGTCGGGGTCACAGATAGAAGATTATGCTGAAACGGCAAGCATCATTGATGGTCTGGAGCATATTCCTGCCATTGAGTTGAACATCTCGTGCCCGAATGTAAAACAGGGCGGAATGGCTTTCGGAGTAACGGCACACGGAGCCTCCGAAGTAGTGTCGGCTGTACGGAAAGTTTACCATAAAACTTTAATTGTAAAACTGTCTCCCAATGTAACTGACATTACCGAAATTGCGCGTGCGGTAGAAAGTGCCGGAGCCGATAGCGTGTCACTTATTAATACGCTGTTGGGCATGGCAATTGATGCTGAAAAGCGCAAGCCCATATTATCTACCGTCACAGGTGGAATGAGCGGAGCGGCAGTAAAGCCCATTGCTTTGCGTATGGTATGGCAGGTTGCCAAAGCGGTGAAGATTCCTGTCATCGGGCTGGGAGGCATTATGAATGCGCGCGATGCGATAGAGTTCTTGCTTGCCGGAGCAACGGCTGTCCAGATAGGTACTGCCAATTTTATCGATCCTGCGATAACAGTGAAAGTGGCGGAAGGCATTAACGAATACCTCGACCGTCATGGATTTGCTTCAGTAAAGGATATTATCGGGGCATTGGATGCGTAAAAAAAGTAAACACAAATTAGGCTGACATACAGAAAACGCAAAGAAGGCAGATAGGCACAGATTCTTTTCACTTCTTTATCAAAAGAGAAAATACAAATCTGCGGCTATCTGCCTTCTCTGTGTTTTCCGTGCGCTATCGTGTAAAGATATATCTTACTTCAACAAGTCGGGACGTAACCGTTGGGTGCGCTCCATTGACTGCTGGAATTCCCATTCACGTATTTTCGCCTCATGTCCTGAAAGCAGGATGTCCGGCACTTTCCATCCTTTATAATCTGCAGGGCGGGTATATACAGGAGGAGCCAGTAAATTATCTTGAAAAGAATCGGATAGTGCCGACTGTTCGTCAGAAATGACTCCCGGTATTATACGTACTACGGCATCCGCTATGACAGCAGCAGCCAGTTCACCTCCTGTCAGCACATAATCGCCGATGCTGATTTCTTTGGTGATAAAATGTTCCCGGATGCGGTAGTCTATTCCCTTAAAGTGCCCGCACAGAATAATTAGATTTTGAGCCATTGATAGCGTATTCGCCATTTTTTGGTTAAACTGCTCTCCATCGGGAGTCGTGAAAATGACTTCATCATAGTCGCGTTCGCTTTTCAGTGCCGAGATGCAACGGTCTATCGGCTCAATCTTCATCACCATCCCCGCACATCCGCCAAACGGATAATCGTCCACCTTACGATAGCGGTCGAAGGTATAATCTCGCAGGTTGTGTATGTGAAATTCGGCGATGCCTTTCTTCTGTGCCCGGCTCATAATAGAGCAGTTGAAAAATCCCTCTAACATTTCGGGCAAAACGGTAATAATGTCTATTCGCATAGGTCTTGTTGTTTTCGCAAAAATTCGATAGGTAAACTAATAAGCGCAAAGGTAAGAACAATTCTTGAAAGAAACAACGCGTCCCTTTGGTATCCCATTCTTCTTGCTGGCAGAAAACAGGCAATGTTTTGTTCCTTTTCCTGCTTTTCTCTATTTTTGCCGAGAAATCAGTAACATAAAATCAATGATACAATGGAAAAGAAAACTTCTCTGAACTATAGCACAAGGTTGCTTACTGAACAAGATATCCCGCAGATGCAGAGTTTGTTCCAGTCCACCGTATTTTATGTCAATTCCAAGGATTATACTAAAGAGGAAGTTGAGGACTGGGCTTCATGCGGCGACAGCATGGAGCATTGGAAAGGACTTTTGCTGAAGAATAGCTACATAGCTGCTCTTGACAACTGGGGGAACATCATTGGCTTCTCTTCTATGAATGCTGACGGCTATCTGCACTCCTTGTTCGTCCACAAAGATTGGCAAAGAAAAGGCGTGGCAACTTTATTGCTTTCAGAGGTGGAAAAGATGGCGGATGAATATGGAGTGCGTAAGATAAGCACCGAAGCCAGTATTACCGCCCGCCCTTTCTTCGAGAAACGGGGCTATAGAGTTGTGAAAGAGCAAAAGGCGAAAGCCAACCGGCTTTATCTGACAAACTTTGTAATGGAGAGAAATTACGAAAAAGGTCTAAGTGATTGAAAATGAGTTGCA
>ULUG01064693.1_pt1 | contig 25703 bp, 26 predicted proteins | sample 1958331 | NCBI WGS metagenome assembly ULUG01 (sample SAMEA4835755, study PRJEB28245) | human gut metagenome | biome: gut microbiome; material: fecal sample | place: Denmark | collected 2008
TTCATGTATTCACCATTGATATTTCTGTTAGAAGTACCAAAAGCCATTGCATTGTTCTTATATTCAGAGAACTGGCATTCAACTTCCCACTCAACATAGTGCATCCACTTATTTGCAGTGTCCTTAACTTGTCTACCTGATTCATCTCTACGTACCATAGGAATACCTATAGCAAGCTTTCTATCAAGATTAGAACCTGGTTCCTTGTGTTGGATTCTAATAGTAGTCCACTCATTTCTCATAGAAACAGGACTAGTGAATCTAACATCACCAACCTTTCTAGAGAGTTCTCTTTCAACAGGAGCAAACTCTACTGAGTATCTTTCACCAGCAAGCAATCTTTCTACAGGAATACCCTTGCTGTTACCACCCATAAGTTCTACCTTATATACACAGTTAGTACCTTCAGGTCTACCATCACCAAGAATTCTCTGAGGATATACTTGATTCAAGTTACCTACAATAACTTCACCATCTGCAAACCAGTCTTCAGGGAATACAAGATAGAAAGGAGCACCTCCAACACCAACATTACCTACAGTAGCTGATGTAATAACAGTACCATTTTCATCTCTAGCTTCTACCAGAGGAATATTTCTTCTTGAAGAACCAATAACATCCCAGTAGTACTCACTATCATCATCAAATACCTTAGTAGGGAATGAACTAAGGAATGTATCAAGTGTCTTTCCTCTATGGAAAGCTAACAACTGAACCATAAGATTAGTTGCCTTTTGTGGTGCACGTTGAAATATAGCACCTAAGTGATTTTCAGTAGTTAACATTCTGTTATCCTAAGGGCTTTTTATCCCCTAGTTCTTATACTTTATCATTGTATAAGTTCAGCATACATTTTCATCTTCTTCAAGATGTTGAGCACTCGTGGAAGAGTTATATTCTATATTGTTATATATGCAAGCTTTCCTAAAAGTAGGATAAGGTATTTTAGCTAATCTAGCTGCACCTCTTAATGATTTACTTTTTAATATAGACTCTACTAGAATAGTTTTATCTATGGAGTCAAATTTCTTAACTGCCTCACTCCTAGTTCTAATAGATACTCCTGCATTTCTAAGTTCTGTAGTTATGATATACTTTGTAACATCAAATTTATTAGCAATTTGTTCAATACTAAATCTCTGATTTACATATAAATCTACTAAGGTAGATATATTGACAACTTTTCTTAAAAATCTAGGAGTTTTACCACCTATACTTACATTATAACCTTTTGATTTATTTATAGAATCATATAAATCTATATAGTAAATTTCTCTATCATCTATAATCTTTAGATTACAAATTTCTAAAGTTTCTATATAAAACTTATCTATACCATACTTTCTCATAGCTCTATTTATAAGTTGGTCTCCATATCTAGCATGTCTCAGATGTTCTTTCCATCTAATATCTACAGATATTTTAGTCTGTCCTATATAAACTTTACTATTTACAGTATTTCTAATTATATAAATAAACCCATTCATAGTTTCATCTTCTATGCGTTACACTGACTATTCATATTATTGAATAGTTTAGCTCGGTATTAACCCATAATAATGTGAAGGCCTTCACCGATTTTGCTCAATTTTACAAGGGCTTAACTTGTGAGTCAACCCTTCCAGTGTTGAAAACCAATCATTTGGAATTTACTTAATTTTCCAGCCATAGTTTAAAAATTTATAAATTAATCAATCTCATTTACACATCAATATCGTAGTCTGAAACCTTTGATTCTGGGTCATCACTTACACCTGACATGAAATTAAGACTTCCATCTGTATTTCTTCTAGTAGTGTTGATAGTGTGTTCCAATTCTCTCAGGCTCTTTCTAACTTGCTTTTTAGCAGTTGGTTTAACCAACTTATCTAAGTTTGTAAAGCCATCAGTTAATGTAAAGAGTACTCCCAACTTCTTTAAGAAGTCTGGTCTGTTATCTCTTTCATACTTTTGGACTGCTGTTAGATACTCACCAGTTTCTGGGTCTCTATAGACAGGCTTACTAATAGAGTTGTAAACTTTCTCTCTTGTAGTTTTATCCAACTCTAACCCTTCAAAGACTTCCTTATCTTCTAAGATAGCCTTCTTCAAGTCTGCTGCCTCTTTCTTAAGTCTAGCTTTTTCAGCTTCTTCTGCCTCTCTAGCTTCAGCAATAATATTATCATATTCTTGCTTAAAGTACTCTTTATTACTTGCTAGTGCTTCCTTTGCATCTTCAACATCAGAGCCTGAACTAATAGACTTTTGAGTCTCTCTTTGTGCTCTTTCTTTGCTAAATCCTCTATTAAGGAAATCTTGAAAGATAAGTTGTTTTCTCAGCTTTTCACCTTCAGCAGATTCATCAATGATAGCATCTTCTGTGATAGTATTAAGGTAACTGATTGTTCCTTCATACTTTCTAACTTCATCAGGTTCTATACCCACTTGAAGTGCTTCATCTATCCTCTTTTGTCTTTCATCAAGTTGAGCTTTAAGTTGAGCTTCCATAGCTTCAGCAAAGTCTTCAGGACTTTCAATCTTACTTAAAGTCTCATCATCAAGGTCTGAGAGAATACCTTCTTCTTTCAAAGCACTGGCAATGGAAGAGTAGAAGTTAGTTTTGGGAGAAGCACCAGTCTCTTTAGAAGAGGTACTCTCTTTGCCTTTAGTATCTACTTTCTCACTACCTACGCTCTCTGATTCATCAAATAGACTTTCAGGGTCTACTTCAGGAATCTCAGTAGTTGTTTTATTATCTTTATCTTCTTCCTGTTTTTCAGGTGGAATAACCTGTGTTTCTTCACCCCCATCATCAGTAAATAGGTTATCAACCTCATCTGGTGACAGGATATTACTCATGTCTAATCCTTCCATAATACTCTTCTCCATTAATTAAACTATGCAAAGTTCTGAAAAATATTTCATATACACAATAGTATAAGTCTAACAGTAGTCTTACTATAAGTAAAACACTCAACAAAGTAGTAAAATAAAAGGGTGTTAGTTAATAATAACCACACCCTTTAATCTACTTTTATTCCACTGTTAACTCAATATCTTCTCCATTTATATTAGCTTGTAATAGCAACTTCATTAGCTTATTGAATGATGCTGTACTGTTAATCACTTTTCCCTTTACTTTATTCTCCCCAACTAATAAACATCCAGAGGTTGAGTCTTTATCATTTCCCACATGTATGAGTACACCTTCAAAGCCTTTAACATTCTCTAGTCTAGGAAGAATACCCTTATAAGGTATAGCCCATGATCTATCTTTGAATTTAGGACTTACTGTGTTCATATTTAACTTATAAACACCTGTAGGTATTGCTGTCTCTCCATATACCTTCTTAGCCTTAATCTCTTCAAGTGACATTTGACTAGTTAATCCTCTGTCCTTGTCTTCTAGTGTATCACATAGATAAGTATCATTAACATACATCTTACCTATAGAGTATAAAGGTCCTTTATATGTTCTTTTTACTTTAACTTTCATATTAGTTAGGATTAGCTTCAAGTGTGATAGCCTTAGTAGTATTAGTTGTAACTACCTCAGTACCTCTTTGAGTTTTATAACCTGTTTTAGATACTACCCAATTTACTGTAGCACCCTTGTAAGTCTTAATGCTAGTACCTACAACTCCATTAATACTAACAGAGGCATCTGTTGGAGTTGGTGTTATAGCAAAGGTTACTTTATCTGTAATCAATGATACCATATTACCATTAATTCTTTGCTGTACATCAGCAATTCTATCTACAGCACTGCTGTCTCTAATCACTAGAATCTAACCTTCTGCAATTAAGTTAGGGTCTCCTTCAAATACATTATAACTTATTAGTCTTTTCATTATTATCTAATTTAGTTTTTACTTCTTCTCTAACTCCTTCTATCAGCTCTTCAACTGCTTTATCATCCATATACACTCTTTTACTACATCCCTTGGCTAAGCAAGCATCATTTACTAACTTGCTAACAACTTTTCTTAGCCTCATAAGCTCTAATCTATTTTCCTCACTTATTTGAATGTATTCATCTAGCTGGTGTGTATAGTCTGTAACTAACTTCTTATAGAACTCCAGTTGTTTAACTAAGTTATCTAATTGGGTGCTATCAGCTTCTGCATTAGTTTTATTAACTTCTGCATTATTCTTTCTTCTAGATAATGCCCAAGTAACTATACTATTAACTAAGTTGGACCCTAGTACTAAACTTATAATTTGTACAGTATCCATATTACTTTATTTTATAATTTCAACAAATTTCTGTTCATCAGTTTCTACATAGGGATTATTTTCCTTTACAGTTACATTTAGTACTATGTGTCGCTTTTGAAACCATCTAAATAAGAAAAACTTCTTAGGTGGATTCACAGTTTCTTTCTTAGATTCTACAAATAAGAAACTCTCTAACTTAAACTTAGGAGTGAACTTAATGTAGTTAGGATACTTCATAATTAAATGAGTATTAGCCCACTCATCTCCAATAATAGTATCTAACTTGAAGGATTCTACAAATATAGTGTCTTTTAATATAATACTATCAGGCTTCTCAACATGAGATAGTTGATACTGCATTTGTTTAATCTTGCTGTCTTTAATATTTAACTCCTTCCTTACTTCATTCATCTTGATAAGTATAGAGTCTTTAAAGTAGTTAAGTTGATCTATAGTTAATTTGAATACCTTATTACTATTATTGAGACCACTTAATTGTGAATCATAGGCCTTTATATTCTCAATAGAGGTCTCATATTTAGCAGTTAATGTTCTATTCTGATGTACCATATAGATGAGTGAACATACTAATAGTACTATCAATCCAATAATAAACTTCTTCATATACTCCTCTATTTAATTTGTGCAAATATACTAAAAAGAAATGACCTAGGCAATAGTCTAAGTCATTTGCTTATATAGAATAGATTGTTAAGTTAATGGAGTCCCATCTAAATTTACCCAAGCAGTCCCATTCCATAATATATACTTATTTAATGTAGTGTCATAAATTATTGTACCATATTGATCTGCATTTAAAGTAGGTCTATTAGCTGTATTATAATTTGCAGTAGTTAACACCTTATTCCACAACTTCCCATTCCACCATTCTAAAAAATTTAACTCAATGTTATTATAAAAAGCAGATTTTACTTGAGCATTATATATAAATTTTTGAGATGAATTTCCATAAGCAACATCCAAGGCAGTTAAACCATCATTTGAAGTTTTATTATAATATAAATTAGGTCTATTACTTGCCCCAATGGCTTGTATTAATGTTCCTCCTACATAATCCCCTCCATTTATTGTTGGGTCATTTTTATCCGCACTTTTTAGTCTAAGTTCCTTTCCAAATGTGACTTCTTCACCTAAGTACTGATAATCTTCATTCTTACCAAATATGTAAGAAAGGCTAGTAATATTACCTTGCCAAGGGTCAGAGCTACTATTAATAGCTACTCTATCCTCTATGATAACACCTTCCCAATCAGTTATTTCCTGATACCCAGTGGTTATCCTGCAAGTTAATTTAAGTCCTTCAAAATTAGTGGGTTTAAAAGTAATAATAGGAGAAGATTTTGTAGAATCACCAAAACTTTTTTGTATTGTATTTTTTAATAATAATAACTTTATGCCAGTATATATATTATCACATTCTATAAAAGGTCTTATTAAAGACCCCCCATTGAAGGTTTGTATTGTATTATTAATAGCTGTCAAAGTTACATCATTTCCAGATACTGAAACATATACATCTCCTATAGTACAATTCATAATAGATAATTTTCCAGCTTTTAATACAATGCTTCTGTAAGCATCACTTGCCTCTAAATAAGTATTATTTATAGTTACTTCTGCTTCTCCATCAATGTAGGTATTATATGTTGTAATTTCTACATCAGAGCCATCAAGTATTATATTTGTTCCAGAGTGTGCAATTACCCCATAATTAGCTATTCTTATATTACTTCCATTAAATTTAATATTGTTTCCAGCAATTTCTAAACCTATATCAACGTTAGTAATTCTTACTTTATTTATATCTATCACCCATGCCTGTTGTATTACTATTGCCTTACTTGTGCATTCCTCAATAGTTTTATCACTTCTTTTAGTCATAGGTCCAGTAATAACTATATTAGTGAGTTTAATATCTTGTTTATATATACTATTTTTATCTCCAATAGAAATCGCCTTTATAGCAGTTTTATTATCTGATATTTTTAAAAATCCATTTTCAATAGTATATAGCTGACCAAAAATATCACTTTTCCCTAATTCTATCTCACAGTCTGTTAAAGTAGCACCATTTAAGAGCATGGTGTTTTCTCTCATTAGTATTAACACGCCATTATTAATGGAGCCTCCTTGAAAATCAAGAGTACACCCAGCAGGAATAGTAAGTACTGCATTACCTAAATCAATGTCTTTTGTAATCTTATAAATCACATTAGATTTATTAAACTTAGATTGTTGAGTAGCTTGTATATTAGGATATACAACTCCAGAGGTAATACTTTCTGGAGTAGAATTACTATCTGTAGCAGTAACAGAGAAAGACTGTATGCTACTAGCATCCATTAGTGCTTTAGTAGTAACTACTCCTGTAGAAGAATCTATGTTAAAGTAGTCTCCACCTGTAGCTATACTATAAGTATAAGGAGTAGTTCCTCCACTAGCTACTGCTGTAGCTACAGTACTCCCAGCAGGATATGATGCAGCTACTGCTGTTTTATTTATTGTTATATTTAATGCCATATCATTTAATTTGGTTACAAATATACTAAAAATTTCTCATATGTGCAAATAGGAAGGACACTTGAAGTGTCCTCCCATTTATATTAAGTTAATATAGTACCCTCTATTTTATACCAACTACTCCAAGTACCATTATTACAAGTTCTTGTATAAGTTGTACTTGAGCTAATTATCTTTTGAATACAATAATTATCAGCAGTATAATAATTTTCTAACCACATACCTCCTGTTAACCATGTAGGAGCATTTAATACTTGATCTATTGAACCTATATATAATTTAAAATCTTTATTATAAGTTGCAGAAAAATCAAACTTACTGCTAGTAGGCATATTTCCTGCATTTACATAAGTTAGATTATCTAACCTTGGTTTTTTACCTCCTTCAAGATAAGTATATACTCTACTTGCTAATGGATCAGAACTAATATCAGCAGATGAAACATAATTTACTTCTCCATCAGAAGTAAATATTCTATAAGGACTATTATTTTTTATATATTCAAAATATTGATGTCCATTATTTACTGATTTAATTACACTACTTAAAGGATTATAACTAGCAGCAGCATAGTTTGAATATCCTCTCATTATATTTCCAGATATAACAATAGGTTCATAACTTGTACTATCGTAACCAGTAATATCTAATACAGGAGCTTTATTCGTTCTTGTAACAGCAGCTCTAACAAAACTATTATTAGAAATACCTCCAGATTGAGTACTTTCTAATACTATATCAGAAACACCAGTATCTGCTGTATCGTTATTCTCAAATACATTTCCATTGAATATAGAACCTATACTTACTTTAACTCTAATAGCAGTTCCATAAATATGCCAGAAATTATTATTAGAAACAAGACTATATGTAAAATTACAATCTATATTTAAAGCATAAGGAACATTTGCTACTATTGTAGAACTGCCATCAAAATAATTACCAAATATCTTTAATGCAGTAGCCCAATCAGTACAATATATAGCACCATATACTGAACCACCAACAATTTGATTATTTGAAATCATATGATTTCCACTCTTTATAAGATGCAAAGCTGATTTACATCCAATACCCCATATTTCATTATGATCTATATAACCATCAGTACCTTCAATAGTTACACAACATTGATTTACTCTATTGTTAGTAAATTTAGTAACATAAGTAGTTTCAGTCCCTTCTTTTCTTCCTATAAATATTCCATGAAAATCATTAGGTGTACTTCCTACTACATGCCTTACAAAATAACAATTATCTATTATAACTCCTACTTTATTTAGAATTTTAACAGTATATTCTGTTCTTTCTCCAGCACTTTCTATTGTTAAGTTTCTAAGAACTATATTGTTACCTTGAGCATCATCACTTTTTAATATAGGAGTATTTAAAGGATTAGCATAACTTTTTAATATAGATTTATATTTATCTGCACCAATAATAGATATATTAGATGGTATAGTAATATCATCTATTAAATACGTAGCTTCTTTTAATTTTAATACTTTACAATTAGAAGAATTACATAAATTTATTGCCATTTGAAAAGCAGCACTATCATTTGCAGAATTATCACCTTTAGCTCCAAACCATTCAGGTCTTAAATAAGTATTTCCAATAGATGTTCCTGTTATAATACCGTTAAAAATACTACCTCCTTGAAAATCAAGAGTAGAACCAGTAGCGATAGTTAATGTTCCCTCAGCTAAATCAATGTCTCCAACTATTTTATATACTACATTACTATAACTAAATATATTATTAAGTGCAGTAATATCTACAGTTCTTTTAACATACTTAACTTTAGTAAATAAGCTACCATCTTCATTTACCCAATCATAACCATTCCAAGTTAAATAACTATTGTTAACAGTGGTATAAACTACATATCCTCTATCATCTATTGTCATTTGATCTGTTAGAGTATTCAAAGCATCAGAAGAAGTAACACTTCTTACTAAAGCTCTATTACCATCAGCAGTTCTAAATACACTAGAAAAAGAATCCCAAAATACAGGACATTTATAGCTATTATCTAATACATATTGACTGAATCCAACCTTATCAGAAGTAAGAGAAGTAGGTAAATCAGCAAGCATATTAGCTGGAAACATTTCTTTACTTGGAAAAGTAACACTTGAAGGTATAGCTGTAACATCTATAACTGATTTAGTAATAGCAGATAATGTAGACCATTTACCTCCATACATACCAGCAATCCCTGGATTCTCACTAACAGGAGCTTCAACTACAATGAACTTAGTCTTAGAAGTTAAGAATATATTAACTGAAGTATTACCACCTAAAGGATTATCAATTAAATCACCTCCAATAACAAAGTAGATATTAAAATTGTCAGCATCTTCTGCATAATTAATATAAGAAAATACGGGAACATTTCTATAACTCGCATATCTTAAAGTATTATCTTGAGCAGCTTTTACTTTTATATCTCTAATACCTGTTAATCTTTGACTATTTCCAAAACTATATTCTGTAATATTTATTGGCATTTGAACAGAACTATAGTTAGGATTACTACAAAATGCAGTAAATTCTACTAAGCCTACTAATGGTTTAGGTATAGTAAATTTCAACGCTCTACCAGCAGCAAGACTTTGCTGAAATGTAGTACTATATTTAATATCTTCTGGATAAGTAGGATTAATAAACTTTTTATTCTGTTCTTCTGCACTAATAGCAAGATAAGGATTAAGTTCATCAAATACACAACTATTAAATATTAAATCTTTACTTGCAAACCAAGGAGAGATAGAATTGTCATGGCTACTAATACCAACAATATGGCAATTATTAAATGTAAGTCCATTAGTTCTATTTAATCTAAGAGGAGCTGTAAAATTACAATCACTAATAGTAACTAATTGCCCTCTTGGCACAGAACCCAAATCATCTCTAATAGTAGAAGAAACATCATATTTATTATTCTTGAATTTACAAGAACTCATTGATACATTACTACATACACCAGAAGGTTCTACTTCAGTATAATCGTTTTCAAAGTCTATACCAGCCATAGGAGCTGTGCCTTTAATTTCATCACTACCACAACCTTCAAAATATACATTAGTTATAGTGTAATTATTACCTCCTAAAGCAATACCATTTCTTCTTGCATATAAAACTTTAACTCCATCAATTAATACATTCTTAGTTGCAGGTCCAGCAGCTTTTACACCATTGTTATTATAAGCAATATTGCTAAATGCAAGAGCATCACCAAATGCATAACCAACAGTTATATCTCTAATTACTATATTATCACAACTTCTAAAGTTAAATATATGTCCCCATTCACCATAATAATCAGTACCAGCAAAAGGATCAGTATATAAATGATCTTTAGCATCAGCATTAATAACACCTGTACCACTAATTTCAATATTGCTTTTACCTTCTATATGAAATACAAAGTAAGCACCTTGATTAGTAGCTAGCATCTGAATAGTGTTATTGACTATAAGATGTGTATTAGATGTAAAATTAGTAAAGATTCTAAGAAATGCATACTCTTCAGTATTAAGTTTCCAATAATCAGGTCTTACATCATCTCCAAGATTAGTTTTTCCTTTATATGGTAATTCAAAATAATAAGTTCTATCAGCATCAAAATGAATAGTATTATATACGTTATCATTTGAAAGAGCTAATATATTAGTTATAATTTGATTAGATATATAAGAAGGAGAGGTGTTAAAAGCAAACCATGAATCATAGATATGCTCAACATTCCAAGTACTCTCAATAACTACACTATCAAATATAACAGCATTGGAATCAGCTTCAATAACAGTATTATTACCATTAAGTGTTCCATTCTTGATGGAACCACCTACAAACTGTAATACACTATTAGCAGGGAGATTAATAGTAGCACCATTTAAGTCAAAGTCATACCTAATCTTATAGATATTATTAGGCATGTTGATCATAGATTGAGTAAGAATATTCTTATTACTTTGAATATTCTTTCTTAATATTCTATAACCTAATCCACTAAAGGTTGAAGTATCATATGATCTATTAGCTTCTTCAATTTGACCAGAACTATTCTTCTGTAAATCTTCAGGATTTAACTTAACTGCTGTTGTAATCTGACTGTTAATCCAATCAAATACTTCTTGAGCTAATACAGACAAACCAACAGACGCAGGTTGAAACTCTGCTGTATTATAGGGTAACCAGTAAGAACTATCCTGCCAATGATTATCATCTAAGTTATTGTCATTATAGTACTCAACTGTTAAAGTTCCTGCATAATCTATGTAACTTAACCAAATACCTCTTCTCCTATTCTTCATAGGAACCTGTAATCTGGTTGCAGCCTTACTACCAACATAAGGCAAGGCTATAAAGTTATTCCTTACAAGAATATTATCAAGAGATTCCTTGGTAACTCTATCAAGAACTAGGTCTGTAAAGGTCCAAGGAAATATTTTAGAATAGGAGTTTGCACTCCTATCCTTTTTAATTAATTGCTGATTTTCCATCATTTACTAATTTAAACAATTACTACTTTTGAGGTTAAAGTACCATCTTCATTTATCCATTTAGTTCCATCCCACATAATAGGTGCATTTAGAGTAGTATCAAAATACTCAAATCCAATAAAAGTTGATGCAAGAGATGGTCTTTGTGCAGTTGTTCCAACCTTAGTATTAATTGGATAACCATCTGCATCCCTCCATGCTACACCACTCCACCACATAGGCTTCATTAAGTCAGTATCAAAATAGTTGAAACCTTTCTCTTGAGCATAAGCAGCAGGTCTATTAGCAGTGGTACTATTTAATGGTATATAATTTAACCTGTTATTTCTTTTATATATCAGCTTAGCATCTGTGTCATAGTCTAAGTAAATATTAGAAGTATAGTTTATGATATTATTGTCTGCAACTGTCAAGTTAGTAGTACCAGTGTTTAACTGAATAGCTCTTGCCATAGTAGGTGTAGACTTTATATCTATAAACTCATTACCTTCAAATATAGTATCAGTAACATAATTAGCATTAATTGCAGAGGAGAAAGCACTTGCTACTCCATCTAAGCTCTCACTAATAAACTTGTTATTCTTGAATATAGAGTTATGAATACCTGTTAACCAAGATACAGCACCTCTACCACTTCTAACTATATTATTTTCTACTCTAAGGAACTTAATACCATTATTTCCAGAACTACCAGCACCAATTAATAAAGAAGCTGCAACCTGTGAGGTTTGAGTGTAGTAACCATTACTAAAAGTATTTCCTGCAATAAGAATATCTGAAATATCATAAGTACCAACTACATAAAAGCTTAAACAACTTCCAGTTGTACCAATAGATAATTCTATAAAGTTATTCACTATCTTTAATCCTGATGGTAACTTAGTTACATCAACTGTGTGATAAGGTCTGACTATAATACCTCCTCTACATCCAGTAACAATATTACCTTCAACAATAGTGCCCTTACCATGCATTATTTGAATAAAACCTTCAGTACCAATACTATAATTGCCTTTTATATTACCATAAGTAGCAAAGTATTGTATGTCTGAAGCTATACAATCTACATCAGTGAACTTATTATTGAATATACTACCATAATCACCATAAGCATAAACAGCATGTTCATGATACTTTTCACAGATGTTATCTGAGATAATAAAATTATTTCCTGAAGGGAATACACAGCTATAGCATTTACCTCCAATAGAGTTAGCTATAAATCTATTATTCTTTATGATAGCTGAGTCAGCACCAACATTAGTTCTAATACCCATTAATACTGTGCCACCAGTTGTAGAATGATTAACTCTACCACCTATAAATAAGCACGAATCTGCAATTAAAGCTGCTCCATAGCAATCAACACCATGAGTAGGATAATCTTCAAAACTAAGATTAGATACTCTGCAATTATTGCCATCTACCTTCAGTAAGCAAGGATGCCACTGTAATGCAGTATCAGCAGTATTAGTATCTAAGAATCCCACATCATCAGCACCACCAGGTCCTTGTAGTTTACCTCCTTCACCTAATAATGATATATTATTACCTGATAATTCAAACATATTACCAAGTATTGTAGTAGACTTTATTGTACCTTTGATAACAATATCAACATTATCATTAGATACAGTTATAGGATATAAGGTATTGTTGGCTACAGCATTTGCTCTTTGGTCTATAATAGTACTTCCAGTACCAGTACCTATTACAACTTTATAATAATTCTGTACCTTTGGAAACAATACTGTAGTATTTGAAGCTGCTATATTAAATATATCCTGTATTGCCTTTCTATCATCTGTATTTCCATCCCCAGTGACATTAAACCACAAGACATTTAAACTGTTATTTTTAACAGTTCCTAATAAGCTAGTCTTTATTTTTATATCACCTGTAAGGAATGTATTGCTAAAATTAATAGTACCATTAGATATGGAACCTCCTTCAAATAAAAGAACACAACCTTCTGGTATGATTATAGTCTGACCATTAAGATTATAATCATACTGTATATGATAAATAACATTCTCCTTACCAACCATAGTTTGAGTAAGGTAGTTAATTAATCTGGTTTCACCTGTATTAGGGTCTGTAAGAGTCTGTAAGTTCTTTCTTAAATATACTCTACCCAAACCTGAGAAGTCATCTATACTATAGTCTTTATTCTTGAAATGCATATAGGAATTACCATCAGCATCAGGCTCAGTCATAGTTAAGTCTTCTTGATCAGGAAGTATAGAGTTAACAATTCTAGACTCAAGTAAGTCTACCCATAAAGTAGTATTATTCCAAGTTAGAATAGACTCACCTTGATATTGGTATAAGTGCCATTCACCTTGTTCATTTAGGAAGGTAATAACCTGACCTACTTTTCTACTTCTCCAAGGTATAACTCTAATAGCTTCATCAAGAGTATTATAAGATATACCATACTTATCAGTGACATTGATAAAGTCTGATACTCCTAATGCGAAGAACTGACTTACTATATCACTGACAGTAGTATTTACGTTCTTACCACCCTGAACTAGAACTATAATCTCATTTCCTTGAAGAGGAGTAGTAGCTGAATCAAAACTAGTATCTCTAGCTGCTTTTGATTTCAGATATGCTTCTATTTTTCTATAATCCTCTTGTGTGAAGTACATAACGTATTAATTTGTGTCATTAACCATAATATCTGCCACTTTCAATGCAGACAGAATTGCATTTACCTGAGTAATAACTGTTGCTAATTCAGCTCCAGTTGCTAGGTTTGATACATTAGTAGCTTTCTTCACTCCACCAATTGCACTTGTAGTTGCAGCAGGCAGTGTGTAAGGTTCTGGGATAGTAGGAGTGTTAATCAAATCACTATAATCACCACTATAAGCTACCTTAGCTAAGTTTTCACCTGAAGAAACATTAGCCCAGCCATTAGGACCAAAGTACTTTAATGAGCCTCTAAACATCCACAAATCAAACTTTGATGGTGCAGATTCTGACTCAACTATACCATTATATCTTCTCATATTATTTAGTATTATTTGGTTTCTTATTTATTTGTTCTTTCTTTAACTGACTTTCAATTCTTAGCTTCTTATTATCAAAGGCTAACTTCTCATCGAATTCTCTAATTTTTTCTTGTAGATTAGCTTTAGCCTCTTCACTAAACTCAACATCCTCACTAGTCTCTTCATTAGCATATTTACCCATTTGAGCTATTAGAATTGCAGTCTCATTATCTCTAACATTCATAGTATCCTTTAACTGCATTTCAGCTTGCTTCTGTTGCATTTGAGCTTGAGCTATATTCTGTTGAGCTTGTAGCTGTTCTTGCTGAGCTTGCTGTTGTCTTTGTCTAATCTCCTGCTCATCTTTTTCAATCAATCTTTGTTTTTCAGCTAAGCTACTTGAAGTGTAGAGCTTAGTAATAGTAGAGAAGGATAAAGTCTGAGTTTGAAGTGCAGCCTGAGCTAAAGAATCTAATTTACTGTTAAGTTCCTGAGTTCCATTACTATTGTCTACAACTAAACCATAGTCAGCTTCAGCAAATTCATCACCATCAATCTCCATTATTCTGGTAGATGTATCTGATAGTATATACTGGAACTTCTTAGACCTACCTTTAAGAGCTATCTTAGCTGTTTCAAGTAAACATTCAAGTACTCTCTTCTTTACATCATCATGTTGAATGAATAACCATTCAGTAATATGTGATGATTGAAGAGTAGCTCTTTCTACACCTCCAACAGTCTCTCTATTACTAATTTGACCTTCTCTTTGTTTAGTAATACCTGCAACTTCAGCCATCTCCATCTTGATAAACTCAAGCAGATTGACTAATTGCTGAATATAATTACCTTGGTCTAAGTTAATACCACCAGTAGAAGCATTGTTAAGTGCACCAGCTAACTTACCACTAGCAGCACCATAGTTACCTTCTTTAAAACTATCCTCTACTAGAACATGATTAACCTTAGCATAGTACATCCATTTATCAACTTCCCAGCCTTTAGGAACCTTAGCTAAATCCATTCTAACTAATGCTCCCCAGTTATTAGCTATAGCCTTATTCAATCTATCATGAATAGTATCATAAAGATAGTTATAAGGCTTCATCATATCTACTAAACTGAAAGGTCTTCCTTGATTTAAGTTATAGATAGAACCTATAATACCAAAGTGGCATCTTGATGGATTTGATAGTCTGTTATATTGAACCAATCTAGGTCTCATATTAACAAATATCTCATTGCCAATCATAGTACCTTCCCATGCTTCATTAATCCACATAGAGTACTCCTCTTCACCTCTATTTCTATCTATTTCATAATCTTCTGGATAGAAGTTATATTCCTCTTCACCTGTTTCAGGATTGTAAGACTTAACCTTTTTAACCTTTCTCTTTGATTTCCAATATACTCTGAGTACTCTTAGATTACCAGCTAAATCATAAGGAAGAAGTGATGTACCTACACTTTCAGGAAATAAATTAGCAGGGTCAAAATAGAATCCATCTGAAGTTGTAACCTCATCACCAATCATATTGGCATTGACAAAGCCATATCTTTCATCTATATTATCCATACTATCCACAGTATTCTGACCTATATGATCAGGCAAAGACTCAATATACTTAATATCTTGCTGTGTTAGTACATCATACCATGTATCTATAACTCTGCCTGGACTCCAATAGTCCTCAACTATGATAATATCAGCATCTTCTACCTTGTTACTGTAACCTGCTTTAAATACTCTTACTTTAAGAGGATTTAATCTCTCTACTACTGGTTCACCACCTACTATATCACATTGGTAAATCTCTTCACCAACAGCCATAGCATCCATGAAACCTTCATTAAATATAAGAGGAATATCATATTCCTTAATATAATGATTGAGGAGAGCATTAGCTCTAATCTCTTTTAAATCCTGCCATTCATAAGTAAAGTAATCATTGAGCTTTTCAAGCTTTTCATTGAATTCATCTTCACTTTGAGAAGTGTCACTAACCTCTTCTTGAAGTCTTTGTAATAACTCATTCTTCTTATTATTCTCAATCTCTGATATAGCTAGTGGGTTAGTTACAGCTACTCTAAAATCAAAGACTCTCTTACTTTCTTCACCTCTTAGAACATTTAATTTAGAATTCATGATCGGATAATGTTGAATCCTATCAGGAATAAATCCAGCTTTTAAATCGTCTGGATTTAAAACTAACTGCATGTCTTGCATGTTAAGTTTTCCACGTAGCAAATTATAATTTATTTGCTTATGTATTACAGACTTTCTAACTAAAGAATAGTTAAAGAAGGTCTTATTGTTTCCCCACATAACACACTTCTTTCGCCAAGCTTTAGTTTTCTGTGAGAAAGGCAACATTTGTCGGGGGAAATTGGCAAATTGTGTATTCATACTCTTCTATAGTCTTATATTATTCAGTGCAAAAGTAAGTAAAATAATCCACCCATGCAATACCATAAGTGAATTATTTATACCTACTTACACTCTTTACTAAATTTACTGCCTTGTAGGATACCAGTTAATCCTGTTATTATTCATCCTTTTATCATAGTTATCAGTGAAGAAGGGATCATTGGCTAAATCAGAACCTATATCTTCCTTCATTTTAAGATCACCATGTGTAGTAATCATAAACTGTTCTCTATATAACATTAACATGCCTAATGCTCTAACTCTATCAACATTTATATCAGGATTGAATAATATTAGCTCTTTAATTAAAGCTCTATTTCTTATTCTATATAAATTAGGTACAGTAACTTCAGTATTTTCTCCATCTATTTTATTAATAATTGTAACTGGTTGTATTAACCAATTCCTGATTAAAGTATTGGCATAGTCATTAATTGGTTTATTAGCATTAACTCCTTTACTCTTATTACCTATTGTAGAATATTTAACCATGTCCTTATCCTTAAGATACTCAGGAACATCAGCTAATAAGTATAAACAATTCATTCTAGCCATATATGCATAAATTCCCTTTTTATTAGATTCATATAAGCATTTAGCATTATAAAACAAACACAGTTTTCTAGTTACTTCAAAATTATCATCAGCATAATCTAATCTACCAGTGTATTCAGCTACTATAGAATCTGTCCATAGGTCTAATACAAACATAGAATACAAAGACAAAGTATTTGAAGAATCATCATCAATAGGGTCTAATCCAGCTATATATCTATTTGGGAATATATTACCATTATTATCTTTCTCAGGCATATTAAATATCTCTATAGCTCCAGTAGCTTTATTATCTTTCAATGGGAATTCCCTTAGAGGTTTATTACTTGAAGGTGTATAGGTTATACTGCCTTGCTTATCTAATATAAGATCGCCCACATACACATCATTATATTCAGTAGGATTATTATCTAATTGATTTAATCTTTCATTAAGGTCAGTTATTGGGAATATGTTATTCTTAGTTTTAAGAATTGCCTCTTGTGGGGTAATAGGAATTTCAGCTATTCTCTTTGATATAGAGTTAATATCAGATGAGTTATATTTAACTATATATCTATCTTTTAGTATCTCTAAGATAGCCTTAGTTACATTAGAATTACCATTATCATCATAACAATCTGCTCTATTTATATACCCAGGAAAAAAGTAAGTAAACCTGTTTCTACCTTGCCCTTCTTTGTCATATACATTAGGAACAGAGTTAATATTATAACCTACTGGATTGTACATTAATTCTTGCATAGAACTAAAGTCTGAGTCAGAGTCACCTGCTGTACCATAACCAAATATTAACCCCCAAACATCATCACCATCTTCTACAGATGGTCTAAGTATATTATATAATGTCAATAATCTAGCAAAAGTACCAGCCTCCTCTAATAAATACAGCACTCCTCTAGAACCTCTAAGTTTAGATTCATCATCTTTAGATGTAATACCTATTACACTATTCTCAGTACCTCTTCTTGTATTAGAGTCTACATCTATATAACCCATAATCCATTGAAGGTCATTAAGTGATGATTTAATTCTCCTTGAAGGAAATTGAGTATTAACGGCATTAAAGTCAATATAATACTGAAACATATCAAGTATTTGATTAGCACCCTGAATATATTTCTTTTCAGATGCTGTAACAACACACTGTACTTTCTTATTAACTTCTTTAGACTCTCCAAGTATAAATCTTTTAGCTAACATAGCTGCACCAAGATAACTCTTACCTTTGCCACGACTAGCTAATTCCATAGCGTGCTTTCCTTTACTTCTAGCTTGATCTAAGTAATGAGTTTTATAGTAGTGTCCCTCCCAGACTCTAGGAAAATCTATAACTCTAATAGTCTTTCCTTTCTTATCTTTCTTAGCTAATTGAATAGGACAATAGTTTAAAAAGAAGTAATAATCTCCAGTTATCCATTCACCATCTTCTCTAACATAGCCCTCATAACATCTTCTTATTTCTTCTCTAATCCACTTGCCATATTCACTATTTGGATTAGGATTAGGATTTAAATTAGTGTATTTACCTGTCTTTTGAAAATGTAAAGCTGATGGTCTAAAATAATCCATATTTTCTAAGATATGAGGATTAGTTATGTCTACTATAATCTTACCTTCATTATCTTTAGGTATATCCTTAGTAATCAACCTGTTAGGAGATATAAGAGACCTTATATAAGGAACATTATTAATAAAATCAAAAAACTGATCTTGAATCTCTTGAGGTTCCTCATTAACCTTCAACTCTTCTAGTGTACTTTGATAACTATTAAATTCCATCTTCAATCATTTTAAAAAGTTCTAATATAAAGGATATATTAATCTCCCTTTCTACTTGCTCAATATTAGAGTCAACTATTCTATCAGTAACCTGAGTAGTTAGTACCTTTTCTTTATTTTGATTTACTACTAACCAGAGAGTATAAGTTATAGTTTTATATGCTTTAAACTGTGGATTGGGTTCTTTATTTTTCTGAATAACATAAAACCCTTTTAATCCTTTTAACTCTCTTAACCTATTTAATGCTTCTATATAATCCTCTATTCTCATGATAATATTCCATCATCCATTAATGTCTTACTTCCTTGACTACCTCTAGCTCTGCCCTGTTCTTCAATTTCTTTAGTAACTAGTTTTTCTGCTTCTGCTAGGTCCTTAGCTAACTGAGGTATTTGTTTTATTGCTGATGTTATACTATTAATAGTATATACAGGTTTCCCTTTATCATCTAGTAGAGTCAAGTCAACATTTCTTAGAAAGTCTCTAACCTTATCTACAGCTATTCTAGTATCTTGTAGAAGTAACAGGGAAGTAGTAGTAGTAAGCTGTCTGTATATACTAATAGCCTTTTCTAGTTCTTCAGATGGCTTGAAGTCTTTAGGTAATCCCTCTTGAGCTATAATAGCTTTAGACCTTTCTTCATCATTAGTTATGTAGTTATAAGAACTTCTTGGGTCAGCATAAAAGTATAAATAACTCATCTGCCTTATAAACTGCTCTTTATTTTTGCTTCTATCTTTATTATAAAGCAACCTGATAGGCTTTACAAGAAGTGCCTCATCACTTATTTTTATTTCAAAATTTATATATTCTATTAGTTTCATAGGTGTATAAACTTAAAAAGCCTAGCCTAATTTTTACTTAAGCTAGGCTTTATTATTAATTCAAGTCAATTCTTGGTTTGCCTTTTAGATGCTCTTCAGTTACAATAGTAGGATTAGAGTCAAACTCTTCTACTTCTTCATAGTCTTCAATTACATAATCAATGTCTCTATCCTGCAACTTTAAGCATGGTTTACCATCAATTTCAATTATATCAAATTGATAATTCAATTCAGTTTGATATTCCTCCATACCATCTTTTAATGATGGAGCTTGATTAGGCTTTTTAACCTGTTTAGGTTTGAGGAACCTAATAGGATTAATGCATACTAAATCACCAACCTGAACACCATTTACATGTGGTCCAACTGCTAATACTGTTTGAAACTCATCTACTGATCTTCTCATCTTTGAACTATCAATTATACTAGTTCCTGAGAAACACATATCTTTTTCTTCAAGAATGTTCATTGTTGTAATAACAGTAGTGAACATTGGTTTAATCTTCTTAATTACTCTCATTTCTCCCTTATTCTTTTTATATATTCAAATCTCTTTTTAACTCCTAACATTCTCTCATAAGTGCAAGTAAGTTTGCCTAGTATTCATCAGAATGTTCTAATCTATGACAATTAGAGCATAGTAAAATACATTTTTCCACTTCTCTATAAATTCTTTCAGGAATTTTATTATAATGCCTTAAATAACTGGTTATATTAAAATCCTTCTCTTCTGGATTTATGTGGTGAAAATCAAATATTGCACCATTCTTCCCATTATATTCTAAGCCACATATAGAGCACTTATTACCTTTAAGTGCTATGAGTTCTGATTTATGAGAATGACCATAAGACTTCTTTAGCTTCCTAACAGTTTCTAACCTTGATTCTTTTTGGGAAACTGTCATATTATTCTTGTAGTTTTCCCACTTTTCTTTATTATCTAAATAATATTGCCTTCTATAGTTTTTAGCCTCCTCAGAATTGTTATTGTGTTTCCACAATTTAGCTTTATCCTTATTATTCTGATAATATTGTTTCCTGTAAAGCTTCCTCTTCTCTTTATTATTTTGATAATACTCCTTCTGCTGAGCTGCTACTTTTTCCTTATTTTTCTCATACCACTCTTTACTATACATGTCTCATGCTTTTTATCACTTCCCATTGTTTCTTTTTACCCAAGTATCTCTCCCATGTGACTGACATTTTTCCAATACTTGGGATGTTAAAGTTAGTCCTTAACTTACTAAAATCCTCCTCATTCAGTGAATCTTTTAAAGGTAAACTTGTTATAGTTTTCCTTACAAAAGCCCAGTGTGACTCATAAGCCAGCTTCACTACTTCTACTGGAAGGTTAAGTTCTATGGCTACTTTCTTTAATATCTCCTGATAACTCATTGTATATCAAATAAAAGCATTAGTTTAAATGAACCATTATCTTCAGTTATATTAGGTATAAATCTAGGATTTATCTTATTATTAACTATTAGTCCATTTCTCCTTAGTTTCCCCATAATTACTTGAAAGTATGCTGGAGTAACCTTATACTCTTCTCTTATTTTCTTCTTAGTATCCTCAGACATAACTACTTTATCAAGTATATCTTCATCAGATATAACTTTACCTAGATTATATCTTTCATAGGTAAAAGCTGTAATTACATCTATCTCTCTATCAGTTAACTTATGGAATGGCTTTAGAAATTCAAACCAAAAGCGAAAGAACTTTTTCTGAGAGGTAGGTATTCTAATTACATTATTAGCTGCCACTTCCATAATAACCTCCTTATTCTTCAGTTACAGGTTCTTCAGTACCAAATGTAATATCCTCAATCTCTTTAGCACACTTAGCAATAAAGTTTTTACTAAAGACAGAGTTAGCAGATTCCACTACTTTAAACAGATAATCAAGTCTCTTAAAGGTATTAGTCATATACATCTCTTGTATAGCACCCTTAAGTTTTCTATTCTCTTCAACTAACTTTCTATCTTGTTCAGATAACTGATGTAACATTCCAGTTAACTGCTCTCTTGATAATTCCTTAGGACCTTTTGGTTCCATCTTCATTTCTTTCTCCATCTTCTACTATTATTTGTTTAAGTAACTTCCACCATAAACTTCACCATACTTCTTCTCCCAAGTATAGATGTCAGTCTTATCTGTTTGAGTACAGCCACACTTATCACAATATGGCTGTCCATTTACATCTCTAATAGCCAGAGACAAGCATTTAGTGCAATATTCTACTGGTTCACTATTATAATCATATTGCTTTTCCTGTGAGTCTTCCATAAATGTTCTTCTTATATTCATTCATTGTTCTGCTATTAACACCAGCTCTTCTAGAGGTGTTCGCCCTATTATTGAAAGGTCTTTTAGGTGCTATAGTACCATATTTAGTCACATCACCTCTTCTAATTGCTCTAGCAACTGACTTATACTTAGATACTGCATCAAAGATAATCAAATCTTTAAGTTCTTCAGGACCATAACTAATATCATTCTTCTCACTCTTTACTAAACTCTTTTCTTTCATATTTCCTTAGTTATTTGTAATACACTAGAACATACTGTTCACCTTGTTTAATAAGTGTAACTATCTGTTCTTTCTTAATCTCCAACTCATTGACAGCTTGAATTATCCCTCTTACAGTAGGTTTATAAATAGCTTCCATATAAGTTTCTTTAGCTTCTACTTCCATTGCCATATTACTTTTACTTCAATTAGTTGCGAAGGGAAGAGTCGAACTTCCAACACAGTATTACTGCTTCTTGTGGTTATGAGCCACACATGTTGCCATTACACTACCTCGCAATTTTGAGGAGATTTGCTATTGGTACTCCTCTTTCTCCAGTATCTGCTTAGCTGGAACCCTCTATCATCTACCTCTAATGAGATTCATTGTAGCATAGAGTGTTACTCTGTCACTGAATGAATAGCAGTTTTTAGTAACTTCTTTATTTTAAAGTGCAGTATGAAGACATATAGTAATCAAGTGCACTACTCAGTTAATCTAAATAAGAATGTGTACTTATTGATATTAAGTATCAATACTTCTGTCTCTGATTTAATACCTGCATAGACTGTACTACTAGGCAAGTTATTATAGAAGTTTAATGTCTTCTCTTTACAGTATGTCATTAACTCTGCTGGATTATTAGCTACAAATGGAGTTCCACTAATAGCTGTAGTACTCATTGAACCTAGAATACCTTGACAACTTTCAGCCAGTTTATCCTGATAATCAATTACTGCATCTAAGAACTCATCTAAGTATAAATGAGCACCTCTTTTATCTCTAATATCTAACTTCTCTGATGCCCAATGCAAGTTCTTAATTCTAGTTTTAATTCCTTCCAACACACTAATGAATGTAGTGAAGAAGGTTAATTCTGAATTACTTGGACTATCATTAAAGTCATCTATAGGTATTAATAAATTATCCATATATCTCTTATTTTGATGTTACAAAGGTATGTATTTTATTTCATATATACAAGCAATTTGCATATTATTTTTTCCTTGTCAATGAAAAAAACCTAAGTTGGAGTAGAGGGACTCGAACCCCCAGTCTCAGAGAGAAGGGATTTACAGTCCCCCCAGCTACCAATTACTGATTATACTCCAATATTAACTTAACTTCAACTATTAATTGGGAAGAGCAATTTGCTCAACCCAGTCTCTTAAATTATTAACTATTCATTAGAGATAAATGTATTACCAGTGTATCTCCATGCATAGTTCTGTGCAGCTAATTCACAGTATGCTTTAACTGCTTTCTTTACTAAATTAAGAACTCTTTTCATAACAATATAAATTTGAAGTTAATATGTTATGTTACCCTATTGAGACTCGAACTCAAATTATTATTTTAGAAGAATAATGTTCTATCCTTTGAACTATAGGGTAATTAATACTATTTTAATCCATAATTCTTGTTACTTGCATCAGTAGGATTAATAATGGCACCATTAACTGTAACCCTATCTACTTGTTCCTCTTCTTTAGTCTCAAATACTAAAGAGAATAGTTCAGATTTACTAATAAACTCTTTCTTCTTTTCTAGGATAGTAGACTCTAGTAATCTAACATGATTCCTGTATTTGTCTAACTCTTCTTCAAGTTCAAGTATATCATAATACTCTTCCTTAATATCATTAGCAGCAGTACCACTCATTAGATGAGGATACTTAAATACTACCTCTTTAATTTTATTCTTATCTTCTACTACTACTTTCATAACTTCCTTATCTTTTTATCTAAATACTTACTATAAATCAAGAACCCTACTCCTACTAAATAAATACCCAGAGGTATTGAAAGTGATATAGGAATTAACACTAAATACTTCAAATACAATGGTATTCCCTGTAACATTGCATTAACTAAAACAGCTAACAATGCTATTAATGAATATATAGTTAATATACCATACCTGTCATCACACTTATCTCTGAGATTAATTAACCTCTTTAACTTCTTCTCTTCTAGTGTATCTTCTTTCTCTTCTAGTATAGAAGTATGAAGAATAACACATTTATTAGGGTCTACAAGCATATTACAACTATTTAATTTAAAAGAAAACTACTCCTATTTTCACAAACCAGAGTAGTGTGGAAACATGAAATCCAATCATCCCATTTTTCTTTAAAAGCTCTTACATTATGAATTATTGTTCCATCAATCACTCTGCAAAGGTATGTAAAATAGTTGAGATACACAAATATCTATAGTTAATAAATGTCAAGTCACTAAGTATCAGTAGAATAACTTCACTTGAAGGTTAGAGTTAAGTGGCTTGTCCACCAAAATACATCCTTGATGCATATAAATATACAATTGAATTATTTTAAAATTTTATTTTTTTTATTTTTTGGTGTATAAATGAGAGTGTTTTCTAATTTTAAAATTTTGTTTTGGTGTATAAGTGTGGGGAGTATTTTTTTTAATTTAATTTTAATATATAAATGTGAGTACTAATCACTCATTACACCCCCATTGACTTTGAACTTTGGGATAGTCCCCCCTCATGTTTTATAGTAGCATGCTTATTACTATTCCATAGTATTTGAATTAATAACTAAAAACATTTAAATCATGAACAAGAATTTAATCATCTGTACATTAGCACTACTCTTAGTGCTGTCTCTCATAGCATTGAACTATCAAACTAACAGAGTTGATACTGCTAGAGCATACATTAAAGTTTTGGAGAATAACTATCCTGAGTACATAGATACTACATCAGGTAGTGATGAATATAGTGAATGGTATAACTACTAACTCATTACTCTTCCAGTGAATTTGAATTAACATTAGAACCTTGTGGTGTATAGGTTAACCACACAAACATTATGAATATCTTTAGTACATTGAAAACTTATGCAGGTAAATGGAGTGTTAAATCTGAAAGAGCATTTGATGCTGAGGAAATCAACGCAGTTAAACAAGCTGTAGTAGTTCCATCTAATTATGGTAACTCAGTCATGTTTACCATGAAGGCTGGTGGTCAGACTTATATTGCATGTAGTAGTGATGCTACTAGTGCAGTAGGTGAAGTCATTGACTTGTCTAAGGCTACATTGTTAACCCTTGAAAAGGAGGGTGAGGATGACATCTTAAGAATTAGATGTTAAAGTGTGAATCATTGAGTAGACTATTATTATAGTCTACTCTTTCAAGTTTTAATCATTAAATACATTAACATTATGTGGAGTATAATAGGTTTATTAGCTATAGCATCATTGTTTATAGTGAGAGATTAAGTGAGGTCTAACCTCACTTTCTTTTTTAATTGTCTGGTAGAAGCAATAAATTTGAGTGCATAAACTCAAAACTCGTGACTAAAATAAGAACATATTTAATTA
>ULUG01042784.1_pt1 | contig 25022 bp, 26 predicted proteins | sample 1958331 | NCBI WGS metagenome assembly ULUG01 (sample SAMEA4835755, study PRJEB28245) | human gut metagenome | biome: gut microbiome; material: fecal sample | place: Denmark | collected 2008
CCGCCGTGGGCCGACCGGTAGCCGTGCAGGACGACCTGCCGCTGCTGCTCGATCGCCTCGATCAGGTGGTGGATGTTCGGGGCGTTCCGGCCCCGGACGACCGTGTCGGCCAGCGTGCGGTTGTCGTAGACCGAGTAGAGCTTGCGCTTGAGGTTCTGTTTCAGCAGGTTCGTGTCGTCGATGTTCTCGATGGCGCGCTTGAGGATCACGGCCTCCTCCTCGGTGAAGTGGACGAGTTGCGAGATGTCGCGGAAATGGGGCGACTCCTTGTCGAGGCGGATGCAGTCGCCTGTCTTCTTGATGACGAAACCCGCCTCGCGGAAGGTGTCGATATAGCGGTAGACGGTGCGGCGCGACATGTGGAGCCGCTCGGCCAGCTGGTCGACGTTGTAGGTGGTGTTGGCCGTGAGCAGCTTCATGAGCCTCAGCAGGCGTTCGAGCTTCGGTTGATCCATGCAGTCGGTTGTTCGGGGAGGGCAAAGATACAAAAACTTGCGTAATAATGGCAGGATAAGGGTGAAATTTGATAAGTGGTTGGTACATATACCATTTTTGTGTTACCTCACCATATTGTTAATTTCGGCAGAAGGAGCCGTATATGGTGGGTATTAGAGAAAGAAATGCTACCTATTCGTTGCCTTTTTATGGAAGGGAAAGTTGGTAGAAACAGCATCTTTAATCTCTTGCACATACCCTACAACAGCCACAAAGAACGCTTGTTTTTTCTATCATTGCACTGAAAAAGGTAATCATTTTTTCTCGTTGGAAGAAAAATACGGGAATGAGATTAATTGTCAAGTACTTGTTGCCTTGTTCCGCTATGTTCTACATGCCGTTCATTAACTCTGTAAAATTTATTTTTGCAACCAAAGAAATGAGTTATGAATCAGGCAGATGTAAAGGTGTCGTTCTACCTCAAAAAGAGCGAAGCAGATGCCAAAGGGAACTGCCCCGTAATGGCAAGGTTGAATGTCGGCAAGTATTCAGAAGCGGCATTCAGCGTTAAGATGTCTGTGCCACATACAATGTGGCACTCAGGTCGTGCTACGGGCAAGAGTGTCGCAGCACGCGAAATCAACCGTCAGTTAGACGAGATCAGAGCCTCGGCTCTACATATCTATCAAGAACAATCGGCAATACGAGAAGGAGTAAGTGCCGAAGATGTCAAGTGCCTGCTTTTGGGTATGGCTTCGGGGCAGCAGACCTTGATGAGTTATTTCCGCGCCTTTATCAAGAACTTCGAGAAACGTGTAGGTGTGAATCGTGTCGCAGGTTCTCTTCGTGCTTACAAGTATGCCTATATGCATGTAGAGAAATTCCTCAATGAGAAATACAAACTGACAGATATTCCCTTTACGGCACTCGATCGTTCGTTTATTGAGAAATATGATCTTCACTTACGAACAGACTGCCATTTGGCTCTTGGTACGATAGTCCATCTTACAACCTCTTTTAGAACCATTATCAATGAAGCCGTAGCAGATGGTATTCTTACTTTCAATCCATTCTGGGGTTACGAGCCTGAACGCCCACAGCGTGAACAGAAGTATCTCACGGCAGAGGAATTAGAGTTGATTATGACAACACCATTGCATAATGCAAGACTTTACATCGTCAGAGATTTATTCTTGTTCTCCTGCTACACCGGAATATCTTATGGAGATATGTGTATGTTGACCAAAGAAGATTTGGTAACGGATGAAAACGGCACGCTCTGGATACGGACCTCCCGTAAAAAGACCAAGGTCGAGTATGAGGTTCCGCTCCTTGAGGTTCCCTTACATATACTTAATAAGTATCGTGATGTAGAGCCCAATGGAAAGCTGTTGCCTATGTACAGCAATTCAGACGTAAATCTTTCCCTAAAAAAGATTGCCGCAATATGCGGTATCAACCGTAGAATCGTCTTTCATGCGGCCAGACATACATACGCTACAGAGATTACTCTCTCGCATGGTGTACCATTGGAAACGGTCAGCAAGATGCTGGGACATACACGGGTGGATACCACTCAGATTTATGCCAAAGTAACCGATGAAAAGATTGATGCTGACACTAAAAGGCTCGACAGCAAGATTAGTGAACGCTTTACAATCGCCATTTGAAACCATTAAAACGACTAAATATGAGAACAGACAAGAATACAGAGAATCAGAACACGAAGCGTCGCAGTACCTTCGCCATATTGTTCTACATCAACCGCACGAAAGTACGCAAGGATGGTATGTGCCAACTATTGTGTAAAGTTAGCATTGATGCTGAATGGGAACAAATCGGTACGAAAGTATCGGTGAATCCTTCTATCTGGAATCCCGATAAGGGTCGTGCCGATGGTCGTAGCGAAAATGCCGTAACGGTAAACAGAGCCATTGACGAACTTACCAAGGGGATAACCGAACACTATAATCATATCAAGAAGAGTTTAGGCTTTGTTACCGCAGAACTTGTCAAGAACGCAGTCAAGGGTATCGGCCAAAAGCCTGTAACATTGCTTGCCCTCTTCCGTGAACATAACGAGGAGTTCAAGAAGCGTGTTGGCGTGGATAGAATCAAGGAGACCTACGATTGTTATCAACGCTCATACAAGCACCTTGCAGCGTTTATTCAGGAGAAACGAGGTGTGGAAGATGTCACATTGCGAAGCCTTGACAAGGTGTTCTATGACGACTTTGAGATATTCCTGCAAAGCGATTGTCGTCTAAGTCCCAAGACGGTACACGAACATTTGTATAGACTGAAAAAGATGACAATGCGAGCCGTCAGTCAAGGCACTTTGCGTAGAGATCCTTACTGTCGACTACATCCACCGTTGCCTAAGCGCAAGAGCCGACATATGAAGTTGGAGGATCTTAAAACCTTGATGTCAACGCCTGTAGATAAGCCTCAATTGCAACGGGTACGCGATTGGTTTATCTTCTCGACTTTTACAGGATTGGCATACGCTGATTTAAGACGGTTATCCGTGAACGATATAACACAGGCAGAAGATGGCAGCTGGTGGATACACATCAAGCGTAAGAAGACTGACACACTATCATCTATTCGTCTGTTGGATATACCACTTCGGATTATCGAAAAGTACAAGCATGAGCGGCAAAGTGATAAGGTATTCAATACCTGGGACCGAAACTATATGTCAATGCTAATGCAGGAGTTGAGTGAGGTGTATGGCTTTCATATTACCTACCACAAAGCTCGTCATAATTTCGGAACGCATATTACTTTATCGCTGGGTGTACCTATTGAGACGGTAAGTAAGATGATGGGACATACCTCCATCACCACCACACAGATTTATGCCCATGTTACGGATAAGAAGGTTGATGAGGATATGAAACGCTTGCGTGAGGTTACAGCAGACAAGAAGATAGAACTCGCAGATGAGGGTCTGAAGTTTGAGAGATGTATCAAATGGAAGCGGACAACAGTATAATAAAAAAACAATAGCAACGGCCTCAAATCGGGGTCGTTGCTATTGTTTAGGGTCATACCCATCGCTGTTCCTCTACGCAGCGTTTATGGGAATCATTGAGAATCTTTTCAATCTCAGACTCCTTGTAAAGAGCTTTGCCCTGAACAAGGTAGTAAGGTATTGCACCTGCCGAGCGATACTCCTGCAATGTGCGGCGGCTCACTCTGAGTATCTTGGAGAGTTCCTCATCAGTCAGAAACCTCTCATTGTTCAATGTAGGTTGTACCAGAGTCTCCGTCTTTTGAAGAATTTTGTTTACTCGTCTCAAACGCTCAAGTATCTCCGCGATATGCGGGTCAGTCTTGTCTATAAAAAAGCTGCTCATGGTCTTTTCTTTTTAATGGGGTGATAAGTGCTGTCAATGAATCTCTGAATATCCTCGGGTTTGTAGAATATCTTGTGCTTTATGCGTGCAAACGGTATCAAGCCCTTCTCTCGGTACACTTGCAGTGTTCGTTTCGAGATGCGGAGTATCTGACACACATCTTGGTTATCCATCCAGTTCTTTAGGCCAAGATCCTGATTAGGTCGGCATAGTCTGTTCACTCTATCCTCAAACTCGTTGAAGTGGCTGCATATCTCATCAAATGCCTTCTTATCTATACATACGATTTCCATATTCCATACTTGTTTTGAGGTTAGACATTGGGATTATTTCTCATGCTTGCCGGAAGTGGCAAGCCCTTCTGCTCGAAGAAGTCCTTGACCTCGGAAGCCTTGTAGTATGTGCGTCCGTCAATCATATAGTAGCGGATAAGTTTCTTCTGGCGGTAGCGAGCAAGGGTACGGTGAGTCACGCCAAGCAGTTTGCTCAGGTCGTAGTTATCCAGCAGGGTATCGCCATCGAGACACTCCTTCATCTTGTTCTGTCGCTCCAGCATCTTCTCAATCTTATCGAAGCGTTCCATCAGTTTGTAGAACATCGCATGGGCGGTTTCATTATTTATCTGTAATATCGTATAATCTGTTTAAGTGTAAATAATCGGGTTACTACACCGTGTTGCGCAACAGGTTATACTATCTAAAGGGCATTTGGCGTGCCAACGACATGAAATGGCATAAAAAGACACCGATACAGCATTGTGTATCAGTGAAATAAAAATTTTCAGCGTAAAAATCGGGGCTTTTTAAAGTATTGCAAAATGCAAGACTTTTTCGCAACCTGCTATTGCAAAATGCAAGAGTTGCGATAGATGATGCGTGTTATTCCGTTAGGGAAGGTTGTGGTCTTATGAACATTCCAACGGCTCGGAGTAAGGTCATCGAATACGGGTGTACCTTTGCCGAGAATAAGTGGCAGAGTATAGACGACCATCTCATCAATAAGGTTGTAGCGTGATAGTCCACGCATAAACTCTATGCTCTGCGTGTCGGATATTTCAGCGATGTAGATGTCGGATCTGTTCTTGTCGGAGTCTCTTTCAGCAAGCAGGTCAAGCAACGGATAGTTTGGTACAAGACGGTAGATGCTACGCTCGTGCCAATAAGGAAAACCCTTTGAGTCGTTCAACACCCACTGCATCAGGTTCTCGTCAGCTTTCGGAAGAAAGCCGTCCATTGTCACTGCTGTTATGATCTGAATCTTTGCCATATCGTTACCTCCGTTCAAAAAAGAAGCGTGGTCATCACGCATCTAAACAGAGGCTCTGGCAAGCCCAAAGTGATACACGCGATGCCACGCTATGCATACGATAGCATAAGCATTACGCAATTCATCACTTTAACTTCCACTGCCAGATTTCTGTTTAGGATTCTTGCGAACTTATGTTATGTAAACGGACAGAGACCACTAATGTTCTGTCACGATATTTCAATTTTACGGCTCAAAGATACAACTTTTTGCCGATACGCGGTTCATATTGCCCCCACAATCATCATTTTATGCCGTACTTTTTCATCTTACGGTATAGTGTAGATGAGTCTACATTGAGCATTTGAGCCGCTTTTGTCTTGATGCCGCTGCACGACTGCAAGGCTCTGATGATGCTCTGTTTCTCCAGTTCTTCGTCTTTTAACGGAAGCAATGGAGCCTCCGGAGCATCTGCTTGTATTGCAGGTGTGATGTTCAAATCCGCATAGTCGATGAGCGTATCTTTGGCCATCAATACTGCCCGTCTAATCTTGTTCTGCAACTCCCTGATGTTACCTGACCAGGAGTGTGAGAGCAACAACCGTTCCGCTTCAGCCGTGAAGCCCGTTCTTTTCCTATGAAGCTCCGCAGAATATTTTTCTCGGAAGAAGTTGGCAAGCGGGAGTATATCTTCGGGACACTCGCATAGTGATGGTTGGTGTATCTCAAACTCACCTAAACGGTGATACAGGTCCTCACGGAAACGACCGTCAGCAATAGCCTTCTCCATATTCTCGTTGGTGGCGGCAACGATACGCACATCCGCCACACGCTCCCTGCTTGAGCCTACAGGCATGAATGTTCCCTCCTGCAATACACGAAGCAATGAGGATTGCATATCAAATGGCAATGTGCCTATCTCATCAAGGAATAGCGTACCACCTTTGGCGGCATCGAAGTAACCACCCTTGTCTGTGTCTGCACCCGTAAATGCTCCTTTCGTATGTCCGAAGAACATCGAGGCGGCAAGTTCACGAGGTATCGCTCCGCAGTTCACCGCCACGAAGGGCATATCCTTGCGGGTGCTGTGGAAGTGTATGCTTCGGGCGATGGACTCCTTACCCGTACCATTGGCTCCGAGTATCAATACCGTTATGTCCGATGTGGCAACGATTTCGGCAAGATGCTCTGCCTCCCTTGCCTTTGGACTTATACGCTTGAATAGTTCCTTCTCCTTGCTGCGCATCGTTGCTATGGGCTTCAGCAGTTCCTTGACCATCTCCACCAGCTGCTCGTGATATACAGGCTTGGAGAGATAATCTTTTGCACCCATCTTGATAGCCTTGACAGCATCGGTAATGGAGGCATACTCGGTCATTATCACAAATGGGATATCCATCTTCTCCTTGCCAATCCATTCAAGGAGGTGTATGCCGTCGCCTTGTGGCAGACGTACATCTGAAAGTATCAGGTCGAACTGTTCCTTGCGTAGCAGCTTGTGGGCAAAAGGCTCATTCATAGCCGTAGCTACTGAATATCCTTCACGCTCCAGCCAGTCTTTCTGTATATGCGAGAGGGCTATATTATCCTCTACTATCAGTATCCGTTTCTTCATCGGCTATTCTCTCTATCTCATTACGGGCATCCTCCATCAGACGCTCTATGTGGGTTATAATCTGTCCTGTATGTACCAATAATGCCTGAATATCATTATCCCGTTCCTTCAATGCCTTGCGGTATGCAAGGAGTGTGTTCTCCATTGAGAGCATCTCCCACATCGGCATCATACGATGTACGACATTACGCATGGACTCCACCTTCTCTGTTGTCATCGCAATCTTTAAATCCGTCATATCCTTCTCACAACTCTCCAGCAGTAATTCCAACACCTTCCTTTTGTCTGTAACCTCAGCAAGCAGTCCGGAGAAATCAGCACTTTCGTTCTGTTCCCTCTCCATGACTACGGAGGCGAGGTGTTGCAGCAGGTCTACCATGGAGAACGGCTTGAAGATACAGCCGTCAAAGCCAGCATCCAGCAGAGCCTGTCTGTCGCCATCCTCTCTGGCGGTCATCGCCACCACCGGTACGGTTCGGGAATTGCCTATGCGTGATTTACGCAACAATTCCAAGACTCTGTAACCATTGGTGTCGGGCATCTGAATGTCGGTCAGCACAAGGTCGAAGTCCTTATTTCTCATCTCCTCAAAGAGTTCTTTGGCATTGATGCAGGTCTTGCACGAGACACCGTTACGCTCCAGCATCTCCTTGATTACCTCCAACTGCAAAGCATCATCGTCAATGGCGATTACGCAACCAGGAAGGTGATGCGAGATATCAGCCACTACCGTTTCCTCTTCCACACTCTCATCGGTTACAGGCAGAGGCAATTTAACAGTGAAGATCGTTCCTGCACCTTGCTTGCTCTCCACCTCAATCGCTCCACCCAGCAGAGTGACAAGACCTTTGGTGATAGGCAGACCAAGACCGTAGCCATCGGCATTATTCTCATTTGTAGTACGCTCGAAGGGTACATATATGCGTTTCATCATATCTTCGGAGATACCGACTCCCGTATCGCTTACCTTCATTGTCAGCCAGCCATTCTCATACGAAGCCTTGAAACATACATTTCCCTCGGATGTGAATTTGACAGCATTGGTAATGAGATTGTTGATGATACGCCCTATCTTATCCCTGTCGCCCTTTACCGTAACATTTGTATTGGTGTAGCGATGTTTGAATTGCAGACCTTTCTCCTTTATCATGTGTGATACACTATCGGCAATTCTCTCCAACGACTCGTACAGGTGGAACGGGACGGGATTCGGAGTCTCCTTGGCTTCATCCAGACGATAGACATCAAGGAGGTTATTTACAAGGTGCAGGACATGCTTGCATAGGATGGTAATGTTCCTAAGTTTGTGGTTGCGTCTCTTCTTGTCCCTCATATCCATAGCCAGCTCTGCGTTACCGCTGATACCGTTGAGCGGGCCACGAATATCGTGCGATATGGTCATGATGATCTTGTTACGCATTTCAAGTAACTCAGCATTCTTGCGGTTGCTTGCCTCCAATTTGCGGCGACCACGCTCTTTACGCCCGTAGTCACGCATAATGACGATGTATGATAGCAGTAGAGCAAGGAAGATGAAGGCTGTTATACCTCCCATCCATACTTTTGTCCGTTCACGGGTCTCGATGATCTGTTGCTCACGCTCTAGGAGGTCTGTCGTGACACGCTCATCCATTGCAGCAATTAGACTCTTCAGGCGTTGGTTGATGTTGAGATTACGCTGTGCCAGACTATCTGCCGTTTCGGATAGTTGCCTGCTCTGCTCGGACTGTTTTCTGATGACATCACGATTGAGGGTGTAGAGTTTTGTAGAAGTTGTGGATTGAGGCGGAGTCTTCTCCTTTTTCTTGAAGAGTCCTAAGAAACCGCCTTTCTTCTTAGGTGGCTCCTGCGTACTCTCATAAGCGATGACGGGGACACGCTCGGCAAGTTCTTCGCCGAGTTCCATTTGCCGATCAAACAGCTGGGAGATATTGAATAGTTGGATTTCCTTCTCTGCCATCAGATGCCGCAGACTATCTATCCGTTCACCCGAATAGAAGTTCTTGAACTCGCAGAGAATGCTGTCGACCTTTAACCTCTTGATACGATAGAGTGCGGTGTCTTCCTCCTCCCATTCGAGGATCGTCTCACCGAACATCGTGAGGTCAAGCATATGCACGTATGCTTTATGTACATTTTGTCGGAGTCGGTGAATCTCTTTCACTTCACGCTCCAATATGTTCATCTGTCGCCACTCGTGCAGGTACGTATATACGATACCACCAATTAGGGCGACAATAATAGTATAGCCTAAGGCTAACTTTCTTTGAATCTTCATTGCGTCCTATATTTAAGGCTCGGGTTAGTCCGAACAGTTTATCATATATGCCTTGGAGCGCAAAATTACTCATAAAGCAAAAAATTAAGGCGACTTTATCATTTTTTAATAGCTATTCAAGGCTGTGATGTAATATAAAACGCTAAAAATGTTGGCTATATTGTTATAAAAGTGGGCGATAGCATAAAAAAAGCCATCATATTTGTGTGAATATGACAGCTACTATTGATTATACCATTATCGGATTGACCTTCATTGTCGTAAGGTTTAGATAGAGTCCGTGATGCTCTATCATTCCGTGACGGAACATCTTCCAGAGGATATTGCAGCCAAGTTGTGCCAATGTGGAGTTGATGAACAGGTCTTGCTTCTCCAATGCCTCGGCAAGTGAACAGCTCGGGCCGGAGTCCTCTTCCTTGATTCGGGCATACTTCACAAGTTTGGTAATGACCTTTAATGACGGTACGGTCTGGTAAATTTGAGAAGTGGGTTGCTTTATCTTCTTTGGGATACCACCCAATACAACCTGTCCCGATGTTTGCGTATTGCCGAAGTCAAGCCAATACAGTGGTGTCTGATAGTTTGTATAATTGTACTGTGGCAATGCTTTGAGTACATTCCAGAGGTCTATTCTCGACTTTATATTGTCCGTACAGGTTATGGTTATATTGGCAAGATGTTCCTGTCGTACATCTTTCATATTGGAGGGATAGAATGCCGGCACAGCCTTCCAGTCATTCCCGAAGAAGTTGTTGATGCGTGTTATCAGACAATTCGCCTTATTCAGCCCCAAATCGGAATACCCGAAGAGTTGTCGTCCTATATTGGCTTCCGTTACGATATCGGGATCATATAGTGTTACGAATAGTCCCGGATGTCCGAGGGCACGAAGTGTTACATCCAATCGTGCAAGGTTTGTCAATACTTGCGAGCCTGTACCTCCACCACCTATAAGGTTTACCGTTACGGGGTGTTGTGGTACGAGCAGATAACTGTCGGTATAATGTACTCTTTTCATCGTAGTATATCTTTAAGTTTCAAATTCTTTAGAGGCTTTAACTCTTCTATTTTGAATGGAGCATCCTTTGCCGCCTTTGTTACGAGAACAAGGTTACTCTTTGTGGGATTTCCGTTACCTCCGAGGTGTGAGAACTCCGTGAGCCAGAATTTCTTCTCCCAGTACTCAAGTAATTTGTCGTAGGTAATCTCTGTCGGCTTGTCAATCTTTGCCGAGCCAAGACAGACGCTTGACCCCGTGACATTGAAGAACGGAGCCGCGTAAAGTTCCGTTTCTGGCTTCAGTTCCTTGTCTATGTATGCGTAGATATTCATACGCTCATCACGCACCTCATATATGACACCGGGCAGGTTATACTCGGCATTCTCAATATGTACCGACTCCTTGAAGAACATCATACGCTTTTGTGGCGGGTTGTACCAGATATATTTCTCGTAGCCCTTGCGTGTATCACTCCATAGCATATTTGTTGGGATGCGACCATGCGGTGTGCTGCTGTGCCTTTCGGAATATCCCTTTATCAGTTCGTTGATGAAGTCCACCGTTACGGGACGGCCTTCGCTCATGGCTCCCTCATTATCTATGCTCCTTACTTCAAGGAAGTATGTATCTCCTCCATCTGTGGAGTATGCTATCAATGCCGCACGGGGGTGCAGCATCGTATTTATCTGCTTGGTAAGTTTGTTGGTATCCATAATCTTATCTTATATAATAGATGAATTGGTCCGCCCACTTGAAGAACCTTTCGGGATAGGTATCTTCCAATGAGAACGGCTTTTCTGTATGAGGTGTAACCTCGAATGTAGAAATCGGAATAATGTCGTAAGAGTTATATAGATTTTGCGTGAGATGATCTTCAAGATAATCAGTCAACATATCGAAATCATATACAACCCTTATTTGCTGTTCCAAGCCTACGGGAAGGACATCAGGCTCTTCATCATAGAAAGGATCGTATGCGTAATACATAATTGACTTATTAGGTGTAATGAACTCCAATCCTTTCCTCATCAACTCTATCAAACCTTGCTCAAAGCCATTTTTGCAGTCATAATCTTCAATGGCTCTCGGCAGGTTCTTGTAGTAGGACTTGCGCCATACCCTATCGAGGAGATTGTACGCCTTTCCACCTTCTTATAAGAGCGTATCAGCCGTTCTCTTTTCTTACGTTCTTCCGGTTCTTCATCTTCCGGAGGATTGGATATCCATTCCAAAATGCAATCAACATCATCCTCGTCATTGATTGTCGAGAATCCGTTTGCCTTCATTAGATTATGAATGAAAGTAATAACGATTCGTCTAAGCTTAGAATTAAGATTCTCTACAAACCTCATAGGGAAATAGTATAGCGTATATTCTCCCCAGGTATGTGTCTGCCACAGATTAAAGTATAGGCGACCGCCATCCTCCTCGTAATTGAGATTTATGCCATCGCCTTTAATGGTATCCATCTCGTGATATAGGTTGGATATGCTTTCACCTATACTTCTACCGGGCGTATGTTCCGCCTTTACATTCATCAGTTCGGCATAGCGGAAATAAGAATCACGCAGGTATTCGTAATTCTCCTGCGTGATTAGGTTATAACTGTTTCCACAATAGCTCTCCCTCATAATAGTCTGTGGCGCTATGGGAAGAATTGGTGTCTTTAGAAAAGAATTACGGCACCCGTTGGCACCGTAACTCTCTCTACTCTTGTCACACCGTATCGTACCTCCCGCTTGGTCGATGCGATTATCATCCTTGCGAGCTGTTCCGACTGATGTTCGTCCAATGGTCTGCATGACTTCTTCTTTTTAGTGTCCTTACTCATAGTTATCATCCTTTTGTTCCGATGGTTGTCTTGAACTCATATACAGCCTTGTCATCCTTGATGGTCGGGCCGTGTACAGTTGCTGTTGTGAGTTCCGGGTAGATGTTCGAGTAGAAGCTCATCACACTTTCCGGAGAGTCATTCGGATTGGGATCAGGAAGTGTAATCATCTCTGTACCTTTCTTGAAGGTGAATGATCGCTGCATTTCGTTTCTTAAAAGTGCCATAGTCTTAAACTGTTTGGGCGTATGCCTGTGAATAATGATTTTCTAACATTGACTGAGGAAAGTCGGGATATTCCTCATAATCCTCGGGGCGGTATGCGGGGCCTTCGTGCATATATGCCTGCTGTAACTCTTCAGGCATAGGAGGCTCTTCATGATGTGGGAACATCGGAATCTCACCTTGTGGATAATGAGGATGCTGCTGCCCTACATTTTGAGGTGGATAACCGCCTTGTGGCACGGTGAACATAGACTGCCCACCATACTGAGGCTGTGGGGCTTGCTGAACAGGTCGTTGCATAGGCTGCTGCACGGGACGCATTACAGTCTGTTGTGGCTGTGGCGGCATCTGTCGTGGTGCTGCCTGCGGCTGTATAGTCTGCTGTGCAGGTTGCGGTGCTACATTCTGCGGTTGTGCCACTTGTGGAGCAGGTGCAGGAGTCTCTTCCATCATCTCGAAGAGTGAGCCTTGGTTCATCGCCTTCTTCTGTGCGGCAATCTTCTCGTCTACCTCCTTCTGCTTATCGGCAGTGGCATACATACGAGCCTGCTGGAGTGCGGTAATGGCATCCTTATGATTCTTGGCAGTGATCAGCTCCTCTGCCTTCTTCATATGCTTCTCGTACTTCTCACGCTTCTCCTTCTCCTCTTTGGTCTCCTTAGCCTTGGCATCCTTTGCCGCCTTGCTGTTGGCAGCGGCCTTGTCTGCCTGCTTCTCGAACTCCATCAAATTGGAGATAAGTCCCGTAGCCTTGCGTATAGGCTGCATGATGTGTTGCAGGAACTCTGCATCCATCTCTTCGGGAGTGCCCGTTAGTGTCAGCGGGATGATGTGGTTTGCAGCCTCATCTTTGAGTCCGTTGGCCTTCGGCAGTGTTGATACAGTAAGTTGTCCGTTCGCTTTGCGGATGACGAGCGTAAGATCTACGCTCTCGGTCATCATCTGTGAAATTGATGTGAAAAACATAACTTTATGATTTAATGTTAATACTGAATTATTTTCTTGTGATGTTCACTGGTTGAAGAACTCTGCAAGCAGTCTGTTACGGTCAGGGTGCTTGCTTATCTCCAGAATGGGATTGAGCAGCTCCGATATATGTACCGGACCTCGTGAGCCTCTTGGCGGCAACTTGATTTCAGGTTCTGCGACCTTTACTCTTCTTCTACGTACCACAGGCATCTGCATCGGTGCCATCGGTACACTTGCAATGATTGCTTGATTCATAGCTTTATCTTTTATTATATGGTTAATACTCGGACTTTGGCAGTCCGTTGAACTACGAGGGCGTTACGGCTAATGCTTCCGGTAAGGCAAGGTTTTCGGGGAAAATACCGCAGCACGGCGAGGATGATTTTTGCCGAAACCGCCAGCGGCACGACCTTGCGGGGTGGAATGAGGGCGGTTCACTACCTTTGCCTACGAATCGGGATGACTGACATCATCTTTTCTTACCTCTCTTCTTGTCGGGAAATGCCAGCGTTACATTGAACTCATCGTCAAAGGCTACGGCGGCATCGAAGGAGTTACCTTTCTTGCCTTTGAATCCCTTGATCAGCTTGGTCGCTCCCGATGAGAGCAACTGTTCCAGATGCTGCTCGTTAAGCTCCTTGTTCAGTACCTTGCGGAATACAAGCAGACCGCAATCCGGATTGTCGCACTTGGCGACCTTCGGGCGTATCATCACTTTGCCTGTACCGCATTTGGGGCAAGGGAGGGTACGCTGTTTGGGTGCAGGGAACTTCAGTCCGAGTACCTCGCGTGTAACCTGCGAGGTGAAACTCTCGATGGAGTGCATAAAGGAGCGTGTCTCCAAAGTATGCTGCTCGATTTGAAGGAGCGTCTTCTCCCAACTGCCTGTCAGCTCCACATTGGCAACCTGCATATCCTTGACTGCCTCATAGATATAGAGTCCCTTCTCAGTAGGTACAAGCGCTTTGCCTGAACGCTCGATGTAGTCGCGCTTGAAGAGTGTCGTGATGATGGCGGCTCGTTTGGCAGGCGTTCCGATACCCAGCTCCTTCATTGCCTCTTTTGCCTTCTCATCGGTGATGTTCCTGCCACAAGTCTCCATAGCGGCAAGGAGTGTCGCTTCGGTGTAGAGAGGTTTCGGAATTGTCTTTCGCTGTGCCATGCCATAGCCCGTAACGGGTATCTGCTCACCCTCGGCGAAGCGTGCTGTACCCTTGTTGGCTTCGGTCTCGTCCTTCTCGGCATCCTCCTTACGGGCAAAGACAGCACGCCAGCCCGGATTAACGATGGTTGTTGAGCGTGAACGGAACTTCATATCCTCGGCTGTCGCCTCCATAACCAATGACTCCTTCTCGCAGCGTGGCGAGAACGCTTCAAGCATACGCCCTGCAATCATCGTATAGACAATCTGCTCGTGGGCGTTCAACTCCTCAGGCTCTACACCTGTGATGATGAGTGCGTGGTGATCCGTTACCTTGTCATCATCTACACTACGCATACTCAGATGCTCGAAGTCGAAACGCTTGCCATACTCCTTGAATTCGGGCATAGTGGCAATCTTCCAAAGGGAATCATAGACCTGCTCCATCAAATCGTGCGAGATATATCTGCTACCTGTTCTCGGATATGAGATATACTTCTTCTCATAGAGAGCCTGTGCCACAGAAAGGGTTTTCTCCGCACTCATATCATGATGCGTGTTGCAATCCTTCTGCAATGTGGTAAGGTCGTAAAGTAACGGTGCCTGCTGGTAGGTACGCTTGCGCTCCACCTTCGTGATGAGTGCCGTTGAGTCGGGCGAGAATCGTGCGTGTGCCGCCTCTGCCTGCTCCTTGCTCTTGAAGTCCTCGACATGTGCGAACTGACGGAACTCGCCCAGACGCTCAAGGGTGATGTGCAGTTGCCAATAAGGTGTGGAAACGAAGTCGCGGTTCTCCTTGTAACGGCAGCATATCATCGCCAGCGTAGGTGTCTGTACTCGTCCGAGGGAGTTGTTCGGCATACCTGAAGCCAAAGCCAATGCACGGCTGGCGTTCATACCCACGAGCCAATCAGCCTTGGCACGACAGTCGGCAGCGTGGTAGAGACTATCGTAAGCCTCGCCATCCTTGAGGTTGCCCATGCCTACACGGATAGCCTCGTCCGTGAGTGAGGAGATCCAAAGACGCTTGAAGGGCTTGGTATATCCGAGGTAGTGGTAGATGTATCGGAAGATAAGTTCTCCCTCACGCCCTGCATCCGTAGCCACGATGATGCTGTCACACTTGCTGAATACCTCGTCAATGACCTTGAGCTGCTTGGCGGCACCGATGTCCGTTACCATACCTCTGTCGGTCTTGATCTGTCTTACCACAAGCTGGAACGGTTCGGGGAGCATAGGCAAATCCTCATGTGAAGCCTTACCGTATCCGTATGCCGATGGCATGGCGAGGGAAACGAGGTGTCCCAATGCCCAGGTTACAAGATAACCGTTGCCTGCCATATAACCATCCTTCTTCTCTGTTGCACCGATGACGCGGGCGATGTCCTGACCTACGCTCGGCTTTTCTGCTATAATTGCTATCATAATTATTCGGGAATTAAAGAAGCCGTCTCCCGTCCCGATTACGGTGCGGGAAACGGCTGTCAGGTTAGTAATGGAATCGTGTTACTGCGTGGGGTTGATACCGATGATTTCCAGCAGTGGAGAGTCGTTCTTGCGTACAAGCTGCAAAGTGGCATCCATCACCACATCTACACCGAGGAGTACGAGGCTCAGCGATACGACACCTGTCTTCTCGCCTCGGAGCAGTGTCTCAAGCTCTCCGGCCTGTTCGAGTTCATCCTTGAGGATACCGATTCCTGAAAGTTCGTCCCAGTTTACATCTTCCACCTTGAAAGGTGCTTTATTCTTATCGTTCATCTTAAAATTCATTTTAGAGTTATACATTGATTTGACTTGTCCGACTACGGATTAGATGCTCTGTCCCTTTGACTGACGCTTCTCCTGCTTCTCGGCTACCACATTGCGCTGTGAGGCGTTGCGGTTACGGTCGGGATTCTCGTTGTAGAAGTCGAGCTTGTTCTGGTTGGAGTTCAGCTTGACATACTGCGAAATGCTCTTGCCATCGAAGCCCTTCATGCCCTCCACGAGTACCGACTTGCCGCTCTGAAGGTCGGCACGCTGCTGACCGGAGAGCTTGGCACCGAAGATCTCCTTCGGAATCTCGAACTTGGCACGCTCCTCAAAGCCGTCGGGAGTGCGAGAGTACATCAGTCGTCCCGTCTCAAGGTCTGCCTTGATGAACGAGGAGAACTCTTCGCCACGGTTGTTCACCATATCATTGAGGAAGATGGCTCGACCTTCACGCAGGTCTTTCTGCTCCTCGGCTGTCAGTTTCACACCACCGATCTCCTTCGGGATATAGATTTCTCTTGCACCCTCGGGTGAGTCGGGGTTATAGCGTGTGTAGTTAGGTCGTCCTGTCGCCTCATCGAGTTTCACATACGATGAGAAGAGTTCTCCATCCTTACGCTGCATATCCTCCACGAAGATTGCCTTGCCTGCATTGAGGTCTTCAATCTGCTGCTTGGTAAGCTCCACACCACCGAGGGCGGTGCGGTTGAAGATGCGGTCGTTCTCGAAGATGAAGTCGATACCTCTGCGCTCGGCACTCACCTGAATGTGGGCGTTGAACTCGTTGCCCGACTTGGCGGTCATACCCTCGATATAGACCTTCTTGCCCTCACGCAGGTCGTTCTTCTCCTGGTCGGTGAGCTGCACGCCCTTAATCTCGTTAGGGATATAGACATTCTCGGCACGCATGGCCACCACCTCGTTGGTCATCTTGTCAAGGCTGATGAACGATGGGATATATTCCCCGTTGCGACCTTTGAGTTCCACCACTCGGCCCATATTGCCTGTTTCGAGGAGGTTCTTCTTGTCCTCTTCCGAGAAGATGTGTCCGAAGTAAGGACGCTCCAATTCGGGTTGCTTGCGGATACCGTGGATGGCGAGTACCACCTCACCGGTGTTGGACTGCTGCAACGATAGGCGTGCATCGGTACGCAGTACGGCAGAGCCGAAGTTAAGGTTGATAGGTACAAGCTGGTTGGTCTTGTAGCCTTTGAGCATCGAGTCAAGGAGTCCTCGCTCCTGAAGATACTCACGCGAGAGTCCGAAGTTCTTCAACTGGTCCCAGTTGATCATAGACTCGTTGTAACGATACTGATTGTTCTGCTGCTGGTCGTTAGCTTCAACGACGGGCTGCTGGGTTTGGTTTTTCTTTGCCATTTCTTCTGAATTTTGATTGTTAATACTTTGTTCTGTTTGATTTTTGGGGGTTATCTCATACTTTTTGAGAAACTCTTCCACTGCTTTTGTTTTCTTACCTTCGGCAAGGTCTTCTATGGCCTGCTTGACCTCGGGCTTGTCGAACTCCTCCTCCTTCATCGTGAAAAGACCGAAGTGTGTAGGGTCTTTCAACTGACTCCAGAAGTTCTTGAGGAAGTTCTCGAAGAAGGTCGCATAGCGGTCAATCTTGAGAAAGGAGTTCTGATGCTCTTTGTCTGCCGGCACGGTGGAATACTTGCCGTTCTTGTTGATTTCGGAAACCGCTTGAATGAGCAGTTCCATCTTGTCTAAAACCAGCACGATGTCGCTCATCTGCGGGTTCTCGGTGACTTGTGTTTTTGAGGGGTCATCCCTTACATTTTTCTTTGCCATAACTGTGAGTTTTTAGCGTTAATAACTAATGTTGTCACCGCAAATATATATAGCAAAATTTGATAAAACATTGACATTTAAGCTGTTAGACCATACAAGTCATAAGGTGTCATCACTTGTCATAGCTGATAGGAAAGCAAAGGCACAAAAAGGGGTAAAACAAGGGTGAAAAAGAGGGAAAACGCTCCACACAGAAACGGGGTCGGAAGGAGCGAAAAGTGAAGGCAAAAAAATGTGCGAGAAAAAAGCGGTGGTATGACCAAAAAAATAACTTTTGTAATATGCAGAGTTGAGAGCTGAGCTGCTTTTGTCCCCACTTAAAAAATCGGGGCTTAAAAAGATGGCGGTAGTTGATAGACCTTATAATGAAATATAGATATGGCAGTCAGGTTGAGAAAAGAGCTGCGGCATATCTTACCGCAATGGATTTTTGACCTGTTGTACTATGCGTCGTAGGTCGCTTCGCTTGCTAAGTCCCAACCTCTGTCTCAACTCGGACGGCGATACCGGAGCGTTTTTTCGGGTGAAAAATTATCGCAGAGAATTTTTTGCCCGGAAACCTACGGCTCGAACGTGGAGGTATTGTCCCTCCGAGTTAACTTCTTGATGGGACTTTGCGAGTGAAGCGGGATTTTCACGCTACATACACTTTTTGTAGCCCTATCTGTCTTTCATTCGTAAAAAACGTAGTAATTTTGTATCAGTTAAAATATTAAGTGGTATGAAAAGATATAATAGAGAAGCAAAGGGTGGATACTATACTCCTTCATTTTTAACGATGAATATTGATTCTAATGAGAATTTTGAAGATATAATGACAGCAAAAGGAGTATCCGAAAGATCGGAAGCTTTATTTCTTCATGAATATATACATCTCTTACAAGATATAACATCTGTTTCTGGCCTTGTCAATATATGTGTTGTTGTTGATTATATGAAATGGGCGACCAATATAACAAAACAAGGTGTATTAAAAGTTCCTTGTATCCCCGTTATCGAGGATGGTAAAAATTTATTACCTAATGCTCAATTAAAAAAGATTTGCACAGGGAGTGGAACCTTGAAGGATTCATACGACAATCCCATTGTATGGCAAGAAACATTAGGGGTACATCTTGAGAAAGCAGGAACAACTATAGACTGGAAATATATTGAAGCAGATTTACAATTAGTAATTGAGATTAAGGCTACGAATGGTAATATATATTCGTACCATGTAGGTGAACATTGTATCTCAGAAACAATGGCTTACATGATAGAAAATACTATATATAACAATGTCATTGAATCTCCATCAGATTTTCCGTATAGAGTTGTAAATTATGTATGTGATTATTTAATGCCAGGATTTTCTCAAGATCCTTTAAATGTAATTGCCTTATGTGATGCTTGCCTTATGCATTCATTTCCTGGCAGGGCTTTATATTATGGATTAAATATTTTAAAAAAGTATGAGAATTTAACTCCTGAAGGAGTATATAATATCATGGTAAGTCCTCAATTATTGCAAGAAACAGGTGTTCCTCAAAACCTTACAATTGAACATTTGTTGAAAATCCGAAAAGACGATGCAGTAAATCAAATGAGTGGATATTTTACTGCAAACTATGATTCTATGATAACATGGACAACTCAAATGTTGGAAGCTGCTTATGCAATAAGAATGAAGAATCCATATTTCATGCTTGAAATTGCACGAGGAAGAGACATTAGGAATAATAAAGCGTTTATAGATGTTCTTAATGAAATAGGATGCCCTGTAATTATGAATAATCAGAACAACATGGTTTACATCAGGAATAATAATATTAAAGATAATGTACATCCTCCAGTCTTTAATGTTATAAGCCAGATATATTCAATAATGAATCGTAATGTCCTTGAACATAACACTTATAAGTGTCAATTGATGGACTGGTGTCATAAAGATTTTCTTACAACAGGACAAAAGGACTTAACCACGGATGGAGATTCATGTAGATATGCTCCATGGGAACGAGTAAGGGAGGAAGATATTCATCAATGTTATTTTGGTCAAATATGGTATACATGGGGGTTAAAAGATGTTATCCCAAATAATGAATAGAAAAATTAAAGCCAACTTAAATCTGCACCTGGGCAGACCTAAGTTGGCTTTATCAATTTTAGGAATTGGATTCACCTATGTGTGTATGCTCCACCCGTGAATAGGATTCAGCAATACAGCAAACGATTGGTCGGGATTGCCGTGATAGAGCAAACCGCCTACAATCCCCGTTCTGCCATCGGGATATACCTGTCTGAATCCAAATGAGTGCGGAGCCGAGTCATAGTAGAGTTCAATCTCACACGGGCAGTTTGGATTTTCCTCCCATTGTTTCAAACGGTCAATACACTTTTGCAGCGTGTCGTTCTTGATTTCCTTTGCGTAGGCAACAGCCTTGTCATAACGCTCTTGACATAAAATCTTCATACTCGATATATTTTAGGGTTTATAATAAATCTTCATATACTCCAAAGCTGTAGCAGTCGGCAATGTAAAAGTCCTCACAGCCGATTTCTGCAAGTGACTTCATATCTTCCAGCGTATCGCAATAGAAGAATATGTCATCATCCATTTCGGTATCAGCAGGCATTCCGATGGCGATACGTACTTCAACGGTATCGTAGTTATCCTTATAGCGTATAAGACAATCGGCATAGTGAGGCTCGATGCCTCGCTCTGTAAAGAACTTCAAGCATTGGCGACTTATCTCTTTTCTGACAGCATCGGGCTTCTTCCAATCGGAGTCGTCAATAATTTCAAGGCTGAGACCTTCGACAACCAAGCAGGTAGCACCATCAATGTTTGTCATCAATGTACGCTTACCCATATACTTCTCTCGTTCTTCTTTCCAGTTGGGAATATCCCATCTTTCGGTAGTCCATTCTCCGCGATAATCCTTTGGTTTGCGGAGATACTCTGATAATGTCATTCTAATCATATCTATAATGTATTAAAGGTTACTTTATAAGTTGCACAAGGCTTCCCAAATGCCGGGAATGGATTGAACTCTCTTCGAGAATCCCAATCTACGGTCATAATGCAGCCACTTGGAAAATTCTCTTCAAGGAACTTTATAATCATTTCCTCTTCATCTGCTTCCAATATAGGGTCTTCCTCTATGCCATATTCAAGAGCATAGATAGCCCATGACGGGATATTATCCCATACTGTCGATTGCTTTTTATTGTTAGCCATACTTACTATCATTTAAGTTATACATATTACAGGCGAAGCACTGTATTCTATTTCTTTACCGCCTTGACTGTTCCGTGCAGGAATGTGCAAGGTTGGCGGGAAAAATACCGCAAGCCCCGTGGGGCGAGGATGATTTTTCCACGACACCCACAGGGCTTGACCTTGCTCAATCCGAAAGGCACGGAACAACCTTTGCGGTAAGAAATAGGATACAGATTCTAATCGTTATCCTCTTCGTCCTTCTCATCAGGCAATAGTCGTTTACGCAATTCAGGATCAGCCTTTATGCGCTCCATCTCATCTTGAACAATCTGCTCGACTTCATCTTTAATGCGTGAATAGTTACGCTCTATCTGCTCCTGCATGATGTCGTTACCGTTCTCGTCCTTGAACTCATTGACGATAGGAATCTTCTTGTATGCCTTTGTCTCGGCACTTACTTTTGCACTATCCACGATGATGCGTGAGTGGAAAATCTTCTGGTCAATCTCCTCACCGAAGTTATCCGCCACGCTACCTACGAATGTACCTTGCGAGAGGTTGGAAATCTTTGAGGCAGGTATAAGGAAGTCCAACTGAGTATTGATAGAGGTAGATGTGTCCTGACGGTTGATAGATACCGACTGACGCTGCTGGAGTATCTTGCCGAAACGCTCCGATAGGTTCTTTGCTGTTTCGCCAACCACTTGTCCGCTGAAGATATTACCCACCGTATTTTGGATAACCTTCGCCTCCTTGTCGCCATAGTCACGAGCCAACTGAGAGTAATCCTGAAAACCGAGACAAACAGCTACCTTGTTGCTTCGTGCTGTGGCAATGAGGTTGTCGATGCCACGGAAATAGATAGTCGGCAACTCATCAATGATAATAGAACTCTTCAACTGACCCTTCTTGTTTACCAACTTAACGATACGGCTGTTGTATAGTCCGAGTGCTGCCGAGTAGATATTCTGACGGTCGGGATTATTGCCAACGCAGAGTATCTTCGGCTCATTGGGGTTGTTCAAGTCGAGGGTAAAATCATCGCCCGTCATCACCCAATAGAGCTGCGGAGAAATCATTCTCGACAGCGGAATTTTGGCACTTGCAATCTGGCCTTGGAGCTGATCTTGGGCTCCACCTTTCCATGCGTCCATAAATGGAGATAAGTAGTTTTCCAACGAAGGATAAGAGGTCAGAATCGTAAAGATATCCGCATACGGTTTGTTCAGGAACTCAATCGTATGTGGGAAGGTACAATACTTTCCGTCCTTGTAGATTCTCAGATACCAGATGATAGCCGCCAAAAGAATAATCGGAGATTCTACGAAGAAGTCGCCCTGTTTCTGAATCCATGTCTTATTCAAGTTAAGCATAATAGTATATGCTGATTCATAGGCATCGCTGATATCAACCATAAATTTCGGGTTAATGGGATTACAGCGGTGTGAGCGACGCGGGTCATCAAAGTTGATGACATAAAAACTCGGCTTTACCTTGTACTTGTCTATGTTCTTCAACAACTCATTGTAGGCAATAACGGAGAGGTCATCAAACTTGTAGTCGTAGATGTATGTGGCAAATCCTTTGGCTATGGTCTGCTTGATGTAGTTGTTCACTACGGCATACGACTTACCGCTACCCGGTGTTCCCAATACAATGGTTGCTCGGAACGGATTTACGACATTTATCCAACCGTCCCATTCCTTGCCTTGATAGACAAACTTTGTAGGCAGGTTTACCGAATACTCGTTCTCCATCAGTCGTGTCTCCTGCATAAAGCTCTCGTTGGCCACATTAAAGACATCTTCCATAAGGTTATGCTTGAACATACGGCTAATCCATACTCCCGACATAAGCAGAAGGATATATCCGACAGTTATCGTAATGGTGTAGATTACCATATTCACGATTGGCGAGAACGGAAGGTCGAGCAACCACCAGTTCATAAAGAAGAGGACAATACCTCCGAGGAAGGTCGCATAAATCTTCTGCCAGGTCATCTTCTGATTCTTGACTCCCTTTGTGCCGAGGCACGACAGAGCCAAGAATATGATGGCGAACACCTTTGTCACAAGCAGGTTGCTGAACAGCCCTGCTGTATTCTGAAAGTTGAGCAGTATCTTATCTACCACTCCGATGTTGATACCCATATCCACGATGGCCTGATAGCAGAACCAGTAGATATGTACTACAATAAATATAATGGATATGGCGCGCATGAACTCCATGACCTTTGCCAATCCTCTCAAATCATCTTCCTGTTGCATAATAAATTCGTTTTAATGGTTAGTGAAATTGGTTTACGATATGCCGCGTGAACGGCGTTTTTTCTTCTTCCTTTTCTTCTGGTACTGCTTGGCGAGCATCTCCTCCTGCGGATCATTTGCAGGAGCGTCAAACGAGAAGATTCCGAAGGCTTGCTCTATGCCCGATTCAAGGTCTGCCGATGAGAGGCTGTGGCTTTCCGAAAATCCTTGTGGCATATCAGTCCATGGAATGTCGCCCTGCAAGTTGAATAGCTTCTCGAAGTTGTTTGCCGAGAACTCCTTACCCAGACGGGAACCGTTATATACCTCACGATTGTGGTGGTCGATGAATGTGACACCGTAAATGCGCCCTGCATCGTTCTCTCGGAACACCACATCAATGCCCTTGCTTCCAAGCAGACGCACGAACTCCTCGCGGTTGCCACGACAGCCGTGCATTGCCAAAGCCACATCGTTGCGGATTTTGGGTTGCCACTTCTTTGCTCGGAACTCTTGAGCATTGTAGGTGATACGCTTTTCCACACCTTCGTAGCCAAAACGCTTGCCGATAAGCGAGGACTTGATGGGTGTGCAGATAGGCTTGCCGTTGTCATCGGTCATCGTGTAGATGATACCCGAATAGGGCTTGCCGTCGAACTCGCCCTTGACCTGCTTTGCCTCGATGTTGAAGCACGAGAGCATAGCACTGTACTCGCCGAAGGATTGGAAACGGTACGAGGTAAAGACACTCTTGAGAATGTTCGATACCTGCTGCTTTACATCGCCACGGGTGTAGTCCGCTTTTTTAAGATAAGGCTCCAACAGTTCCCTACGTTTGTCGGCAATCTGTTTGAGTCCGAACATCTGTTCCAACTCTCGGCACGCCTTCATCGAGCGGTTCCATTCGTAGGCATCGTCTATCTTCTCACCGTTCTCATTCACGCAGGTAGATACTATATGTATATGTCTGCGGTCAATGTCCTCGTGGAGATAGACAATGTAGGGTTGGTTGCCGTAGCCCATCTTCTGCATATAGGCTCTTGCCAAATCCGCAAACTGACTGTCGGTAAGATTGTCGTCCAGTGTCGGGTTGAGCGATATATGCAGAATAGGCTTCTCGGTTTTTCTGTTGGCTGCGAGATAACTCTCAAAAGCGAACATCGTCTGCCGTACAATCCTGTCAGGGTCGTAGAGAGAATCGGTAATCATGCGGTTGCCCGCTATGATGCGTGCCGTATCCTCGTTTACCTTCTGCTGGTTGTAGATGATGGCTCCGTAGAGCGAAGCACCTCTGTTGATTTTAGCCACCATATCAACCTCCGCTTTTACGGTTCAAGTGCCTCTCCTCAAACTCGCGCGTGAGGGCGATAATCTGTTTGCTCAATACTACCAACTCCAGTGTGGCTTTCTCCAACTTGGCGACAAGGGCGAATGCCCGCTTATCCCCAAAGTTGGTTTTTACGGCTCGCACCGTCTGATTGTAGTTGTTACCGATGGCTTGGAACTGATGGTAGAAATTCGTGAGACGTATGTAATAATCCATAGCCGCCTTGTCGAGTTTTACTACCTTTACTTCACGCTCGAAGATTAGAGCCTTTAGAAATTTCGACCTCTCCTTGAATCCTGATTTTTGGAATTGGATGTCGAAGTGTCCGTTCTCTTCCGATGTCAATCGGACCACATAGCGATGTATAGCTGGATCTAATTTCGGTTTCCTGCCTACACCTTTTCTTTGGTTTTTCCTGTTGTTCGTCTGCATACTTTTACATTTAATTGGTTACTAACTTCCGCTATGGATTCACGACTTTGGAGTGAATCCCTCCCCGAGCCGCAGGCGAGTGGCAAGTTTGTTTTGAGTGCCCGAAAACATTTCGGGTGCCTCAAAACACAACTTGCTATGTTCGCTTGA
>ULUG01005958.1_pt1 | contig 24349 bp, 10 predicted proteins | sample 1958331 | NCBI WGS metagenome assembly ULUG01 (sample SAMEA4835755, study PRJEB28245) | human gut metagenome | biome: gut microbiome; material: fecal sample | place: Denmark | collected 2008
GAGCTCCTCGACACGCTCTGCGACACGGAAGCGTCCATAGAAGCCGCTCTCGACTACCCCGAAGAGGAGCTTGAAGGAGCCACCGTCGCGGAACAGACAATAGAAATTTCCCGCGCAAAACGAAAAATCGACGCGCTTGTCAAAACGGTAAGGCTGGGCGGACTTGTCAAAAACGGCGCTTACGTCGCAATCGTGGGCGCGACCAACGTCGGGAAAAGCAGTCTTTTGAACGCCCTCGCGGGCGAGGAACGCGCCATCGTATCCGACACTCACGGTACTACGCGCGATACGGTGGAAATTTCCCTTGTTTACAAGGACTTGAAAATAACCTTCGCCGACACGGCGGGTTTCAGACAAACCTCCGACGCTACCGAGTCGCAGGGCATAGAACGCTCGAAACGCGCCGCAAAACGCGCCGCCGTCGTCCTGTACATCAGAGAAGGCGCGGCGGACAAGGAGCTGTCCGAGCGGGAAAACCAAATGCTCGGAACGGACTGCCCCGTGCTGAACGTATATTCAAAAAACGACATTTACCGTTACGACCGAGCGTCGCTAGGAAACGACGGCGTCGCAGTCAGTTCTTTTACGGGCGAAAACATAGAGCGTTTGAAGGAAAAAATTTACTCGCTGCTAATCAAGGACGCGGACAACGGACTGATAATAACCAATCTTCGCCACGCCGACTGTTTAAGGCGCGCGTCGGAGGCGCTTGCAAACGCCCTGGACGCGCTTTCCTCGGGAATTACGCTCGACTGCGTCGCTCAGGACGTGAGAGCGGCAAGAACGGCTCTGGGCGAAATTACGGGCGATACAGCGGACGAGGAAATTATCGACAGAATTTTCAGCAGGTTTTGCCTCGGCAAATAAATCGGCTAACAAAAAAGCGGACCTATTCGGTCCGCTTTTTTTGTTTCGTTACATATTTTCAGTTAAGCATTTTCGGTCTCATCCTGCTCGGGCGCGTAGCCGTAAACGATTTCCGCGCCGTCGGGTATGCCGTTTGCCCAGTTCTGATGCCATTGGGGAGTTTCGGAATTGAAATCAACATTGCTTGTAACTATCATATTGTTGACTTCTTCTTCGGTCGCCCCAACGTAAATCTTTTCCAGGTTTTCGCAGCTTCCTAAAATTCCGCTGCCGACGTGCGTCAGAGTTTTGGGCAGGAAGATGCTCTTGATTTTGCTGCCGATAAAAGCGTTGTTTTCAATCTGAGTCGTATTCGCTCCCAGCGTGATTTCCTCTATGTTGGAGTAGTAGAAAATCTGCGCGTTGACTTTTTTGTAGTTGTCGGGCATTGCGAACGACTTCAAAGCGCTGCTGTCAAAAGCGTATGCGCCGATTGTCGTGAGCTTGCTCGTCGCGGGATCGACAAAGGTGAGAGATTCGAGAGCGGTTGTGCGCCTGAAAGCATAGCTTGCAATTTCCACCAAAGAGGAAGGCAGAACTATGGACTCGACGGGGCTTCTCTCAAACGCCGCCATGCCTATATACTCCACGCCCTCTCCGAGCGTGACGGAGGTGATTGCCGCCGCGGCAAACGCGTTTGTGCCGTTGGAGGTAGATGTCGTACCTTTTTTCCAACCGTCAATGACAAGCGTCTCGATAGGGCAGTAGAAGAAAGCCATATCCCCTATTGTCGGCGCGCCCTTGATGTGGACGGATTTGAGGTTTCTGCACTGAGTGTAGCTCGTAGGATAGTTGCCCGAGCTTCCCTGCGCTCCGAAAGCGGATACCCCGATTGACACAAGCGACTCGGGCGTTGTGACGGACACAAGGCTGTGGCACTGAATGAAGGCTCTGTCGCCTATGGTTTTTAGCCCCTCGGGCAGAACCAGCTCGCTCAACGACACGCAGTTGTTGAACGCGTCGGGACCGATGTCGGTGATATTGGTTAAGTCGATGGATTCAAGCGACGTGCAATACTGGAACATATACTGAGGTATGCTTGTCAGTCCGCCCAGCGACACCGTTTTGAGACGATAGCACATGCCGAAAGCGCCGTTTGCATTGTTGTAAGTATGTGTCACAAGAGAGTCGGGCAGCGTCACAGACTCGATAAGAGTCGAGTTGAACGCGCCGTCGCCCAGCGAGGTTAGGCTAGAAGGCAGTACCAAAGCTCCCGAAAGAGCGGATTTTGCAAACGCTTTTGTACCTATGCTTTCAAGCTTGCTGTTGAAAGTAACCTTGGTCAGCGAAACGCACTCGTTGAAAGCATTATTTCCCAGCGTCACAAGATTTTCGGGAAGAACGATTTGTTCAAGCGACCTGCAATTGCCGAAAGCGTAAGTGCCTATTTCGGTGACGGAAGCAGGCAGCGTGATGCTTTTGAGATTGACGCATTCGCGGAAGGCGTCGACGCCTATGCTTGTCACATTGCCGAGGAAGGTTACCGTCTCCATGGAAGACAGACCGTAAAACGCCTTGTCGGCTATCTTGGTCACGCTTGCGGGGACGGTTATATCGGCGGAGGAGTTGAGCACCGCTTTTAGCTCTCCGTTGGAGATTGCAAAGCCGTCCGAGTTGATTTGGCTCTTTTCAAAAACGTTTCTCTTAATCGTGCCGAAATTGGTCTTGTCGTTTACAAAAGTATCGTAAGCTCCGTCGGGAACGATAACAACGGAAACCTTGTTCGTGGAAGACCAGTTGCCTATGCCTTCGTTGCCCTTTGTGGGCATTTTGTCGCCGAGGAACTCGACCACGCGCACGCCGCTGAGTCCGTTGCCGTGTATCGTTTGAACCGTCGCGGGGACAACTACCCAATTGAGACCGTCCGCCTTGAACTTGGTGCCGTTGCCCTGACTCAGAGCCGCGGGACCGATTTCCGTGACGCCGTTGGGGATTTCTATCTTGTCGACCGCGTCACCCGCATAGGCGATGAGTTTCTTGCCGTTGTTTTCGGTGTCGATTATCACAAAGTCGTTGTCCGACTCGTCTATTGTGGAGTAAACAAGCTCGTCGGTAAGCGCCGGCTTAACGCCCTCGCCTGCCTCGGTTTTGTCGTTGAATGCCGCTCTGTAAGCCTCCAAAGCGCTGCTTGGAACAAGAACAATCACATGACCGTTTGTGCTCGTTCCGCCTCTTATGCCTATATTGGTGGAGGTTTCGCCGCTTGCATTCAGCACCTGAGGAGGAGTCGTGCCCTCAAAGGTAATATAGCTGCCGTTGAAGCCGGTAAAAGCTTTTTCTCTCAAAGTTTCCACCGACGCGGGAATAGTGAGAGTTTTGATGGAGTTCATGCCCGTGAAAGCGTTTGCTTCAATGGTTTTGAGACCGTCCGGCAAGGTCAGCTCCGTCACATAAATGGCTCCCGAGAAGGCGCTGCTCTTGATTGTGGTGACGCCCGCGGGGAGTGTGAGCTCTCTGCCGTAATACGTCGCAAACGCGCTTGCGCCGATTTCCGTGATGGCGGAGTCGTCGTCAAAGATTATTTCGCCCTCGAACTGATAGAACACGCTTGCGCCGAGAGTTTCTACATAAGCGGGGATGTTGAGCGTCTTGCCCTTGTAGCCGTAAAACGCCTGGTCGCCCAGATGAGTCAGGCTACCGTCCGTCGCAAACACGATTGTCGCGCTCATATTGTTGAACGCCTGCGCTCCGATGCTTGTGACCGTCTTGGGTATGACAAGCTCGGTCAGATTGACGCAGTTTGCGAAAGCCGAGCCGCTGATTGCCAAAAGCCCCTCGTTGAGGACAAGCGTCGTCAGGTTGGAGCAGCCGTTGAAAAGCGAGCCTGCAAGAACACGGGTGTCGTCGGGCAAAGTCACGGAAGTGAGAGTGTTTCTCGCGCCCTTGATTTCATACGCAAGTCCGCTGAGAACAACTATGCCGTCGGGCTGAGAGTTATACCACTTGGTGTTGCGGAAGGCGTCGAAGCCGACCGAAGTTATTTTCGTCGCGTCAAACTCGATTGTTTCGAGGTTGAGAGCATCCATAAAGGCTCTCGCGCCTATGGTAGTCACGCTCGCGGGCAGCTCGATGGACGTTCCGAGATAGTCCTTGAACATATCCGCCACAACAGTTGTGAGGGTGGAGTTCTCGTGGAACTTGACTTCCGCCTCGCACATTCTGAACGCTTCGCCGTCAAAGGTCACCGCACTTGCGGGCAGGTTGATTTCCTTGGCGGTAAGTCTGTAAAAAGCATCCTTTTTGACATAGGCGTACTTGGAGCCAGTCTCAAAATTGATGACGGTGTCTTTATTGCCTGCGTAAATAAACGCGTTTTCCATGATGTTCGTCACGTTTTTGCCGATAGTCAAAGTTTCGAGACCGGTGCAGTAAGCAAACGCGCTGTCGCCGATTGCAGTGATTCCTTCGTGGAAAATGACTCCTTTGAGGTTTTTGCACTCGCTGAAGAAACCGCCGGGAATGATGGTGACGGCTTCGGGCATTCTCACGGGACCGACAATACCTGCGGGCACTACGTAAGCCAGCTCATAGTCGCTGCTGTACAAAATTCCGTCATAGGTGACGAAATCCTTGTTTGATTGGTCGATTTCCATGCCTTCAAGCGACAGGCAGCGTGAAAACGCGCTTGCGCCCAGCGTTTTGAGATTGGCGGGCAGGCTCACGCTTTCAAGCGAGGTGCAGGCATAAAACGCATATTCGCCGATTGTCGTCACAGAGTCGGGAATAACGATGTTTTTAAGCGCGCTCGCCATATAAAACGCGTATCCCTCTATCGTAACGAGATTTTCGGGCAGAGAAATTGTAGCGAGTCTCGTATTTTCGCCGAAGATATATTCGGGCAGCACGGTGATTTCGTCCGCCGCGGACATATCCACCGTCCTTACTCCAGAGAAACAGAAAGCGTAGTCGCCGACGATGCTTACGCCTGCCGGTACGGTGAAGCCTTCAAGCGCGGTCGCGCCCATAAAGGCGGCTTCGCCGATGTAGGTCGTGTCCGCGTCGTCTGCGAAAACAACCTCGGTCAACGTCCTCATGTTCATGAACGCGCCGTCGAACACGTCGCCGTCAAGAACGGTAACCTTTTTGAGTCCCTGAGGTACGTAGAAGGTAAAGCACAATTCGGGGGATATATAATCCTCCGCGGAGAGACCCGACTTGATTTCAAACGAGCCGGAGTAAGAGTCGCTGCCGAAAATATATCCGAAGAGACCTTCCTCGCCCGTATCGTTTTTGGTTGCGCCCACAAAGGGCACCGTCAGCTCTTTGAGAGCGGACATACCCGCAAGCGCGCCTTTCTCTATGGAGTCGCCGCCGAGAACCGCAAATATTTCAATGCCGGTGATATAATCTCCGCCGCCGAAAAGATTCGCTACGGAAAGATCGCCGAGAGCGGGCAGGGTCAGGTCGTTGAGCCAGTCAATGCCCTTCAAGGCATTCGCCGCGGGAGCGGCATTGCCGCCTACAACCAGCTTTCTCAAAGTTTCGGGAACTGCCGAAGCGTTGTCCGCACTGTCCGCGCCGAATATGTAGGCGAGGAAAGCGTTGCCCTGTCCGTCGCCCAAAACGGGAACGGTAAGCTCGGTTATATTGTTTTCGGCAAATGCCCCTTTGCCGATTTTCGTCACGCTGTCGGGAACATAAACCTTGGTCGCGCCGACATTTTTGAAGCCCTCCGCCTTGACCTCCGTCACGGGCTTGCCTTCGTAGGTTGCGGGTATAACCAGCTCGCCGCCCTTAAACGTGCCTGCGAAAACGGAGTAAGAATTGCCGTCTGCGGAAAGCTCGAAGCGCAGCTCGGGCAGAACCTCCCATTTGGCGTAAAGGGTGATGTCCTCGTTTATTTGCGTGGTGACGTCGAAAGGCGTTTCCAAGGTCGCTTCGAGGTACCAGCCCTTGAATTCATATTCGTCTCTCGTAGGATTTTCCGCGTACAGAGTTTCGCCCTCGGCTATGCTGACAACCGTGGGCGCGGGTGCGCCGTCGTAGTTGAGGTTGAGGGTCACGTCAACCTGCACTTCGGGCTTGACCTGCCATTTCGCGTACAGAGTTATGTCCTCATTGACAACCGTTCCGTTGGAAAACGGGGGGGGCGAGAAGGAGGAGTCGGTAAACCAGCCCAAAAAGTCATAGTTGGTGCGCTGAGGAACTTCGGGAGTGTAAGCCGTCCCCGCAGTTATTGTTTCCTGCTTGGGGGAGGGCGCTCCGTGATAATTGTAGTCCAGCGTCACCGTGACCTGAGTAGTAACTTTGGGAGTCCATTTGGCGTAAAGCGTAACGTCCGCCTCAACGACCGAGTCGCCCCACGGTTGAGTCAAAGCCTCGTCTTTGAACCAGCCGCCGAAGTCGTAATCGGTGCGGGTAGGCGAAAAATCCACCTTTGCGCCCTTATCATAGGTTTTTACTTCCGTCTTGTTGTCGTAACCCAATGCGAAAGTAACGTCATAGGTCTGTTGGCAAGCGCACAGTGTGAGCACAAGCATCGCAACGACCAAGAGCAATAGAGTTAACTTTGTCTTTTTCATTTTTATCCTCCCGATAAAAAATATTTAGAACGGCTTAAATGGGGCATTTAACAGCCGCGTCTATCCACATATAGTATGAGAAATTATTTCATCATGATTTTATTACATTATGATTTTAACACGGCAACTTGACAATGGCAAGCGTTTTTTCGATATTTTTCGCATTTAGACAAATATTGGAAATTTTAAGTTAAACAAATCCCCCGAACAATTCTGTTCGGGGGATAAACGTGTGAAAAAACTGTTTTCAGCTTTTGGGGGTAAATGTCCAAGCCCAACTGTCGGAGTCGTAAGAAGCCGTGTAAACCGTGCCGTCAAGAGTGACTTCAAAGTCCTCTTTTGCGGCAATCGCGGCTTTCGCGGCGGCGTAATCCGCAACGCTGCCGGTATAAGCTATTGCCTGACCGTATTGATAGGCGTAAACAAACTCGTTTTCAAAAATCGCAAGCGTGTAGGACTTGTCGTCCAATTCAAACGAAACGGTGGTGTATTCAAGCTTTTCTTTGAACAGTCTCAGATAACTGTAACCGTAAGAATAGAACGCCGTTTCAATGTAGCCGTCTGTTTCGAGAGCAAACTTGCCTTCGTGAACATGCGGCGTACCGCTGTCGTCATAAGACGTCAGCTTGAACACATTGCCCTCGACGACATAGGTATACACGCTCATATTGCTGTTGTAAAGCATATTGCCGTTGCCGTCAAGCCACACCTTGTAGCTTCTTTCCGCGACGTAATACTGTCCCGCAACCGACGTTTCGGTAACCTCCGTTTCGGTAAACGACGCGTCGTCAAGCACGAGGAGTTTATATAAATCGCCCGACGTAAGCAAAACGGAGACGTCGCTCATCATGAAGTAATTCCACTTTGCCGCCTGTCCGCTTGCGGGGGTGTATTCCGCAACGAAGAAACCGTCAAGAGTCAGTTTGTCGCCCGCGGCGGAGGTGTAGGCGCCCTTTTCTTCGCCCTCGGCGAGAAGCCCGAACTCAAAGTAATATTCATACTCGTCCAAATGATAATTCCAATAGCCCGTGATTTTCCGCGTGCTGCTGTTAAAGCTCCAGTTCCACAAGACGTCTTCGCTGTCGTCCGTGCCTTCTATCCAAATTATATAGAGCTTGGAGCCCTCGAGCTTATATTTTCTTTCATACTCCTGATGATTGAAGTAAATCTTGGCAGTGCCGCCTTTATTGTCGATATTCTTGCCGTCAAGCTCAATCTTTGCGCCCAGCTTCAAATCATAGTAGCTTCCCTTTTCCTTGCCCGTATAGGTCAGGGTGCGGGAGGAGCCTCCGTAGGTCAGCGTCAGCTTTGACGAATTTTCCTGCGTCTCCAAAGGGATAAAGGTTGCGGAGGCAAGTCCGTCGATTCCCGCAAAAGTAACCTCGTTGCCGTTAAGGGTATAGGTTCCGTCGAAAATCTCGGCGTTTATAACCACGCTCGCCGCGCCGTACCCGTCAAACACGACGGTAATATAGCCGTCGTCGTAGGCTCCGAACACCTTGTCGCGGAGCACAAAATCGTCGCCCGAAGGCTTGCCGAAATAGAGAACCTCTTCTCCGTCCACGGTAAAGCCCGCTCCGAAAGTGATTTTTTCATAGTCGTCATAACGGTAAGCGCCCCAGATTCTTCTTGTAACGCCGTCCTTCTCGACAAACAGGATTGCAGAGTCGCCGCCGGACAGGAACAATTTGTTTCCGTCGGCAAGATTGTAGGTCTTGCCCTTTTTGTCAGTACCCGCTTCGGAGGCAATGGTTACAAAATCACTGTAATCGTTGCTGTATGCGCCCACTTCCTCGCCGTCCTGCTCCGCCTTGTTGTTGACGTTGAACAGCGTCACATAATCGGAGGGACTTGCGTCGCCCCAGAAGGAGCCGCCTACGTAAACCGTCATAAGCCCGCCCCACTCGGTTGTGGAAGGAACAAGGGCTATGCCGTCCAATCTGTAAAACGCATTCTTTCCGATATAGGAAGGCGCTTTCTCCGCATTGGGGAAATGTATGTCTATTAGATAAGTTGCCAGACTGAACGCGTCGTCGCCTATGTGGTCTATGCCCGTGCCGAAAATCACCGATACGAGATAAGGGTTTCCGACAAACGCTCTGTCGCCCACCGTCGTCACCTTGTCGCCGAAAATGACCATTTTGAGCGTCGCAAGTCCCTGAACGGCGTCAGGCGCAACCTCGGTTATGTTTTCGGGTATGTAAAGCACTTCTTCGCTGCCGATGTAGTCGTAAAGCACGTCGTCAACGATGATAAACCCGTCCGTGTCCGCGCCGTACATTTTGAACGTGAAGGTGTCGTTTTCTATAAGAGCCGCTCTTCTTTCTTCTACCGCGCCGCCTATATAGTAAAACAAATCGTAGCTGCTCAGCTCGACTATTTCAAAGGAATCGACTGTTTTCACAACGCCCTTCCAGCTGCCGCTCATCCAGAATTCTATTCCGAACCGCTCGCCTTCCGCCGCAGTGTAACGTCCCTGAAAATCCAATCTCGTGTCGTCGAACTCATACAGGCTGCCGCCGGTTTCGGAGGCGGTCAAAGCCGTTTTGTAAGCGTCCAACGCGTCTCCTGCGCACAGATAGTCTCTTCTTTCGTCGCCGAAAGCGCCTTTTTCTATTTGGGGAGCGACGCTTCCCATAAACAGCACCTCTTCGAGCACCTTGTCATCCGTCGGCGAAGGGATGTCGAACGCACCGCTTTCTATAAGTTTAAGCGACGCGGGGAGAATGACGAAAGGAAGATTGGTGCCTGAAAAAGCGTTTATTCCTATCGTTTCGAGTCCCTCGGAAAACCATACTACCGTGAGGGCGCTTGCGTCGAGGAACGCGTTGGCGTCTATTGCTTTGAGCGTCGTGGGGAAATTGACCACCACCAAAGACGTGTTGCCGTAAAAGGCGTTTTCGACTATATCGGTGTAACCCTCGGGTATGGTAAGCTTGGTGAACGACGAGGAGGTAAAGCCGCGTCTTGCCACAGCCGTCACGTCGTAAGGTCCTACCTTTAAGGGAAGAGTAACCTCGGCGGCGCTCGGCTTGTTTGCGGCGTTTTCCGCTATTGCGTAAGTAGTGTTGTCCTCGCGCAGCGTAAAGACGTATTGACCTTCGGTTATCGTAAGCTTTCTGTCCAGCTTAATCCACAGCTCGGGCATATCCTCCGTGACTTTGTCGCCGGAAAAAGCCGTCGTCATGGCTTGGTCGGTAAAGTAACCGCGCGATTCGATGTAATCGTAGCTGACGGAAGGCAGAGCCGCGCCAACCTGCAAAGTAACCGTCTCGCTCTTGTCGTGAGAGTCGTCCAGACCGTCCGCCGCAACGTAGTTTACCTTGAAAGTAACGGTTTTGGCAGAAACCGCCGTCCAACGCGCGTAAACGGTAACGTCGCCCGTCACTTCTTTGTCAAAGTCAAAAACCTCGCCGCCCGTCTTTGCCGTGTACCAGTTGTCAAATTCAAATCCTGTCTTTGTCGGGGGGGGGGTAGGTTTTTGAGCCTTTTCGCCCTCTTTGACGGTCTGCGCGGCAACGGTCGAGCCGCCGTCCGTGTCAAAGGTCACCGTGAAAGTTTTGGGTGCGCAGCCGACAAACGTCAAAAGCAGCAGCGCTGCGACCAGAACTGTCAAAACAATCTTTTTCATGGTTCGTTTCTCCTTTTTTAAATTTTTACTATTGTAGTAGTTCTACAACTGTTATTGATACTATATGATATTTCACAGCCTTTGTCAACGCTTTTTTGAACATTTCTTAAAATTTTTGCATTCGCATTGAATTATTGTGCAGAACGTGTGTTTTACAGAAAAACTTTTGCGAATTTGGAAACAGTTTAAATATAACTACAATTTACTTGACAAAAGACAGGCTTCGGCGTAAAATATATCCGTTATGGAAACGCTCGCAGAAAAAAAAGTAAAAAAGTTCGACATGGACGCGTTTTACAACATCAAAAACGAGGTCGCGGAGCTTGAAAACCGCAAAATCATCCGTCCGAGACACCTGACTGAAAAGCTGCCGATTGTCAAAGCGCACCTGTCCATAAGAGCAAACAACCTGCTTGTTTCGCTCAACAAATCCCCCATGAATATGACCGAGGTGGCGCAGCAGACGGCGCTGCAAAAAGCCAACGCCACAAAATACATAGACAAAATGATTTCCAAGGGGTTTGTTTACAGATTTCAGAAGGAAAAGGACCGCAGAAACATTTACATAGGGCTTACGCCGCTAGGAAAGGAGCTTGTGGAAAACACCTTCGAGATGCTTCACGGCAACCTTGAAGAGCAGCTTGACAAGCACACAACCGAAGAGGAAAGAATAAAACTGACGGAGTGTTACGAATATATTTACGACATACTTACGCGTTTTGACTGACGTTAAACCAAAACGTGTCCTTAACAAACACAAGCGGCAGCGCCTTGGGGCGCTGACGCTTGTGTTTGCGTTCAAAAATCAGTCTGCGGACAAAACGCTCCCGCCGCAAAACGACGTCGGAGGGGCGAGGCAAAGACGCCCTCGCCGCGGTTAAACGTATAATTATCGCTCCGAGCGTTCATAATTCGCCCGATGGAACAAAAACTGGAAGCATATCGCCGAAAACGAAATTTTCTTAAAACCTCCGAGCCGTCGGGCAAAGAAGAAAAACCGGTCGGCGTCAAGAAGCGAAAAATATTTGCCGTTCAGCTGCACTACGCGAGAACGACTCACTTTGATTTCCGACTTGAATGGGACGGGGTTCTTTTAAGCTGGGCGGTACCAAAAGGTCCCTCCTTCAACCCCAAGGACAAGCGTCTTGCCGTGCGCGTCGAGGAGCACCCGTTGGATTACGCCGACTTCGAGGGAGTCATCCCCAAAGGCGAATACGGCGGCGGCACGGTTTTGCTGTGGGACAAAGGATACTGGACGGAGACGGAGGACTTTGCGCGGGGACTTGAAAAAGGCTCTCTCAAATTGCGACTTGACGGAAAAAGATTAAAGGGAGGCTGGGCGCTTGTACGGCTTAACGACAAAGACAAAGCCGAAGACGAAAAGGAGAACTGGCTGCTGTTCAAGGAAAAAGACTCCTTTGCCAAGGACACAAGCGGCTTGACAGGCAGAGAAAGAAGCGTCAAAAGCGGACTTTCTGCCAAAGGAATTGCGGAAAAAGCCGCTGTGGCGGCAGCTGAAATTCCCTTTGACTGCGCCCCCGTCATGCTGTGCCGACAGGTTGCCGCGCCGCCGTCGGAAAAAGGCTGGGTTTACGAAATAAAATACGACGGCTACCGCATCGCGGCGTATTCGCAAAAGGACGGGGTACGGCTTTTGACGCGCAACGGAAAAGACTTTTCGGACAAGCTGCCCGAATTGGCGCAGGCAATCGGAAGGCTGTCAAACGGGCGCGCGCTCGTGCTTGACGGCGAAGCGATTATCTCCGACGACGAGGGCAGAAGCGATTTTCAGGCGCTGCAAAACCATTTAAGACTCAAAGACGGGAGAAAACCCGTTTACATGGTGTTTGACCTTTTGTCACTCGACGGCAAAGACCTACGCGAACTTCCTCTCATAGAAAGAAAAAAAAGGCTGAAAACGCTGATTGGCGACGGCAACGACGCAATCAAATATTCCGCCCACGTCGAGGGCAGAGGGGAGGAGTGCTTTGCCGCAGCCCGAAAGCTTGGCTTGGAGGGAATTGTCGGCAAACGCGCCGACTCCCCCTATTCGGGCAGCCGCAACGGCGACTGGATAAAAATCAAATGCTACAACCGACAGGAATTTGTAATAGGCGGCTTCACTCGCACCGCAAAAAGGTCCGACGGAGTGAGCGCGCTTCTTTTGGGATACTTCGAGGACGGCAGCTTTGTATACGCGGGACGTGCGGGAACAGGCTTCGGCGCGGCGGAGGCGCGGAAACTGCTCGAAATTTTCCGAGCGCTTAAAACCGACAAATGCCCCTTTTCGCAGCCGCCCGACACAAAAGGCGAGCAAAGCGTTTTTTGGCTCAAACCGCGCGCCGTCGCGGAAATTCAGTTTGCGGAGTGGACGGACGAAAACGTACTGCGTCAGGCGAGCTACAAGGGACTGCGCGCCGACAAGGAAGCGCGTTCGATCGTGCGGGAAACCGCCCGCACCTTAGCGCAAACCGACGACGGCGCAAGAAAAACGTCCAAGTCTGACAAGGACTCGGTGCTCGGAGTAAAAATCAGCAATCCTCAAAGACTTGTTTTCGCCTCCCCTATTCTGACAAAAAAAGAGGTGGCGGAGTACTACGCCGCAGCGGCGGAAAGAATGCTGAAATACGCGGGAGGACGAATTGTCAGCGTGGTGCGCTGCCACGGCGGCGTTTCCGACGCCTGCTTTTTCAAAAAACACCCGACCTCCGACGTACGCGGAACGGGAACTGCAACAATCAAAAGCTCGGACGGCAAAGCGTCGGAATATTTTTATCTGAAAAACGAAATCGGCTTGATTTCCGAAGTGCAGCTTGGTACGGTGGAGTTTCACGTGTGGGGAAGTCGGGTTTCGGATTTGGAAAAGCCCGATATGCTTGTTTTTGATTTGGACCCCGACGAGGGACTTCCCGCGGAAAAGGTCAGGCAGGGCGCGCGCGACGTAAAAAAGGTGCTTGACGCGCTCGGCTTAAAATCCTTTCTCAAAGTGAGCGGCGGCAAGGGCTATCACATCGTCGTGCCCTTGCTCCCCGAAGCGGACTGGGAAACCGCCTCCGAGTTTGCGAGACGCGTCGCCGAGACCGCCGAAAAAAAATGGCCCGACAGATACACCTCCAACATCCGCAAGGAAAAACGAAAGGGAAAAATTTTTATCGACTGGGCAAGAAACGGCCGCGGCTCCACCGGCGTCGCCCCCTACTCGCTGCGCGCGCGGGCGGGAGCTAAGGTATCCATGCCCATTGCATGGAAGGAGCTTGACAGCGTGCTTCCGTCGGGAGTGACGGTTTTTGACGCCTTGAAAAGGCTGAAAGCGCCCGACCCGTGGAAAGGCTTTTTCAACGTCGGGCAAAGCCTTAAAAAAATATCCGCCCGAAATCCCTATCTATAATATATATACAGTTAAAATCGCCCGCGGCGGTCGGAATATGAATGAAAGCCCGTTTTCTACGGGCTTTTTTTGTTTTAAGAAGAAATCTCCAACATTCAACGATTTAAGACAAAAGCTCGCAAAAAAACAGGAATATTTTTTTATATTCTTACATTGAATTTATCGATTGCAAAACTGTAGTACAAAAATTTATCATTCAAACATTTGACGGGGGGGGGGCCCCTCTGTTATAATTTTACACACAAACGGTATTGCCGAAAGATTTCCCCGTTCGGAAAACAAAATGTCGGATATTAAATCGTCGCATACCCTTTTCCCGAAAGGGTATGCGACGACGCGATATAAATACAAAAAGGAGACCTTTTTATGAGAAGAAAAGTAAGGATTTTTTCAACCATCGTTTCGCTTGCGCTTGTGCTCGCCGTTATGTGCGTGGGCATCTGGGCGGCGTCAAGCGTCACGTTAAGCTCGACGGGCACGCTAACCTTCAACCCGACCGACGTCAACGCAACGGTAGCTTTTGCGGACGCGGGCGGCACCAAGCAGGTGAACTTCGGTCAGGAGTCTTACAGCTTTGACGAAACGACAACAGCCGAAAGCCACAGCGTGACCTTCACGTTTGCGGAAGCAAACAAAACGACTGACACGTGGGTTTTCACCGTGACGGTAACCAACACCTTTGCCGCCGGCTCCGATATAACTATAGACTCCAAGCTCACGGCAACCGTGTCCGCAGAAAGCAATTTTGAAGTCGAAATCAAGGTAGGAGAAGAAGCCGCCCAAGCAACAGAGGTCGTCACGCAGGGCACGCCCGTGGTTTACACAATCACGGTTTCCGTCAAAGACAGCGCTCCCGCAAAAGCCTTTACCGACAGTCTGAATTTTTCGCTGAATCTGACGCAGACGCAAGCTTAATTTCGCAATCACTTAACCGAGCGCAAGCGCAAACGGGAGGCAAACCATGAGTATTTTCAAAAGCGAAAAAATTGAAAAATCTCTCGGCGTCGTCCTCGACGTCCTGTTTGCGCTTGTTTTGCTTTTTTCCCTGTTTATGACCGTGTCCACCCTCGCGCAGCGCGAAAACGGCGTTGCGGGACTGAGGTTTGGCGTAATCAGGTCAAAAAGCATGGAAGCAAGCGAACTTTATGTCGGCGACGTCGTTTTCGTCAATCGGGAAGACCAATACGACGTCGGCGACGTGATTGTTTTTTATCGCGCGGTAGCCCAATACAAAAACGCTTTTTCCGCGGAGCTTGTAAAGGACTGCCCCGTTTGGGTGCACGAGGTCGTCGCCGTTTCAACCGACGCAGAGGGAAGAAGAACTTATCTGACAAAGGGCACGAGCAACGTATTCGACGACGGTTATTACGTACCGCAGGATTTTGTGCTGGGCAAAGCCACTCCACTGCCCGCGTTCCTCAACAAAACCGTGGGCTTTGTCGGCTCCAAAGCGGGAATAATCAGTCTGATTATCTGCCCGTGCGCGGCTATGACGATTTATCTGGTCTGGGAGCTTGTCATTCTGTTCACGGCGCGCGACGCGGCTGCGGAAACGCAGGGCGGCGGCAATACTGCCAAACGGACGGCGACGACGGTTGACGACGCTCTCAGCTCGGCGGCAATCGCTTTTGACGACGCGACGGATAAAAAAACGGAAACCGCCGCGCAGAAGCCTCCGTTCTTTTTAACGGACAAACAGGAATATTTTGTAAAAACATTCGGCGCAAGGCTGATTTTGGCGGACGACGACGTAAAAAGACGCTACTCCGCAATAAAAAACGCTTTGCTTTCCATTTCGGGAGTCAAAGCGCGCATAAGCAAACGGTGCGAAACGTTCAGAAAGGGCAGAAAGCTCCTCGCAAAGCTGAACGTAAGAGGCAGAAAGATTTTGCTCTGCCTTGCAATCGAGCCGCAGACGACGGAAGCCAAATATTTTATCTGCGACGTTTCCGAGCGCGGCAAATTTTATCGAGGCGTGCCCTCTCTGTTTCGCGTAAACAGCGAGCGCGGCGTAAAATTCGCGTCGGAGCTGATAAAGCTTTTGGCGCAAACCCATTCCCTGACAATAATCGAAAAGGTCCCGCAGGACTTTGCGCCCCCGTCAAGAAGCTTTGAACAACTGCTTGCCGACGGTTTGATTAGGCGCATTGAAAATAAAGCTTTTTCTACAAACAAAAAATCCCGCACGGCGGAAGGCGACGCGAAAAAGGCGGCGGAGTCCGAAAATGCTCTCCGCAGTTTGAACAACGGAAGAAAAATCGGGCGCGTCGCCAAGGTGTACAGACAGATTAAAGCTACGGGCGCGTTTTCGTTCAGCTCGGCGAACGGGGAAAAAACGCAAAACGTCCCGTTGGATTCAAAGGAGGACGAAGGTGAAAAAACAGACGCTTAACCGCAGGGTAAGGATAGCGGGCGCTTTGCTGCTCGCCGCCTTGCTCCTTTCAGCAGTCGTCGCGCCCCTCGCGCTGCTTGCGTCGCCCTCGACGGGTATCTCGGGAGAGGGCGCACTCTCTTTCGCTTCTGCGGAGGAGCCCGACGTCACGCCCGTCCCCGACCACGACCAAGCCTCTCTTGAAGAACAAAGCAAAATTTTGGCGGGCGAAAGCAGCAACGACCGCGGCTGCGGCTTCGACGTGGAAATCACCGACGGCGGACTTTCCGTTTCGGGTGCATTTCCCGACGGCGGAAACGATAAAATAAACGAAAATCTGAGAACAAACGGCATCCTTCACTATGCCAAATACGAAAACTCACTGTGCGAATACCTCAACAATCTGATAATAATACTTGATTTTTCAAATTTTTTTATAACAGAATTTACGGCGCAGGCATTTGACTTCATGTATTACGCCATTTTGGGCGGCGCGTACGAATTTCCATCCTACACGGTTGAAAATATACCCGTTTACGACTCCGCGACCGGTAAGAAATCAAGAGAAACTGCCGCTACCTTCACCGACGGCACAACCATAACGGTTGACGGACAAACCATAACCGACGGCGGCATTTCCCTGCGCATAGTGCTGCCAAACCTCGGCGAGGACAAAACGCTTGTTTTCGACGATTACAGCCTCAATTTTTACAATTGGGGAAGCATGGGCAGTCTAGCTCCCGAATGCGTCTCCATTGATATAAGCAATCTCACAATCACTCCCAAGCTGACGGAGGACGGCAAGCTGGACACGAGCGCAGCCGATACCTTTTCGGGACTGAAAATAAGCACGAAAGCCACGCAAATATGGTTTCCCGCCGACACCTGTTCCCACATCCACTTTATCGGCTCAACGGGCAACCAACTCGAATACGCTCTCGACACCTCCGTCGAATTCACCAAAGCCAATACCGATACCGAAACGGAAATTTTCATCAGACAGCCGTCGACGTACGAGACCGATCCTGAAAGCAAATTTATTTTTACGCGTATGTATTCGAGAGTGTATCAGGCAGGCAGCAAAACAAATATAGACATAATCGACTCGGCGGTATTCAAAACCCAACCCACGGAAGCCGACCTCGTCGCACTGCTGGAAACGGGACATTGGCTGCATTTCCGTCTTGGCGAAACCATAGAAACAATCAACTCGGACTACGCTTTGTACCACCAACGCCGAAGCGGAGACAACTCGCTTTTCGAAGAAAAAGCGCAGTTGACAATCGACGGCACTGCTATTGAAATAAACGGCGTAACGGTGTATAAAATGAGCTGCGAGCATTCCGACGACGAGGGAGCAAAAGGCAGCTTTGTCGGCTACTTCGGAGCGGGAAGAAAGTATTTTAAGTACAACTACGATCCTTTCGACGACGCGGACAAAATTTTCAAATGAAAGAATTGCCGCGCTCGGAGATTTAACAATTAAATATAATTGAAAAAAAAACAAACGCGTTAAGCAAAAGGCGGCTTGAAAAAACAACAAAGCCACGCCGAAAAAAGCAGTCTATATAATATTTATATAACATAAAAGCCCCCTCGCTTTTCAAGGGGGCTTTTCAATGCCGAAAAAATCAGTTTTCTTCTTGCTCGTCAAGAGGAGGTTGAGGCTCGGGCTTTTCCTGCCAAACGGCGTAAAGCGTCGTGCCGTCGGGCGCGTCGCAAAAATTTTCCGCCGCGTACTCCGCCGTCGTTCCTCCCGCAGTCGTCGTCCAACCGACAAACTCATACCCTCTGCGCACGGGCGCGGTAACGGTGTTTACCGGTTCGCCGTCAACAAGCCGATAATTTTCCACCGCGCTTTTTTCAACGGCCTGCACGAAAGACTTGTCTGAAGAAAGAACGCAGCCGTACACTACCGGACGATAGCCCGAATTCCAACGCGCTCCCCAATTTTCGCCCGCCGCCTTGCTCTCGCAGTAAATCGTGAGCGTGTTGCAGCCGTAAAACACGTGGTTGCCCAACGTCGTTACGCTTAAACTCAGCGTTATGCCCGAAAGGGACGAGCAGCCTCTGAAAGCGTAATTGCCTATATCCGTCACCGTTGAAGGCAAAACGAGAGTTTCGATTGAATTGCAGTCGAGAAACGCGCTTGTTCCTATCTGTTTAAGCCCCTCGTTGAGGACGAGCGTTTTAAGCGACGAACAGCCGTAAAAGGCGTAATTGCCTATTCTTTCCACCGAAGACGGAAGAGTGACGTTGTCAAGCGATTTGCAGCCGTAAAAGGCGTAATTGCCGACAGTTGTCAGACTGTTGCCGAAAACGACTTCTTTCAAGGACTCGCAGCGATAAAACATACGCGTCCCCAAAGTCAAAAGCCCGTCTTTTATTGTTACGGTTTGAAGGTTGACGCAGCCGCTGAAAATGTTTTCGCCTAGCTCTCTCACGCCGCCGCCGATTTCAACGGAACGCAGACCGCTGCCGTAAAACGCAAAATCCGATATCTTGCTCACACTGTCGGGAATAACTATGCTTGACAAGCTCGGACAGCCGTAAAACGCCGAGCGGCCGATTTCCGTAATCCCTTCGGGAATGGTGACGCTGCTTAAAAACATACAACCGTAAAACATATAGTCGTTTATGCTTTCTATTGAGGAAGGCAAGGTCGCTTCCAGCAAAAACATACAGTTGTAAAACGCGGCGCGGCCGATTATTTCCACAGTCTGCGGAATGTTCACTTCGAGCACTGTCGCGCCGTAGAACGCGTAGTCCGCTATCCCCCGCGTCTTTGCGTCCAGCGTCACGTACATCTCCGAGCCGTTGACGCCCACAGCCCAGTCGCCCACATACACCACGCCGCTTGTTCTGTTCCACACGCCCGTGCCGTAAAAAGCGTAGACGCCGATTCTTTCAAGCGACGCGGGAAGCCCGCCGATAAATGTGGTTGAGGTAACGGAAGTGCAGCCGTAAAACGCATAGCCGTCGATATTTTTAAGACTGTCTCCCAGCTGAAAGCTTTGAAGCGCGGTGCAGCCCGCAAAGGCATATTCCCCTATGCTTTCCACCCCGCCGTTGCCGAACACTACCGCGCGCAGCCCCGTGCACTTGTAAAAAGCGCGCTCGCCTACGGATTTGACGCTTGACGGTATCAATATGTCTCTCAACTGCTCGCAGCCCGCAAACGCTCTCGCGCCTATGCCGATTGTATCTTGCCGCAGAGAAACGCTTTCAACCTCAATATTGTTTACGCCCACCAACCAATTGTCAACATACACGAGCGGGTCGGTCTCCGTCCAGAACGCGGTGCCGGCAAAAGCATACTCGCCGACGGAAAGCACATCGCCCTTTATGTCCGCCCGCGAAAGAAGCGTGCAGTTGTAAAAAGCCGATTCGCCGATTGACACCTCCGTTCCGAGAATTTCTATCGCTTCTAGCGACGAGCACGCCGAAAAAGCATACGCTCCCACGTCCTTCAATTTTTCGCCCAACACGACGCTTTTTACCGACGAGCAGCGATAAAAGGAATATTCGCCGATTGCGGAAAGCTCCGCGCCCAGTTCGATTGTCTTTGCCGACGTGCACACGGTAAACGCGTATGCGCCGATTGTCCTTACGCTGTCGGGAACGGAAACGGAGATTAACGCCTCGCAGTTGGCAAACGCATATTCGCCTATGCTCTCTACTCCGTCGGGGATTTTGATTTCCGTAAGCGCGCGGCAATAGGAAAAGGCGTAAGCGGGGATTTCTTTAAGTTCTGTCGGAAGATTTATTTTTTCCAGACGGCGGCAGCTCTGAAAAGCGTATTCGCCTATGCCCGTTACGCTTTGAGGCAACGCCACTTCCGTAAGATAAGCGCAGTTGTAAAACGCGCGCCTGCCGATTGTCGTGACGCCCTCCGGCACAACCACCCCCGTGAGACGGCTGTTGTTGGCAAACGCGCCGTCGCCTATGCTTGTTACCGGCTTGCCGCGAAAAACACTGTCGATTTGCACATTGCCCGACGCCGAGCCTATGCCCGTGACCTCGTAAGCCGTGTTTGCGTCAATCAGTCGGTAGGTCAAACCGGACTCTTGCTCCCTGACAAAGTCAAGCGGCTCCGACCAATCGGAATCCCGATAATTTTCCTCGTCGCCCATTGCTTTGACGCGTATTCGATACTCGCCCGCTTCGAGATTTGCCAACGGATAAGAGTTTTCGACGACGGGATATTCGACGCCGTTTATTTCCACCGTATACCTCGTTGCGCCGCCGATTTTGTACCAGCCGAGCGCAAGAGTGTTCTCGTTTACCGAAAGTCCCGTAGGAGCAATCAGTCTCGGCGTAAAATCGCAAGCCGTCAAAACAAGAAGAGTTAAGAGAAACAACGTAAATGTAACGGTAAGTTTAAAGAATTTTCTCAATTTTTTCCTCCTTGGAGCCTACTTTTTGTTTTGACCCAGCTCCTTTTTGAGCTTTCGGTCTCTTACGATTTCGTGCAGCCATTTGAACTTGAATTTTCTTACCGCTATATCCAGAAGGAACAACGCCAGAGCGGCAATTATGAACGCCCATCTCGGGTCGAACTCGTGTTCAAGCGTATGTTGAAAGTCGTCAAAAATTTTCCACGGTTGGGCGGAAGACACGACCGCGCCGTCGCCGCGCGCCGAAATAAGCTCCAACAGCCGCGCGTTTTCCTCTTCGTCGGTGAACACGTTGTACTCCTGAGAGTAAGAAAAGCTCTTGTAGGTTGTGTAGTTTTCCGCAACCGAGCCGTCGACGTTTTTTATTTGCACGGCGATTTCGTGCACGCCGGGATTGGTTATCACAAACTCTACCTTGCCGAAACCGTCGGTGACCGTCGGAGTAAATTTCTGAACGGAGGGCTGCGCCGTGCCCGTCTGCTCGGTTACGGTTATTTCAAGAGTTTCGCTTTCCTCCAACGAAGCGTAAACGCTCAAAGACGTAATATAATTTTCCTCCGTCATACGCGTGTCAATGGCGCCCGGCTTTATATTTTTCACGGGGAACAGGCAGTTTACGAGATTGTCGAGTATTTTGCGCCCCGTTTCGCTTTCCAAAAACTCCGACGACCACGTGCCGTTCAAGTCGCACATGAAGCTTGCCACCATTCCGTTGCCGAACTTCCACTGCGCCAGCACGGGAACATACTCCGCCATAAGAGGCACGCTTGCGCCGCTTTTAACTTTTGTGCCGTAAAAACCGCCAAGCTCGGGCAAAAGACTATCGTCCACGCCGTTGAGCACCGAATTGTGGTCGCGCACCTTGGGGGTGAAAGGCTCGGGATTGTAAGCTATTATCTGCGGAATGTCCATATCCTCGCGCATGATGCCGGGAAGAGTGGTGGCGTCCCAGACGTTGTAAAACTCGCCGCCGCCAAGCTCGGTCGCCTCCTTCATGGTCTGCGCCGCTTTTGAATCGACGCCGATCGCCACGATGGAGAGAGTGATTCCCGAAAGAGCGTTGTTTTTTATCGCGCCGCCGTAGCCGCCCACCTGATTTATCGGGTCGGTCCAGAAGCTGTCGCCGGGTTCGCCGTCCGTGACGAGAATTATGTGCCTCCTTTCCACGCTGCGAAGTCCTCTCAGCGCAGCTCCCGCGCGCTCCAATGCTCCCGTGAAAATCGTGCCGCCGCCGATTTCTATTTTTTCTATCGCGGCTTCTATTTTGGCTCTCTGCGGAAGCGGAGTCATCTCCAAATCCTCGTTGTAGTCGTCTTCAAGCGTCATGACGCTGCAATAATCTCTTTCGGTCAGAGACAGCAGACTGCTCATTGCGCCTTCCTTTGCCAAATCTAGCTTGGTTTTTCCGCCGCTGCCTTCTACCCTCATATCCATGCTGCCCGAGCGGTCGATGATTATTACCACGCCGACGGGAGGAGTATAGTCTATCGCCTGCACGGGCAGCATCTGCTGATAAAGCGTGCCCGCCATATCCTGCCTGTCGTAGGTGTTTGCAATCGTTCCGCCCTCTCCGTCCTCCCTGTTGCCGCCGACGGTGAACAAACCGCCGCCGATTTCGTTTACATAAGAATACAGAATGCTGTCAAAGCCTGCCGGCATATCCGCGTTGGCAATGTTCATGAGTATGATTTCGTCGTACTGCCTCAGCTCGTCAAGCTCGGTCGGCATTTCTTCCTCGTTGAACACGTTGACCACGCTGACGTTGAACTGTTCGCCGAGAATTTCCGCAAGGGCGGCGGACTCGTCGGCGTTGCGCTCGATAATCAGCAGGTCGTCGAAAACCTCCAAATAAATATAGGAGTTGAATATATTGTTTTGAGTAAGGGTATCCCTGTCGTTTGAGATTTCAAAGCTCAGCGCGTGCAGTCCCTGCTCGTGAAACACGTGCTCGAACTCAACCGTCTGCGTGCCGCTTACCAGCTCGATTGCATGCGGCTCTCCCACAGGCTCTCCGTTGTCAAGCAAGGTTACGTTTGCGGCGCCGACGAAAGAGCTTTGCAAAGTAAGCCCTATTTTGAAGGAATCCTCCACCACCACGTTGTAATCGGGCAGCGTCACGCCCGTTATCAAAACCTCGCTGTCGTTGCGCTCCGCGGGGAAATGCACGGTGTCCACCGTGATTCCCGAAGCCGCTATTGTCCGTATAACCGCAGACGCGCTTCTGTCGGTTTCGTCTCCGTCCGTCAAAAGGACAATTTTGCCCGATTGGGGATTTTCAAAAATTCCGCCCGCGTATTGCAGCGCCGACGCTATGTCGGTAGCCGAGCCGTCCGGCTTTTCCGCTTCGAGATACTGTCTGTACGCTCTGCTTTTGTCCGTCGTCAGCGGCGCGGCGTAAACCTGATTAAACCCGAAGGTCACAATGCCTACGCGCATTTCCGGCTCGCATTCGTTTAGAACCGCCTGAACGAAATTGTTTTTCGCTTCCTCCGTTTCGCTGCCGCTGAACGAGCCGTCCACAAGCAGAATAAGCTCGTTTCGCGTATTGGGAAGCTCGTACTTGAAATTTATTCCCGAAAGCACGGATATGCTCAAAACCATGACAAGCATATGCAAAACTATCGACGTAATGCGGTTCCGCGTCTTTCGATACTTTTTGGAAAGCCGAAAATATGGGAACAACGCGAAAAACAACGCGGGAACAAGCAACAGCAACAGCCACGGGTGGGTAAATTCTATCTGAAAATTCGTCATGTCGCATTGCCTCCGTTAAAAGTGCTCGCGCGTTTGCAGAATCCACTCGATAAATTCGAGCGCAACCAGCGCGATTGCAAAATAAAGCAGAAGGTCGAAATCGTTGAATCTTTCGGGCAGCTCCGCATACGGACTGTAAAGCTCGTCGACCACCAGCCCCAAATCGCTTTCCGACGGAGCAATCCTTACGTAAAAGCGCTCGATTGTCTCCACACCCGACAACGGAATCTGCGAAACGGTGTAAGTACCGGGGCAAAGCGCCTCGATTGCCGCGGGAAAAATGTCGAGCTCCGTCTCCGCTCCCGCAGAGTCCGTCACGGTAAGCTGCACTCCCCTGCCGTTGAGAATAACGGTATCGTTGACCTCAAAGATATATTCGGCGGCGCTGCCCGTCTCCTGCGAATCGGTTATTGTCGCCGGAAAAAAGTAGTTCATCATGTTGTACATAAGGGCGGGAAAGCTCATCAGAACGGAAAAATTGGAGCTGTTCAAACTGAAAGGCATCAGCGCGATTTTCACTCCCGGCTCGTTTTTCACCATGAAAGCGGGGTCGTTTTCCACATAAAGCAATGTTTCGAAGCCGTCCGCCATTTTAACCTGTTTGTATTTGCTGACGGTTATGTCCGAGGCGTTCACCCTTTCGGTAATGGGATGGGCATCCCCTGCGGAAAGCGTAAAATCACCCGTGACTTCGCCGGCGGCAAGCGTTATTCCCGCGCCCTCGGGCGATACGTCGGGATTTATCAAAAACACGACTCCGTCCGTAGGCATAATTTCGGGCATGGTATGCTCGAATATGTAAAGGTCGAACCCCGCGATTTCCGGAACGGCGTTTTCCCCCCTGACCTCCGTCAGGTCTATGTCCCAGCGCGAAGACAACGAATCGCGCAGACCTATCAGAATGCCGCTAACAAAGGGATTGGGCTTGGGGCTTGCGTACTGAATGTTGATTTTCTGAGGCGTGCCGCCGTACAGATAAAACGTGTCGTCCCAAACGAACGAGTCGGTGAGCACCGCGCCCGCCGTATCCACCGCTTCTATATACACGCGCACGTAATCGAACATATAAATCATCATGTCCACGCTGTCAGAATTGAATTCTACCGTGACTGTTTCTCCTACGTCGCAGCGGGCGGGCAGGCTGAGCATTTCCGTAACGTCCTGACCGTTCACGCCGTAAACCTCGCAGTTGACGCGCAGATTGGCTCCTATTCCGTAGCTCGCAACGTCTACGGAAAAGGTGTAGAAATTTTCGTCCAGCGTCGCCGAGGCGTCGACAATCGCGGCGTTCCACTCGTTTTCCGAACCTATGTCAACCACGTCCACTATGCCCGAATCGATATATTCCTTTCCCGTATAAAGCCTTACGGCGGCGGAAGG
>ULUG01093050.1_pt1 | contig 22994 bp, 22 predicted proteins | sample 1958331 | NCBI WGS metagenome assembly ULUG01 (sample SAMEA4835755, study PRJEB28245) | human gut metagenome | biome: gut microbiome; material: fecal sample | place: Denmark | collected 2008
CGCCCCGCATCTCACGGAAATTTGCATTTTTCCCGTTGAATGTGTACCTTTGTTTTAAACTATTTACCCGATTCAGTATCATATATTATTATGAAAAAGATATTTCTCTCATTTCTGCTCATTGCAGTAGCCGCACTCTGCGCGGTGGCTGCGGGCAAGGAAGGCAAAGCCGCCATCTCGTTCAGCTCTACCAGACACGATTTCGGCACCATCGGCGACGACAAGCAGGTAACCGCCGTGTATGAATTCGAAAACACCGGCACCGCTCCCCTGGTGATAATCTCCGTTACCAACGGCGGATGCGGCTGCACACGCCCCTCCTTCACCAAAAAGCCGATTAAACCGGGCGAAAAAGGCGAAATTTCCATTAAATTCGACCCCCGCGGCCGCGCCGGCGAGTTCAACCGCGAGGTGAAGGTGAAAACCAATGCCGGCGGTTCGCGCAAAAAGCTCACTTTCTCCGGAACCATAATCCCCTCCCGCAAATGAACGCCCGAATTTTCGCCTCACTTCTCATTGCCGCATCCGCGCTCATGGCTTCGGCCGAAGGACAGGGCCGCTGGCTTGAAACTCAGCACGATTTCGGCGCGTTCAACGAGGAACTCGGCACCGTTTACTGCGACTTCCGCCTCATAAACGAAGGCGACGAGCCTATGAGCATCGTAGGTGCCCGCGCCAACTGCGGCTGCACCCGCCCCGAGTTCTCGAAAGACCCCATAGCGCCCGGCGACACCGCCATACTGCGCGTAGGGTTCGACGCCACAGGCCGCCCCGGCAAATTCGTCAAGCGCATAAGCGTGGATCTCAGCGCCCCGCCCATGCGTCAGAACCTCAACATCATGGGAACCGTAATCGGCACCTCCAACACTCTGCGCGGACGCTTCCCCTACGACGTGGGGCCGGCAATGAAACTCCGCGACGTGACCATCCCCTACGGCGAAATCATAAAGGGCAAGACCATAGGCAAATACATCGAAGGCTACAACGCCTCCGACCGAGTCATCACCCCCTCGGTGACAGGCGTCCCCGACTATCTCGATGTAGCCGTGCAGCCCGGGGAAGTGCCTCCGGGCGAGCAGTTCATCATCTCAACCATCTTCAATTCGGGCAAGGCCGACGGCTGGGGACTCACCTCCGGCTCCTTCACCGTAAGCCCCGCAGCCGGTTCGCCCGACAGTCAGACAATCGAGACCATCGCCATCATAAAGGAAGATTTCTCCAAGCTTTCCGACGAGGAACTGAAGAAAGCCCCGGTGATTGAGACCGACCCGCAGAGCATTGACCTCGGGCGCATCACCCGCGGCATGGAACCCCTCCGCCGCACCTTCACCATCACCAACACCGGCCGCTCGCCGCTGATTCTGCGCAGCGTCCGCACTCCCGAAAAGGCAGTCACCCTGAAGGTGAAATCCATGAAAATCAAACCCGGCAAGAGCACCGGAGTGGAAGTGACCGTGAACCCCGCGGAAATCTCCGACACCGAACTCCTCAACGCCCGCATAACCATAATATCAAACGACCCCCTCCACTCCTCGCGCATAGTCCGCGTGGTGGGCGAAGTAAAATAATCCCCTCATCCTCAACAATATCATGGAACACATAGAGAACGACAAGCAGTTCGGCGGTCTGACCGTAAACGAAGGCGTTGCCCAGCCCCCGGTAGTCAACCCATATCTCAAGAAATACCGCCGCAAGCCGATGCCGACGGCCGGAGAGATGGTCGACGGCATACTCAAGGGCGACGTGACGATGCTCTCGCGCGCCGTGACGCTCGTGGAAAGCCTCGTCCCCTCCCACCAGCAGCTCGCCCAGGAAGTGATAGAGAAATGCCTCCCCTACTCCGGCAACTCGCGCCGCATAGGCATAACCGGAGTGCCAGGCGCAGGCAAGTCGACATCCATCGACGTTTTCGGACTCCACGTGCTCCGGCAGGGAGGCAAACTCGCAGTGCTCGCCATCGACCCCTCGAGCGAGCGCACCAAGGGAAGCATTCTCGGCGACAAAACCCGCATGGAGAAACTCTCCGTGCATCCCGACGCCTTCATCCGCCCCAGCCCGTCGGCCGGCTCACTCGGCGGCGTGGCCCGGAAGACCCGCGAGACCATCGTGCTCTGCGAGGCCGCAGGATTCAACAATATTTTCGTTGAGACCGTAGGCGTGGGTCAGAGCGAGACCGCCGTCCACTCCATGGTCGACTTCTTCCTGCTCATACAGCTCGCCGGCACAGGCGACGAGCTTCAGGGCATAAAGCGCGGAATCATGGAGATGGCCGACGGCATAGTCATCAACAAGGCCGACGGCGACAACATAGACCGCGCACGCCTGGCACAGGCTCAGTTCCGCAGCGCCCTCCACCTCTTCCCGCCCACTACCTCCGGCTGGATGCCCGAAGTGCTCACCTATTCAGGCTACTACGAACTCGGCATTCCCGAAGTCTGGGACATGATAGACCGCTACTTCGAATTTGTGAAATCCAACGGCTATTTCGAGACCAGACGCCGCCAGCAGGCGCGCTACTGGATGTATGAGACCATCAACGAGCAGCTGCGCAATCATTTCTACAACGACCCCGAGGTAGAGCGCATGCTCGCCGACAAAGAGATGCGCGTCCTCTCCAACCGCCAGAGCTCCTTCACCGCCGCCCGCGACGTCCTCGACCACTACTTTAACCGGAAGTAAGAACTATAAAATTTAGAATGGAGAGCGGAGAATTTAGAATGGAAAATTCTAAATTTTAAACTCTAAATTCTCCATTTTCCTAAACAGCGCCGCGAGGCGCGATGTCTCTCAAACCTACTGCGCAGCGAAGCGGAGCTGTGGGACAGACCGTCATCCCTCCAAAACTCGAGGCGAGCCGCGGAGTCGCGATGCCTCGACAACGGCGACAGCCAAAGCCCTCTTGCAAAATTCGTTTTCAGGTCGTATCTTTGTGCATTAAATATCTGTTTATGAGTACCGTAATCGCCATGTATCATATTGTATTTGCCACACGTGGCAGATACCCGGCACTTCATGATGTAAACCGGTTGGATCTGCACAAAATCATAACCAGTATTGTGGCGGAGAAAAAATGTAAAATGGCGTGCATCAACAGCGTTACGGATCACGTTCATATGCTTATAAATCTTTCTCCTCTCATATCCTTGAGCGATTTGATGATGGCAGTAAAAGCCAAGTCGAGTGCCTGGCGGCGGCAAGATTCACGCACTACTATGTTTAAAGGATGGTGCAAGGGATATTTTGCCTGCACAATTTCTCCATCGGGGTAGAGAAAACGATAAAATACATAGAATCGCAGACCGAACATCATCGCATAGCCGTTTTCGACAGTGAGATAAAGACATTCGGAAGACATCTCGGGCTTACCTTTCATCCCGACGATCTTCGCTGAGAACTTTGGCTATCGCCGTGGTCGAGGCATCGCGGCTCCGCGGCTCGCCTCGAGATTGGAGGGGTGACGGTCTGTCCCACAGCTTCGCTCCGCAATGGGTTACACAGACCCCGCGCCTCGCGGCGCTTTTACACTTATTTTCAGAACATTCTCATTGTTGTGGTGCACACTATTGCGGATCAGGAAGTCCTCTGCGAGGATTTAGCGCGAAAAAGCGCCGCGAGGCGCGATGTCTCCCTAACCCACTGCGCAGCGAAGCGGAGCTGTGGGACCAACCTCCTCAAAAAAATCAAGGCGAGCGGCGGAGCTGCGACGCCTTGATCCCGGCGACAGCCGCGGAGCCTGCCCGACCCATCATTTTTAGCCCGCCTCAAAAATTTTTATCGGACAGCAATAATTTAAAATTTAGAGTGGAGAATGGAAAATTCTAAATTCTAAATTCTAAACTCTAAGGTGCGTCGGGCAGCATCTGAACGGTAGTAGTGTCGAGAACCGACGTCGTGTTGTAGATCTTCAGCCCGAACTTCGGCGCCACTACGGCAATATGCTCGAACAGAGCACTCTGGATGGCCTCGTAGGCCGTAAACGCCGTGGTCGACGTGAAACACCATATCTGCAGGGGATACCCGTTTGGCCCGGGATCCAGAATTCTCACCAGCAGCTGCGAATCGTGATTGAACTCGTCGCGCGACAGGATATACTCGCACATATACGCCCGGAAAAGCCCTAAATTGGTCAGTACCGTGCCGTTGACCACAGCCAATCCGGGATCATAGACCGTCTTTCCGCCCGAGGCGCTCATCTTGTCCGTCCACCCCTTCAGCAGCGGGAACTCCGCGGTAAGCCGGGCAATGTCGGCAGCCCCGGCTTCCACTATGCTCTCGCTCTCGAAAGTCACCGAACGCATGATGCGCCGGCAGCCGCTCTCGGTCATGCCGCGCCAGTTCTGAAACGAGGTCGAGACGAGCGTATACGGCGGCAGCGTCACTATGGTATTGTCGAAATTCTGCACCTTCACCGCCGTGAGCGACACATCCATGACAATACCGTTGGCGGTGGTCGACGGCACTACAATCCAGTCGCCCACGTGAAGCATATCGTTCTGCGACAGCTGAATACCCGCCACAAAGCCTAAGATCGTGTCCTTGAAAATCAGCATCAGGGCGGCCGCAAATGCACCCAGGCCGGTGAGAAGAGCCGCCGGCGACTTGTTGATGAGAATCGACACGCTCACAATCACCGCGATAGCCCACACTATGCCCATGCCGATGTTGAGAATTCCGCGCAGCGGCAGGTTGCGGGTGTTGCGCACGGCGTCGTAGCGCATCCACACGAAGGTCAGCACCGCATTGATCGCCACCGCCGTCACCACTATAGTATAAATGTAGAGAATCTTCTCCACCATACCGAGAAACGACGTGTCGGGCGTGAAGGCAAACGGAAGCAACGCGAGGATCACAAGCGGCGATATTATATGGCTGCAGCGAGTAAGAGTATGCTGCTGAAGCAGTTCGGTGCCGATTTCGGTGTGACGCAGCCTCACGAACTTTTGGGCGGCAGAGAGTATCAGATGCCTTACAATCCAGCCCGCTAACAGCGCTATCGCCACTATAAGGCAAATGTACACCCCTTCTTCGAACTCAGCCGACTTTTCCAGACCGAGTTTTCCGAGCACAGTATGCACATGGCTCAGAAGCCATTGGGCCACGGTATGGGTTGGAACGACCAGATATTGCATAGTTGAAACGGATTAAACTTCATTATTAATGATAACGCCGCGCCCCCCGCCCGGGTTTGCACGACTCCTCAATTATTGGCAAAAGAGCGCCCGAGCCGCGGAGCCTCCCAGCCTGCGGACTGCCACCGAAACCCCTCGCGAAAAAGCGCCGAGAGGCGCGATGTCTCTGCAACCCACTGCGCAGCGAAGCGGAGCTGTGGGTCAGTACTCCCCAACAAAAAATCGAGGCGAGCCGCGGAGCCGCGATGCCTCGACAACGGCGACAGCCACCGAAACCCCTCGCGAAAAAGCGCCGGGAGGCGCGATGTCTCTGCAACCCACTGCGCAGCGAAGCGGAGCTGTGGGTCAGCACTCCCCAACAAAAAATCGAGGCGAGCCGCGGAGCCGCGATGCCTCGACCACGGCGACAGCCACCGAAACCCCTCGCGAAAAAGCGCCGAGAGGCGCGATGTCTCACTAACCCACTGCGGAGCGAAGCGAGCTGTGGGACAGCGCCCCCAAACAGAAATCGAGGCGAGCCGCGGAGCCGCGATGCCTCGACTACGGCGACAGCCACGGCCCTCCGCGAAACCAGACTCCCGCCGTGGCATCCTCGTTCACGGCTTTTTCGCTTAAAACCTATGGCAGACTTATCGTCATACTGATATAACTGATTGAGTATCAATGTACGGACGTGATTCTTCACGTCCACCGCGAATAAACATTTTTACAGAAAAAACGAATGCATTCACACGTGTTTTCTCGGTGGACGTGAAGAATCACGTCCATACAATACGCAGGTTATCAGCACATTGTTTAACGGGTATATTACCTCCGGATTCATTAATTTTCAAAGTGTTTTTGTTTGCCACTTCGCGGGAAATTGCTACTTTTGCCTTCATGATAGCGCTCTCGATTTTCCAGACGGTGGAATTCTACGTCATAGCCGTGGTTCTGGCTGCGGCCGTCATTGCGGCCACCGCCGTGAAATCCTCCGCGGGTCCCGTCAGGGAACTGCTGCTCCCCTCGGTGCTCTCGCTTACCGGCAGCTCCGATGAAGGTATAGAACTGGAGTGTCTCGACGACGGCAATGTCCTCCTGCGCCGCACGGGACTCCGCGGTGTCACCGAAGCCGGCGCAGTCAGCGCCAAAGTCACCGTAAAAGGCTTCGACGTGACCATAGAAGAGCGCGTCACACCCGGCAATCCCGCATATTCGCCAGCCGACACCGCCACCTTTCTGCTCGACTTCATGGGCCGCGAACACTACTTTATAAGCTACCGTTCGCAACAGACCGACCGCTTCGCAGCCCTCACCCTCCACAACCGCCCCGGCATACGCACCCGCAAACCTTTGCAATAAATTTAAATTCTAAATTCTAAACTTTCAATTGAATATGAAGCTCAGCCTGACATCAGCTCTTCTGCTCACCGCTTTGATGATTCTCGGTCTCTCGGGATGCTCCGGCGAGACAGACCTCTACAAGACAATTCCGGCTAACGTTGTGGCCGTGGCGCGCACCGACTTCGGGCAGCTCGCCGAAAAATCCGGCTTTACAAAAACCGGCGACACTTACACCGCACCCGACTATATCAGCGAGTCGCTCGGCAAAAAAGCCGCGAAAATCAGCGAATTTCTCAACTACTCCCGCTGCGTCGACCTCGACGGCGCGCTCTTTGTGACCGCCACCTCCGATCTCAGCTTCCTCACTTTCACCATAACCGATTTCAAGGAGTTCTGCGCCGCTCTTAAGGAGAACGGCGTGACGATCGAAGAAAACGGCGGCTTCAATTCGGCGTCGCTCGGCGGCCGTGCTCTGCTCTTCAACGACAATCAGGGCTGGCTGGTGGGCGGCATGATGCCTGCGAAAGCTGCTGAGGAAATCAATAAAATCCTCAAGGCTGCCGGAGAGATGCCGGTAAAAAAGCTCGAAGGCATCTGCAACTACCTCGAAAGCGGCGACGAAATTTTCCGCGCGGCGTTCTGCTCCTCCGTGATTCTCAATCAGGTCAGGGATAAGGCCGAAGTCACCGACCCGTGGTGGATTGTGATGTCGGCCAACGCCGACGACCGCCGGATTTCCTTCGAGGCCTCGCGCATGAAGGCCGACGGCGAGTCGTTGCCCTTCGAAGGGCTGCAGCCGGTCAACCCCGCCGTGCTCGGCTACGTGTCGGCCGAGGCTCCCATAGTGCTGCTTGCCGGTCTCACCAAGGATTTCGACTGGGACAGCACCGCCAAAGTCATTGAAACCTTAGGCGGACTCCAGGCCCGCGGCTTCATGGGCGTGGTTCTGCCGTATCTGCGTGCCATCGACGGCACCGCCCTGCTCGCGCTCGACATGGAAGATATGTCAGAACCCGAAAACAGTCAGTATACAGCCATGGTCCACATGCCGCAGGAGGCCGTCAACGACGCTCTCTCGGCCATTGCGAAAATGCTCTCGTCCTATGGCATGCCTTTCAAATCCGACGAGCGCCACAGCATAATGGTCGACGCCTACGGCCTGCATCTCTACGCCGGCAACATCGACGGTTATCTCGGCGTTTCCAGCGAGCCTTTCTCGCCGAACCACGACAACGGCCTGGCCAAGGACTTCGTGGGTAAAAACGGCGGCCTGTATGTCAACATTCCTTCTCTCCGCAACTTCGCTCCCACGGCTCCAGGCTGGGGCATATGCCTCGAGGTTGCCCTCGAAACTGACGGCATCAAGGGTTCGCTGCGCCTCAACAACAGCAACGCGCCCATCCTGCCCACGATTATAAGCGCTGCCCTCTGACATGAAACGCACCGACACCATAAAGCTCATCGGCGTGCTCCCCCGCGTGTTTGCCGGCAGCGAGAGCGAGCCACCGGTATGCGGCTCCGAAATCTGGCTCCGCGACGTGGAATTCGTCCGCCCCGACCGCTACATGGTCGAGGCTCAGAGCGGAGCCGGAAAATCGTCGCTCTGCGCTTTCATCTACGGCAGCCGAACCGACTATTCGGGCACTATTCTCATCGGAGATGCCGACATCCGCGGCTTCTCCATGGAGAAATGGTCGGAACTGAGGCGCACCTCTCTGGCATATCTCCCTCAGGAAATGCGCCTTTTCCCCGAGCTCACCGCGATGGAAAACATTCTCATCAAAAACAACCTCACCCGTTTCAAAACAGCCGCCGAAATCCGCGCCATGCTCGGGCGCCTCGGCATCGCCGATAAGGAAAACGTCAGGGCCTCCCGCCTGTCGGTGGGCCAGCAGCAGCGAGTGGCCATTATCCGCGCCCTCTGCCAGCCCATGGACTTCCTACTCATCGACGAGCCGGTGAGCCACCTCGACGCACGCAATAATCTCACCGTGGCCGACCTCATCGCCGAGGAAGCCGGCCGGCAGGAAGCCGCCGTAGTAGCCACCTCGGTCGGCAACAAGATTTCGCTCGAGGATTTCACTCTGTTACACCTCTGACACAATGTCTGAACCAAATATAGCATGGCGCCTCCTGCGCCGCAACATAAGCGCCGGGCAGATAATCGGTTACGCCCTGGCAAATTTCGTAGGACTCGCCATAATCCTCACCGCCGTGAAGTTCCACGCCGACATCGACAGCACCTACTCCGAAACGGACGGCCTGATTTCCCCCGACTATTCCATCATCTCGAAGAAAGTTACCGGACTCGGAGGATTTTTCGGCGGAGGTGCCGCTGACGCCGATTTCTCGCCCGGGGAAATCGCCGACATTGAGGCGCAGCCATGGGCGCGCCGCGTGGGCGAGTTCACCGCCGCCGGTTTCAATGTCTACGCCACCGTCGACATGGGCGGCCGCGATCTCTCCACCGCGCTGTTTCTCGAGTCGATTCCCTCGGATTTCTTCGACGTGTCGCCCCGCGGATGGGACTATGAGCCGCAAAGCGGCAAACCGCTTCCCGTCGTGATTTCAAAAGACTATCTTACACTCTACAACTTCGGGTTCGCGGCCTCGCGCGGCATGCCGCAGCTGAGCGAGGAGGTTATCGGCATGGTTCCGCTGCGCCTGTCGCTCAGCGGCGCCGGCAGGCAGCGGTGGATCGACGCACGCATCGTGGGATTCTCCTCACGCCTCAACACCATCGCCGTCCCGGAAAGCTTCATGAAGTGGGCCAACGCCGAATTTGCCGAAGGCGCTGCTCCAAGACCATCCCGCCTGATTGTAGAGCTCGTCCGTCCGGGCGACCCGCAGGCGAAAGCCTACTTTGAGGAGCACGACTACGAGGTAGCCGGCGACAAAGTCGACTCCGGCCGCGCAGCCTACTTCCTTTCAGTCGTGATAGCCATCGTGATAGCCATCGGCGCCGTCATCAGCATCCTGGCGTTCTTCATCCTCACACTCAGCATCTACCTGCTTCTGCAGAAAAACCGCGATAAGATCCACGATCTCATGCAGCTTGGCTACACTCCCTCCGCCGTGGCCCGCTACTACTGCCTGCTCGTGGCAGGCGCCAACATCGTGGTGCTCGCCGCCGCCGTGGCCGTGATGCTCGCTGCTGCCGGAAGCTGGGAAACACCCCTCGAGGCCATCGGCGTGCGCGCCGCGTCGCCTATCCCGGCTATTCTCACCGGCGTGGCCATCACTCTCCTCATAACCGCCGGCAATTTCCTCGCCATCTTCCGCAAAGTGCGCTCAGCATTCCGATAAAACGCTGTTCAACAAACAAATCCCGGGTTCGTTCGTTATATCTGTTGATGAAACGGACAACGAAACTGATATTTTCCGCATGCCTCTGCGCAGGGGCGGTTGCGGGACTGCTTAAGGCGTATGCCGATGCGGTTCTCTCCGGCGAACCTTCCTCGAAATTCGAGACAGCCGTGGAGATAATAAAGAAGTACGAGACTCTCCACCAGCCCCGCCACTGGCCCTTCGTGGGGTACGGCCACCGCGTGCTTCCCGGTGAAAAATTTCCCCGCAACCGTGCGCTCGACGAGGCTACGGCCGACAAAATCCTACGCAAGGATCTGCTGAAGAACTGCGCCGTGTTCCGCAACTACGGAGCCGACTCCCTGCTGCTCGGAGTGCTTGCCTACAATATCGGCATGGGCGCCGTCAGCCGCTCGTCGCTCACAAAGCGTCTCGCCGCCGGCGACCGCGACATCCGCGATCTTTATCTCAGCCACAGCCGCTACCGGGGCAAACCTCACGCCAGGCTGCGAATGCGCCGCGCCGAGGAATTCGACTCCCTTTTCGTCGACAACGTATTCCCGTCGGCAATCGCCGTCTCATCCGGTACATCCGACACTCCTCCTCCACTTACAGGACTGCTGCCGCAGTTGAAGCCCGCAGAAATTCCCGCACCTGAAATTCAATGACATTATGAAAAGACCCTGCATTATAAGCATTTTCGCTCTCATACTCCTCTTCCTCGCAGCCGGATGCGCCGGCTCCGGCAAAAATGACAGCCGGCTGGCGCAGCTTCTTGCCTCCGACTCGATTCCTACGGAAGTGAAACTCGTGGCAAAAGCCATTGCCGACGGCGACAGCACCGCTTTCGCCCGGCAGGTATCGTACCCTCTCAGTCGCCCCTATCCTCTGCGCGACATCCTCACCGAGGCCCAGATGCGGGCATATTTCCCTGTTATGATCGACGATTCCATCCGCACCGTGGTCGTAAATTCCCTACCCTCCGACTGGGCCGAATACGGATGGCGCGGATGGGCGCTCGACAACGGCCGCTACCTCTGGATCGACGAGAAAATCTACGATGTCACCTACCTCTCGGCGCGCGAATCAACCCTGCGCGACAGCCTGATAAAGGCCGACATGGCATCTGTCGCACCCTCGCTGCGCAAAGGATGGCAACCCGCATTCTGCCTGCTCGGCACGGCCGACAGCACCCTGTTCCGGGTTGACCGCGCCACCGCACCGGGCTCTCCGGACTTCCGCCTCGCCGTCTACCGTCCGGGTTCCCCGCTGTCGGGAGTGCCCGCTGAAATTATCACCGGCTACAGCCGCACTGAAGGCTCTGCGGCCGTCACAACCTACTGTTTTACAGGAGCATCAGGCGAGAAACTCGAATACCAGTCCGACATAGCCGACGGCTCCAGTCCGGCAATACTCTACACACCGGCCGGCGACTCCATCCCCCGCATCCGGGTAGAAGTCACTCCCGCCTACTGGCTCGACTTCACGAAACAGTAAATGCGGGAGTTGCAGAACTTACCTGGGGCCGCGGCCTCCGCCGGGAGGCGGACCCATCGGGCCTCCGAACCGGCCGCGCTCGTTACGGTCGGCGGGCTGGTTGCCTTTGCCGAAGGTATTGAAGCGGTAAGAGAGAGTTACCATGAAGTAACGGGTGAGTGAATTGTACTCAGTGTCGTCGATGTAGTTGGCGGTGATGTTGCGGCGTATGTTCTGACGCTGCTGCAGGAGATCGTAGACCTTGACCGACACCGTGGCACTGCGGTCGCGCAGGAACTGGTACGACACGGAGGCATTCCACATCCACTGCTTCTGGTCGTAGCCGGCGGAGTAGCCGCTGGTTGCGGAATAATTCACGTCGGTCTGCAGGGTCAGTCCCCACGGAGTATAGTAAGTGCCGTCAAAGCGGCCTCCGTAGCGGTGAACCGTACGGTCCGACGAGGTCTGTAGCGTGTTCTTGACAAGCTGCAGCGAGTACTGCGGACGGATCTCGAGTTCGAAGTGGTCGGGGCGGAAAGTGAGGCCGGGACTTTCGTTGATCATGACGGATAGCGAGGCATTGCGCAGCGAATTGTTGAATCCGACAGTGCGGTTGGCCATCGTGAAGATATGGTTGGAGAACGACCACTTCTTGTTGCGGAATGGGAAGGAGATCATGTTCATGAGTCGGCCGTCCCACACGCCGTTAACATTGGTATAGGTGGTTACCTGGCCACCGGTCTCGCTGTTGAAGTCGGTGCGCGAGATTATGGAGTTCTGGGTCATGGAGAAGTCGCCCATCAGCATCACGGAGCGCTGAGCTTCGGAATTGAAGTCCTGATAGCGGATATTGACTGCGTGGCGGAACGACGGGTCGAGATCAGGATTACCGACTGTGATATGCATGGGATCCGATACGTCGGCCACGGGCTGCAACTGCGACATTGAAGGCTGGCTCGACCGGCCGAAATAGTTGAGGTGGAGCGAACGCGATTTGCTGAACTTGAGGCGGTAACGCAGGTATGGGGCGACATTAAGAACCCAGCGGGTGTCGATGTTGCGCTTGGAGTTAATGAGATCCTTGCTCTTCGACATCGAGGGCACGAGCGACAGACCGGCCTCGATATTGGCAGATTTCGAAGTGTGGCGGTAGCCCAACCTTATGTCCTGGTTGAAGAAATCGTTGCGGAACCGGTTGGAAAGAGTGTCGTTGAACACTAAGGTCTCATAGTCGATGACCGGTACGGAGGTGCCGTCGGGATACAGGATGGGATGGTCGTAGACGAGCTTGTCGGCATTGTTCCACCGGTAGTTCATACGGTAGCTGAACACGAGGAAATTGCCGTTTTTCACGTCGCCGAGCGGTTCGGTCCAGGTGGCGCGCGCCATTATGGAGTTGCTCCACGTGTGATTGTCGGCATACTGGTCGTAGAGGTCGGTGGAGTCGTTGAAGAGATAGAATATGTTGCGCGAGAAGGAGTTCTCTTTTTCGCGGACGTTGCTCAGACGGTAGTTGGCGGAGAGAGAGAAGGAGCGGCCGCGGTGGTTTTTGAAATTGTGGCTGTAGATGAGGCGTCCTCCGAACTCGAATGAATTGCCGTGGGAGTTGCCGTCGTTGAAAGAGTTGCTCACCGGAGTTCGGCGCGAGTCGCCCGCGAAGATACGGGTGGAGTCGGTGGAATAGGAGTCGTTGATGTTTACCGAGAAGTTGGGGCGGAACTCGAGGGTGTTGAACGAGTCGGGTTTCCAGAGCACGCGGAAATCACCGCGGATGTTGTGACCCTTATCTTGCGAGCGCTTGCCGATGGAGGAATATGAGGTTGAGTCGGTGAAGAGATACTGGCGCTCGGTGCGCTGGCGGGTGGTGGAAGTGGTGTGGCTGTACATAAGGTCGCCGCCCACTCGGAGAATTTCTTCCTTGCCGATGTTGAAGTTCACGCCGAGGCTCTGCGATTCGGTTATGCCGTTGTCGCCTCCGAACCGGCGGAAACGGTTGCCGTTGCTGTCGGTGAATCCGAGCTGGTTTATGTTGTTGAAATTGCCGAGGAAGGTAATCTGGTTGCCGTTCCAGAAGCGGTTGACGTTGAATGAGCCCATATAGCGGTCGTCGGTACCGTAGCCGGCCTCGGCCACGCCGAACCAACCGTTGTTCATGCCTTTTTTCACAGTGAGGTTTATCACTGTCTCGTCCTCGCCGTCGTCAACGCCGGTGAGGCGTGCCATGTCGCTCTTGCGATCCACCACCTGGAGCTTGTCGACCATGCTGACGGGGAGATTTTTGGAAGCCACCTTGGGGTCGTCGGCAAAGAATTCCTTGCCGTCGATAAGGATTTTGGTCACGCTCTTGCCGTTGGCCGTAATCTTGCCGTCGGAGTCGACCTCCACACCCGGGAGGCGCTTGAGCAGATCCTCGACCACGGCGTTGGGCTGCGTGCGGTATGAGTCGGCGTTGTATTCAACAGTGTCTTCCTTCACCTTGATGGGAGTCTTGACCGCGACTACACTTACCTCCTTCAGTACGTTGGAGGCTTCGTTCAGCTCGATTGTACCAAGGTCGACGGCTGATTTTGCTACGGTGACCGGGGTCTTGACGGTGGAGTAGCCTACGTAGGAGGTCTCGAGCACGTATTTGCCGGCCTTTACGCCCTTAAGGGTGAATTTGCCGTCGAGTCCGGCAGTTGTACCGGCCACGAAAGCGCTGTCTTTTTCCTTGACGAGCTTCACGGCCGCTTCGATCAGCGGCTCGCCGGTCTTGTCTTTCACGTATCCGGTGATGTTGACCGCCACCACCACGGCGGCAGTCAGCATCGCGGCAAAAACCAATAGGATTCTCTGTGGGAAATGTCTCATAACTTTTATTCTCATAATCCGGGATCTACGAACCTAAGATCCCGCCGGGGGTTGAACACGATAATCTGACCACAAAGTTAGGCAAAGGTTTAAAGCCGCGAAAGCCCCTGCGGCGCCAAATCTGACAAACGGCGCGATTCAATTGACAAAGCCCCGGAGTTAACATTCGTTAACTCCGGGGCTGCTATAGCTGGGGTAGCCTACCTTAGCTAATTTGATTCTTCTTTTGCTTTGGCGTTTTCGGCGTCGAAGTGCTCGTAGGCTTCCACTATGCGCTGCACAAGGGCGTGGCGCACGATGTCTTTCCTTCCGAACTCGATGCGGCCGATTCCGGGAACGTCGCGCAGCACTTTGAGCGCCTGTATGAGACCCGATACGGTGGAGCGCGGAAGGTCGATCTGAGTGGCGTCGCCGGTGATTATCATCTTTGCGTTCATGCCGAGGCGGGTGAGGAACATCTTTATCTGGTGTACAGTTGTGTTCTGCGCCTCGTCGAGCACGATGACGGCGTCGTTGAGAGTACGGCCGCGCATGAAGGCGAGGGGAGCAATCTGAATAACATTCGCCTCCATGTACTCCTTGAGTTTTACGGCGGGAATCATGTCCTCAAGGGCATCGTAGAGGGGCTGGAGGTACGGGTCGATCTTATCCTTCATGTCGCCGGGGAGAAAACCGAGCTTTTCGCCGGCTTCCACGGCCGGGCGCGAGAGGATAATCTTTCTCACCTCCTTGTTTTTGAGCGCCTGCACGGCGAGAGCGATCGCTATGTAGGTTTTTCCGGTTCCCGCGGGTCCGAGCGCGAAGGTGAGGTCGTTTTCGTGGAACGCTTTCACCAGCAGGCTCTGGTTTTCGTTGCGCGGGGATATGGGTTTTCCGCTTACGCCGTAGATAATGACGTCGTCGTGGCGGGGACGGGCGGGTTCGTTGCCTTTCACGATGGCGAGAATCACCTCCTCGTTGAGCGAGTTGTATTTCACGCAGTAATCCTCGAGTTCCTTGATGCGTTTTTCGAATTCGGCGGTCTCGTGGTCGTCGCCGATCACCTTTATCACGGATCCTCTCGCCGCCATTCTGAGTTTTGGGAAGAGGTTGCGGATAAGCTGCATGTTGCTGTTGTTGACACCGTAGAACGACACCGGGTCGACACGGTCAATAATCACTATTCTCTCAATCACAAATAGTCTATGGTTTATGGTTTATTTTACGATTTCCGAGGCCGGGTTGAGGGGGTCGGGGGGCACCGGCTCTGAAATCTCGATTTTTGCGTTGACCCACAGCGAACGGGGAATGAGCTGCCATACGGCGCAGATTGCTTTCCAGCGCCAGTCGATTGTGGCGACGCGCTTGCGCTTGAGGATGGCGGCCTCGGTCATTGCGGCCACATATTCGGGATCCAGGGTGAGCGGGTAGATGCGCTCCGGGTTGAGCAGCGGCGTGCGCGTCCATCCGGGACGGATTTCGGTGAAGTCAATTCCGGTGTCCTGACGGCGCGAGAGCTGTTCGAGAGCTTCGAGATATGTACGCTGGAACCGCTTTGAGGCGCTGTACGATGCCATCTGGGCGATTCCGCGGGTTGAGGCCACGGAGGTTATGGCAGCAATCTGGCCGCCCTTAGTGCCGTCGGCGCGGTCAAGGTCGCGGAAATAGCGGAACGCGGCGCTGACTATGCGGGTGAAGCCGACCACATCGACCTGCACCGTGCGCATTTCACGCCCGAGGTCGAGGGCTTCGTTCTCGTAGCCCACGCCGCTGCAGAACAGCATCACGTCCATGCCGGCGTTCTTTCCTATAAGTTCGAAAAAGCGCTTCACGGCACCGGGTTCGGTTACGTCGATTCGCTCGGTGACCACGTTGTCGGGAAACTTTTCTTCGAGGACCCTGAGTGCCTCAGTGTTGCGCCCAGCGGCGCCGACAGCCCATCCCATGCGGGCGAAATCTTCGGCCACGCGCAGACCAATTCCCGACGTGGCACCGATAATTACGATCTTCCTCATACTTCAGTCGTTTGTATTGTCTAAAGTATCAACCTGCGGAGGCGCGGTTTTGTTTAGAGGAATCGTATACATTATTGAGAGGCTTCCGGTAAGGGCGCCATTGCGTTTGCCATAGCCGGGAATATACATCGATTCGCCGAACGGGGTCTTGGTCTCGTGCATGAGAGTGTGGTACCGTATGGCCCAGCCCATTGAAAAGGCTTTCCATATTTTCACTTTAATGCCGATGAGAAATTCGAGGTATCCGGCGGATATGCGTTTGCCAGGGTCGATGGTAAGGTGCGTTACCTCGTCCCAGTACTGGTCGGTGACAGTTACGTTCTCCGCTTTCCACTTGAAGGACGTGAATCCGTAGCGCAGTCCGGCATACAGCTGGTAATCGGGATTGGAATTGTAGAGAAAATTGTAGTTGATGCCGATCTTCATGTAAGGAGCCGCCGACACCTTGAAGGTATAGTTGCTTCCCGAGGGGGTGTCGTCGATCATTCCCATGCCTAATTCCACCACCGGTTTGTAGCGGTTGTGAAGGCTTATTTCCGCCCAGACGTCGGCGAGACCGTATTTCTGACCGAAGAGGTGCATGAGAGGATCCCAGACGTTCAGGCCGAAGGTGGCGGCGTGGAGCAGCGGGTATATCATCTTCGTGGAAGGCACGATGGCGGTTGAGTCGATGAATTCCTTGCCGGTTACGGTGTCGACGAGAATTATGTTGCCGTTTGCATCGTGTTTCTCCGCCAGACGCGAGCGGTCGATGACCGTTTCTTCGACGGGTTTCGTGCCCGGTTCAGCGGGGCGGACAGGAGTGACGCGGCGCTGGGCCGCCACCGAGAGGCAGAGCATGAGCAGCGCGGCAGTGAGGATGAAAAACCGCTTCATGGCTTCGCCTCCTTTCCCGGTGTGCTGTAGGTTTCCTCATCGTCGGGGAGACCGGTGTGGAAATATATGCGTATACGCTCCATCTCGGAATTGGTTATGACAGAGTCGACGATTCCGACGGAGTCTATGAGATGCGTGGTATAATCGACCTTGCGGATGGTGTAGCGGTACATTGCGCCGCACTCTTCCGAGGCGAAATAGGGCTGCGAGGTGTAGGTGAACCTGACGGTGTCGACAATTTCCGGGAAGTCGAGCGCCTTCTGCATGTAGCGGAAATAGTAGGCCGTCTCGTCGAACTGCGAGCGGAAAGGGAGATATGCCTGCGACAGTCTGTCGGGCGGCCCGTAGAAAAGCGAGTCGCGCCCTACTCCGCCTATTCCGAGGGAGTCGATGCTGATCTGCTGCCGGGTCTCCATGCTGTAGAATCCTGCCAGCGGGAGCGAGTTCTGGTTCTCGGTGCAACCGGAGGTGTTGCAAGCCTGCACAAGCACACCTGCCGCAAAAATGGCCGCTATGTTCAGAATTTTCCCCATTTCAGAATCTCGTCGATTGCTTTGCGCTTCTTTGAGGGGGCTTCAGCTCCCTGAACCGGATAGCCTATCGGAATAAGGGCAACCGGCTCGACACTTTCGGGGAGTCCGAATGCAGCGCGGATTACCTGAGGGTCGAAATTGCACACCCAGCAGGTGGCAAGTCCGAGCGACGAAGCCGTAAGGCATAGATGCTCGATGGCGATGGCGAGATCCACGTCGGTATGATCCTTGCCGTCGCAGGGACGGTGCCATGCTTCGTCGTGGAGTCCGCAGGCCACGATGATTTCGGGGGCGGTGCGGATCCAGTCGCGGCCGTAGCTCCGGCATGCGGCGTCGCGCAGTTCGGGAGAGCCTGCCACGAGGAATTTCCAGGGCTGGCGGTTGCACGCGGAGGGGGCGAGCCTTACGGCATCCATCACGGCCACAATCATGTCGGCCGACACTTCGGCATCGCTGTAGCTGCGGCAAGAATAGCGCTCTTCGCTCAGAGCGTAAAATTCGGGATATGCGTTGATTTTGTTCATCAGAATTCTTCTTTTATTTCGTAGTGGTTGCGGCCCTGCGAGTTTCTGACCACGAGTTCGCCCACGAACCCGGTAAGGAAAAGCTGCGTGCCTAAAATCATGGTGGTCAGGGCTATATAGAAATAGGGAGAGTCGGTTACGAGGATATAGTGCTCGCCTTTGTGCATGGCGTAGAGTTTCATGGCGCCCACCGCAATCACGGCAATGAAGCCGATAATGAACATGAGCGAGCCGAGAAGGCCGAAAAAGTGCATTGGCTTTGCACCGAACTTTCCGGTGAACCAGAGAGTGGCGAGGTCGAGGTAGCCGTTGACGAAGCGGTCGAGGCCGAATTTCGACGAGCCGTATTTACGTGCCTGGTGGTGAACCACTTTCTCGCCGATACGTGTGAAACCGGCGTTTTTCGCCAGATAGGGGATATAGCGGTGCATGTCGCCGTATACCTCGATATGCTTCACCACTTCGGCGCGGTAGGCTTTCAGTCCGCAGTTGAAGTCGTGGAGATTGCGGATTCCGCTGACAGCGCGGGCGGTGGCGTTGAAAAGCTTTGTGGGTATGGTTTTCGACAAAGGGTCGTAGCGCTTCTGTTTCCATCCCGACACGAGGTCGAATCCGTCGCGCATAATCATGCGGTAGAGTTCGGGAATCTCGTCGGGGCTGTCCTGCAGGTCGGCGTCCATGGTAATGACTACGTCGCCCTGTGCGCGGGCAAACCCGGTGTTGAGTGCGGGCGACTTACCGTAGTTGCGCCGGAACGACACACCTTTCACGGCGGGATTCTTAGCCGAGAGTCCGCGTATGACTTTCCATGAGCGGTCGGTGCTTCCGTCGTCGATAAACAGAATTTCGTAGGTGAAATCATTTTCCTTCATTACCCGCTCAATCCATGCGGTGAGTTCGGGGAGCGATTCCTCCTCGTTGTAGAGGGGCACTATTACAGAAATATCCATCGTTCAGTTATTTATAATGGAATCAATGTCTTTACGGGTACGGCGGCGGTGAAACAGCGTGAGAATCGCGCCGAGAGTCATTGACAGAATCGACCCTGACGCCACCGCAAGGAGAAAGAGCTGGAGCACAATCTCCATAGGCCGCGGCACCATGCCGTTGTCGATCATCACCTGCGCCATCTTTCCGGTCTGCTGCATGAACGAAGAGTCGGGGCTTGATGCTAATGCAGCCATCATACGCCACTGCTGAGCGATGAATCCGGGGTTTATCCATTTCATATAGACGGTGAGCACTACACCAGCCAGCGCCATTCCGCAGGCAAACATCACCATGCCCTGCATCCAGAGCATAGGGAAAGTCGCCGCACCCCGACAGGCCCGGCTGAAACTCCGCATGCGCTGCCACACATAAACAGGCACCATGACGACGAGCGCCAGAGTGACGAGCGAAAGCAGCGGCACTTGCTCCGAGAAAATCGAAGCAGCAAAGAGTGCGGTGAGGTATAGCCCGAACAAGAAACCGTCGTCGGCGCCGCGCCGGTAAGGAGATTCAATCATAGAAATGATCACTTCATACAGACCGCAAAGATAACAAATTCTGCCGTAAATATTTTCATTTAGCCGGGAAAATGAAAAAGGGTGGAGCGTTAATCGTCGGTTAATCGTCGAAGACGCAGCCGCTGTGGTCGAGCGGCGGGAGGCCGTAGTATGCGCGGAAGTCGTCGTAATAGCGCGGGTCGTCGCGGTCGTAGATACGGTATCCGCCGGGGCTGTATCGGATTTCTTTCTTCGGTTTGGGGGCGGCGGGAGTTTCTGCCGGTTTTTCGGCAGGCTTTTCAGTGTGGAGCCGGCGGTTTTCTTCTTTCGCGGCCTGACGCTCCCGGCGGCGCTTCGCGGCTGCGGCACGGGCCTGCTCGGAGCGGCGGATTGATTTGTCGATCTCTCCGTAAATTTCTCTGAGAAAGGCGTTGGCGGTTTCGTAGCCGCTTCTGACTATACGTTTGCCGTGTTCGAAGTAGTACATCAGGGCTGTCATGATGTTGCCATAATGTTCATAGAGGTATGGTTTCTCCTGCAGCCGGGCCACGACGAGGCCTACGTAGAGATGGAATGCCTGGTGGGAGATTTTGCAAGGCGCGGTCTTGGCCTTGGCTTCCTGGTAAATTGTGGGTTCTTTCATAGTGATAACGGTTAATTTTCCGCAAAGATAATATGGGAATTGGCGGAGACCATTGCGATAATGTCGCTTTTTTCAAATCGGGGCGAATTTTTTTGGATTTTTGGACGGGAGTACAGGAGAAACAGGAAAGACCTTTGGCAGGCTTATCGTCATACTAATATAACTGATTGAGTATCAGTGTACGGGCGTGATTCTTCACGCCCACGGTGAATAAACATTTTTACAGAAAAAACGAATGCTTTCACACGTGTTTTCTCGGTGGACGTGAAGAATCACGTCCGTACAATACGCTGGCTATCAATACGTTGATTGCCCCCGGATTCATTAGATTCGCTATCCGCAGTTTTAAATGAAACGTGCCGTTGTGCGGATGATAGCTTTTTGCCATTATTTTGTTGATTTTTCGGCACAATGTCGTAACTTTGTGGAAAATTCATGAAAAAGTATACCCAAACACCACATTATGAAAATTTTTACTTCGATTTTGACAATGACTGCGGTTTTCGCGGCAACTGCGGCGGAGCCGGTGGTTCCTCCTTATCTCAACTCGTTTGAGACCGAAGCGTCGGTCGACGGATTCACCTTTATCGACTCTAACAAGGATGGCGTAAAATGGCACTGGGAGAAGGGCTACGGCACCAACCAGGGCTACATACGCATCTCAGAAAACGCCGACATGGCCGCCGACGACTGGTTCATCACCCCTGCTGTCAGCCTCAGGGGGGGCGAGGAATATCAGGTGTCGTTCCTGGCATGGGCCAAAGGTTTCCCCGAGCGGCTTGAAGTGTGTGTCGGCACCGCGCCGACAGCCGCAGCCATGACAACAAAGATAGTGAGTCCTGCCGAAATCGGCGCCGAATTCACCGAGCAAGAACCGAAAACCGTGTCGGGCACCATAACAGCCGCTGCCGACGGCGTATACTATATCGGCATCCACGGTATCTCGGACGCCGACCAGTTCAATCTGAACCTCGACAACCTGCAGATCTCCGCCGCAATGTCGGGCAATGTACCCGCAGCCGTAGCCAACCTCTCAGTAACGGTTCCCGCCTACGGATCGCACAAGGCCGACATCTCCTTCAAAGCGCCGGACAAAACTATCGGCGGCGCCGCACTCGAATCGATCATTAAAATAGAGATTCTCCGCAGCGGCAGCGATGTTCCCGTGAAGGTATTCGAAACGGTAACTCCCGGCGAAACGCTCAAATATACCGATACCGTAATCAACCCGGGAACCTATACCTATACGGTGGTGGCCTACAACGCCGCCGGCAAGGGAGAACTCGCAACGGCCGACGTTTTCTGCGGCGTGGAGCTGCCCGAGGAGGTGATGGGAGTATTCATCTCAGAAGGCGAGCCGGGCGAGGTAATACTCAAATGGCATCCCGTGACACTCGACGTCAACAGAAAGGAGCTGCCTGAGGGAAGCGTGGCGTACAACGTCTACGGCTACGACGCCGAGGGCAAGCCTACGGTGCAGATTGTAGAGCGCGTGGCCGACACCTCCTATAAATTCACGGCCTACACGGGCGCTTCGCAGGAATTCGTGCATTACTTCGTGTGTGCCGTCACCGAGACTGGCGAGGGTATCGGCCGCGGCTCCGACGTGATTCCCGTAGGTCATCCCTACACCGATTTCAAGGCAACGTTTGCCGACGGTACCTCGAAATACAACTGGTGGCTGGGCCGCAGCAACGACTATGTGAACATAGGTTTCATGAAAGATACGGAGACCGTCAAGGCTCAGGACGGCGACAACGGTTTCGCCATCGTTTCCGGCGAACTCAGCGAGATGGCCGGCTCATTCTATTCGGGCAAAATATCCCTCGGCACGCTCGAGAAACCCGAAATGACGTTCTACACCTACAATTTCGAAAACGGCGACAACATCAACGAGAATCTCATCATAGTTGAGGCCCGCGCCACCAACGGCGAGTTCGAGAAGCTGATGGAAAAGACAGTGTGGGAGCTTACCGACAACAATGCCCACGGATGGATAAAGGCGACAGTCGATATGAGCGCATACGCCGGCAAGGACATCGAATTCTCGCTCGGAGCTGTGATGAAGAACACCCCCGTGGCATTGTTCGACAACGTTTCGTTCGCCGAGAAGGGTGAATCGGGCATCGCCGCCCCCGGCGCTGACGCCGCTTCCGGCACAATTTATGCCGCAGGCGGATCCATAATCATTGAAGGAGCCGCAGGCGAGCCCGTCAGCGTCTATTCGCTCGACGGCAGAGTCCTCTGCAGCCGCCCGTCGGCTTCCGATCGCGAAATCATCCCAGCAGGTGAACTTGCCGGCCCGGGCGCCTACATCGTAAAGGCAGGCACGCAGGCAGCCAAAGTGATGGTGAGATAAAGCGCTATAATACACAGTATAACATAACGGGGCTGCGTCGTAATATATTGATTTTACGACGCAGCCTCATCTTTTCATTACCCGGCACGAACAAAACGAAGACAGCAGTACAGCAGTACAGGAGAACAATATAAGAAATTTATTGCTGTCCGATAAAACTCAAATATTGCAAAAAAGCATGGCTCGAACGCTGAATTTACGGTACTCGGGCAGGCTCCGCGGCTGCCGCCCGGAATCAAGGCGTCGCAGCTCCGCCGCTCGCCTTGATATGGGAGATGGCGGCGCTGTCCCACAGCTTCGCTGCGCTCCGCAATGGGTTACAAAAACATCGCGCCTCCGGCGCTTTTTCGCGCGAAATTTTCGCAGAGGACTTCAGGGTTCCCAATAGTGCACATCAACATTGAGAACGTTCAGAAAATAAGAGTAAAAGCGCCGGAGGCGCGGGGTTTCTATAAGAGACTGTCTAACAAGTTTGGGCAGTCTCTTTTTATGGT
>ULUG01086243.1_pt1 | contig 22727 bp, 13 predicted proteins | sample 1958331 | NCBI WGS metagenome assembly ULUG01 (sample SAMEA4835755, study PRJEB28245) | human gut metagenome | biome: gut microbiome; material: fecal sample | place: Denmark | collected 2008
TCGGGATCGAAATGCAGCGTGCGGTTGAGCCTCAGTGCGCAGGCCCCGAGGTTCACGAGCGTCGAACTGCGGTGTCCCTTGATCTCGTCGAGGGCGAAACGCTCGCGGGTGCGGACGCACCGGAGGAAATCGGTGTTCTGCGGCTCGGGGTCGGGCATCTCGGAGATCTTCTCCATGACGTTCGGGATCGTGCACTCGAATCCCTGGTAGACCTTGCCCAGCGGCCCTTCGATGTAGGGCACCTTGCCTTTGCTCTCGAAACCTTCGCCCTCGAGGACGATCTGGCAGCCGTCCGCATAGGTGTAGACGATCCGGTGCCAGATGCCCACGGCGTCGGGATGCTGCTGCGGGGCATCGACCTCGACCTTCACGGGCGAGGTGTCGTCCTTGCCCAGCAGATACTGCACGGGGTCCATGTAATGCTGTCCCATGTCCGTCAGGCCGCCGCCGTCGTAGTCCCAGTAGCCGCGGAACGTGGCGTGCACGCGGTGTTTGTTGTAGGGCTTCCAGGGCGCCGGGCCGAGCCACATGTCGTAATCCAGTTCCGCCGGAACGGGCTGCGGCGTGAGGTTCTCCTTTCCCACCCAGAAGAATTTCCAGGCGAAACCCGTGGCTCCGGAGATGGTCACCTTGAGGGGCCATCCCAGCAGGCCGCTGTCTACGAGCTTTTTCAGCGGTTCGACCGTCGTTCCCAGCCCGTAGAAGGTGTCCTTGAAGCGGAACCAGGTGTTCAGCCGGAAGATGCGGCCGTTCCGTTTGACGGCCTCCACCACGCGCTTGCCCTCGCCGATGGTGCGCGTCATCGGCTTCTCGCACCAGATGTCCTTGCCCGCCTTGGCCGCTTCGACGGCCATCAGCCCGTGCCAGTGGGGCGGGGTGGCGATGTGTACGATGTCTACGTTGGGGTCGGTGATCAGGTCGCGGTAGTCGTGATAGGCTTCGAGTTTTTGGCCGAACTTCTTGCGGCCCAGCGCCACGGCGCTGTCGAGGTGGTTCCGGTCAACGTCGCAGACCGCCACCAGCCGGCAGGCGTCGTTCGACGTGAAGTGGTAGCTGCTCTTGCCGATGCCGCCCACGCCGATGATGCCTTTGGTGAGCTGGTCGCTCGGGGCGACGAATTTCGGGCCTCCGAGCACGCTGCGCGGCACGACGGTCAGCAGCGTCATGCCGCCCAGCGTTTTGAGGAAATCTCTGCGGGAACTCATTTTCTTCAGGTTGTTTTGGATTTATAAGGTCGTGAGCCGGAGGTTGCGCCAGAGGACTTTGATGCCTCCGCCGTCGTGGATTTGCAGGGCGATGCGTCCCTGTGCGGCGCCGATCTTCGCATCGGTGATGTCGGCCATCGCCTCGCCGTTGAGCCACGTCTGCACGCGGTCGCCCTGTACCCGCAGGCGCAGCGTGTTCCACTCGCCCTCCTTGAGCGCCGACTCCTTCTCGTCGGGAATCTGCATCAGCCATCCGCGGCCGTAGGATTCGTAGATGCCCGCCGTGTCGTGCCCCTTGGGAGCCACCTCGCACTGCCAGCCGTGGACCTTCACGGGCGGCTCGACGAACGAACGGAAGAAGACGCCCGAATTGCCGTTCGCCAGCTGTTTGAACTCCACCGTGAGGTCGAAATCGTCGTAATACTCCCGCGTGGCGAGGTAGCCGTACTGCTTGTCGGGGCCGCTCTCGCAGACGAGGTTGCCCTCTTTGTCCACGTACCATTTCTCGGTGCCGTAAGCCTCCCAGCCCGTGAGGTCCCTGCCGTTGAAAAGTTCGACCTCCCGGCCGGCCTTGCGCGGCAGCTCCTTGATCTTCAGGTTGCGGAACGAGGCGGGGTAGCCGTGGTCTTGCAGACAGATGACGCCTCGCTGTGCCAGGCCGTATTCGGGAGCCGTCTCCCATTTGCCGCTGTTCTTGCGTGCGAACCAGTCGTCGGTCCAGGCGTCGAATTCGAGGATTTTGCGGCCGTTGAGCCAATGCTCGACATGGCCGTTGTCGCAGACGATGCGCGAGGAGTTCCACTCGCCCTGCGGATTGACGACGAGCGAATCGGGGTTCGGGAGGTGCATGGCGTAATCGACTCCCAGGCGCTGCCACGGTTCGAGTTTCGTCGGGGCGTTCTGCGCCTCCCAGCCGTCGTTGTCGATCAGCTGATATTCGGGCCCGGTGACGTAGGGGACTTTGAAATAGGGGTTCTCGACCACATGGTAGAGCATGCCGCTGTTGCCGCCCGGGGATAGTTTCCAGTCCCAGTCGAGGATGAAGTTTTCATACTGTTTCTTGGTGACGATGTAGCCTCTCAGGTCGCTGCCGCCGCCTTTGGCCTGGATGCAGCCGTCCACGACGTGCCACGGCTGCGTGAGCGAATCGCCGTTGAAGTCTTTCCATTGGTCGAGCGTCTTGCCGTCGAAGAGCAGTTGCCAGCCGTCGGCGATTTCGGCTTCGGTGAGGGTGTTGTGACGGGGCCCGCACGAGCAGAGGCAGGCCGCGATGATCCCTGATCCGGCCAGCGTGCGGAGCAGATTTCGGAATGAGTTTCGTTTCATAAGATAGGTTTAAGTAGGATTTAATATCTCGCGGATTTAATTAGCTAAGGCAATTCACACCAAAGCAAGATCGTTTCCTTTAACAGAAAAATTCGTCAGACGACTATATCCATCGATAAATCTGCCAAGATACGCGTTAAATACTGTGTTAAGGGTCATAGTAGACAGAGATATTTACTGATCTCGGATCATTTTTTGCGACTGTTTCCCGGTGAGAATTTCACGAGTATGACGCCGTGGGGCGTCACTTCGGTCTCAAACTGGTCGGAAGTCTTTATCAAGTCTTTCTGTCTCCAAAGGTCGCGCACGGTCTGTTCGCCGCGCAATCCCAACTGGCGGAGCGAAACAGCCATCTTCGCCGACTGCAGTCCCCGGTTGAAGAAGCCGACGGCCATTGATCCGTCTTCGAGGTGTTTGGCGTAGATCACTTGTTCGCCCTCCTGCCAAACGGGATAGGATTGTATGCCCAGCGGGTCCTGATTGACGTCGTTGACCTCGTCATTGGTGAGCAGACTCACCGTGAAGTCGTCCATCTGCGCAATGTCGCAGCCGATCAGCATTGGAGAGGCAAGCAGCGACCAAAGGCTGATGTGCGTGTATTGTTCATCGGCCGTCAGTTTCGTGGGATGCAGTTTGGGGCCCCAGCCCACCATCCCCACGACCAGCATGTCAGGATCAGCCCAGTGCCCCGGACGGTTGAAAGACAGCCAACGGTCCTGCGAGAACCCGATGCGGCTTACACTTTTCCATGTATCGCGGATGTCTCCCGTCGTGCGCCAGCAGTTCGCATAACACAGCCAGATCGGAGCGTCGCCATAGGGCGCACTGTTCGAGAGGCTGAAGACGATGTCACGGTCGAGTTTGCGGAGCGCATCATGCATTTCCCTGACATGATAGTAGTCCAATGGATGCCAGTCGTATTTCAGGTAGTCGATTTCCCATTCGCCCCATTGTTTCACATCTGCATCCACGAAGGAGTAGGGGCCATGATGCCAAACCTCGCGTCGGTCATCCCAGTAGTTACCGTTCGGTTTTTGATAACGGTAGTTCTCGTTGTGCAGCCCCTTTTTGATCCACTCGTTTTCACCGTCAGGACGGTCTGAATAACTACCGATATGGGCAGCGTAGGTGCCGATCCACGGTGTCGAATAGATGCCCACCCGCAAGCCCATGTCGTGAATTTCGCGCGTGAGTGCCACCATGTCGGGAAATTTTTCGTTAGGCTGGATGGCATTGTATTGTCCTCCGCGTCGGCCCTGCCAACCGTCGTCGATGTTGACATAGCTCCAGCCATGGTCAGCGAGCCCTTTTTCGACCATTGCGCGTGCCGAGGAAAGTATCTGTTCCTGCGTAACGTCGCGTGCCCAGCAGTTCCAACTGTTCCAGCCCATCGGTGGAGTGAGGGCGATTTCATCGCCCACAATGATCCGCAGGTCGCGTTCGCAACGTCCCAGCGTATTCTCGGCGTTCAGACGAACGATGTATTCACCCGGCCTTTTCACCCGGCCGGTAATCCTTCCGGTGGCAGGGTCAAGTTTCAGCCCCCGAGGGAGCCCTTCAGCTGAGAAAGTCATCGGGCGATTACCTGTCGCTGCAATCGTGAAGAGAAATTTCGAGTCAGGACGCACGCCGAAGACACGGGCGCCGTTGATACGCGGCGTCGGAGCCGCTTTCGGGGTCAGGATGTATTTTGACAGGTCGTACGCACCCTGCGCCGCATCCTGTTGGGCCGTGGCCTCGCCACAGATTGCAGCGAGAATCAAAACCATTAGAAAAGAAGAACGTTTTTTCATGATCTATTTTGAAAAATGTTGAAAGAATTCAGTGATTAAGAAGCTTCACTTTTTGATTCCGACGGAAAGAAGGCAGATGTTCGAATTGGTCTTTTGAATGGGTTAAACTTTCAAGAATGTGTTTTTTCGGTAGAGGAAATAGAGAAACAGCCAACATACGGCGACATAGCCTGCGTTGTTGATTACCCGTGCTATCGCCTCGGGACAATGGGAGGCCGCTCCGCCGAAAAAGAAATTCGCAATGCCGCCGAATCCGACGATCCGCTGCGCCATATAGATCGTGATGGAGTTCAACCCGACTACACGGAAGAAAAAGGGCCATCGTTTCCAGCCCCGCACGTCGATCAGGTAATAGAACAATGCGAACAATCCCAATGAATAGCCCGTTACCACACAGGTGAATGAACTGCTCCATAATTTTTTGTTGATGGGCATCCAGTAACTCCAAACGATTCCGATCAACGTGATGGCCGCGGCGGCCAGCGCTATCTAGAGTGCAATCCGACCGCCGCTGAGCGACAGCCGTTTCCGGAGCAGGAACTCGCCCGTAAACATGCCGAACAGCGCTGAAACGATAGCCGGAAGCGTGCTCAGCAATCCCTCGGGATCGAACGACCCACAGGCGAGCGTCCCGGGAAGCCATTGGCGGTCTACCCATCCGGCGATATTCCCGGTCACCGAAAGAGGATCGGAACCGTCGGGCGCGTCGGGTGCGACGACGAGGCATATCAGCAGCGAATAACCGATCAGTACGACAGCTGCAAACGCGATTCGCGTGCGTAGTCCGCAATACATGTAGAGCAATGCTGCGAACATCCAAGCCAGACCGATTCGCCCCAGCACGCTCGCCATGCGTAACGATGCGAAGTCGAATCGCAACAGTCCGTTGTAGACCATTCCCAGAATGACGAGCGTCACTCCCCGGCGAATGACTTTGAACAGAATCCGTCTTTCGCTGACTCCGACGACACGTTGTTTGGCCAGCGAGAAAGGAAATGACACCCCGGCGATGAAGAGAAACAACGGGAAGATCGTGTCGTGCTGGGTCAGCCCGTTCCACGATACGTGGCCCATCTGCCGGGCTACGGCGTCAGTCAGGGGACTGGGCCAAAGGGCGCATATCGCAGCTATAAGGCCTGAAAAGCCCATGATGAAAAGCATGTCGAAACCCCGCAGGGCATCCAGTGAAAGCAGTCTTTCATTCTGTTTCATAAGTTCGGTTGTTAAGAGAGCGTGCCGGACGATTCGAAGATCCTCCGGCACACTCTCATGACAGAAAATCAGTCGATGGAGACGACGCTGATTACCGGTGAAGTTCCCACGGCACCCGCCAGACGGTGGTTGCCCGTGTTGGGATTCACACCATTACAGGCGATATCGGCAACGCAGCGTAGTCGGCATTGCAGCAAACCTCCTGCGGCGATTTGCGCACTCAATGTGAAGTCATTGTCGATTTGCGCATTGTCAGTGCCCACCTTCTTGTTACCCGTAAGATCTTCGACCAGATCGAGCGTGTAGACAACTTTTTCTCCGGCTACCTCAGCAGTGCGCTGGGTAGCTATGGGTTTCCAGCTCTCATTGTCGAAGTATTCAAGCGACCAATAGCGTGCTGCACCGGCCGCAGATCGGGTAATGAACTTGATGTGCATCACCGTGCCGGCTGGCAGTAATTCTTTGACCAGAATCTGAAAGAGCCAGTAGTCACCTGTCAGCGAGCCTGATAAATAGGGATGTCCGGTTGCGCCGATAACTTTCGTGATAGGGCGTGTATTCGCATCGTCTTGTATGTAGCTGATCGTGCCTTCGCCGATTTCGGCCGGGAGAGAGTTGTTGACGACGAAAGCGTCGGTGTATTTCCCGCTGGCATAATAGTCAGCCGTAAAGAGCCATTCGACGGGGAAACCTTTTACTACGTAGGCTCCTTGTTGAGAAATGGCTATCATGCGGGTTTCAGCGCCGCAGGTCAGCACGAGCGTTCCCTCACGCTTTTTTTCGGTATTGGCCGAGCAGTCGATCTTGACTTCCCGCGGCCCCTCGGCGCTTTCCGGGATCAGTGTACACCAGTCGGGTTTCTCGGAAACTTCCCACACTCCGGGAGCCGAAATGATCAGGTTTTGCGTACCGCCTTCCTTAGCGAATGACCATTCATCGGTCGACAGATCGAATACTGGAGTTTCTTTGTCATCGTCGCATCCAGCAAGGAGTAGCGTAATAAAACCGAAAAATATCCAATAAAGTATTTTTTTCATGCTATTTGTTTTTTAATGTGAAAATGATTAATAGCCGGGATTCTGTACCAGATTCGGATTTTTATTGATCTCACTCATAGGTACTGCCATCCAATAGCTCTTTGGCGACTCGAAGATGCGTTTGCGTCCGCCCTGATTGGCTTCGATCACCCGGTAGAACTCCTCGGCGGTTTTCCCGTCTCGGTTCCATGAGCGAGGCTGTTTGTTCATCACCTCGAAAGCCTCCTTCCAGCGGCGCAGATCGTGGAAACGGCGCCCTTCGAATAGAAACTCAATCGAGCGCTCTTGATGGAGCACCTTGCGCAGTTTTTGACCTGTAGGAATTCCTCCGGCAAGGGCCCACGAGTCCTGAAATGTGGGCAGTCCGCAACGTTCGCGTACCCGATTGATGTATTCTATACTTTGTGCACTCAGCGACCCGTTGTACTCGAAATCAGCCTCGGCATAGCTTAGATAAAGTTCCGGCAACCGCAGATAAGGATATGCATAATAGTAATAGCTGAATGAATTGCTTGTGGCATTATAGGTCGAGGCTTTGGGAATCCATTTTTGGCAAAGATAACCCGTACAACTCTGATATTCATCGGTTTCTTTGAGTGTTGAACCATGCAGTTCATCTCCGCGTAAATAGAGTATGATTTCCTTACCGTCAACTTCATACGTACCGCGGTCATATCCCACCGAAGCGTAGAAACGCGGTTCTTTGTAAAGGTGCAGATTGGCTGTGCCGGCTTCGGCGTTGTAGGCGTAAGGATCAATACCTTTCGTTTCAGGGTCGTCCTCCCACGGAAGACCGTTTTTTGTGTAGTACATCTCTACAGCTTCCATGGTCGGCACTTCGGTTGTTTTCCACCCCCTCGACATGTCTTTGGAAAGCGAACGCGGTCCCATCAGCCATTGCAGGTTTTGGCAGCCTCCACGGTCGCCTTTGGCCTCGATGAATTCGACACCGTTCCAGTGTTCTTTGGTGAATGTATCACGATAGTTGATACGTCCGCGTTCAGCATCGGGCAAACTTGAATCGGCTGACATGTAGAGATAATAGTTCTGACGGCCGATTTCCGAATTGTATTTTTCAGCCACTGCGATTGCGTCAGTTGCTGCATCCATCGCTGTTTTCCACTTCTCTGCATCGTAGGTCGTGTTCATCAGTGGCGTACCGTCGTGATTGTTAAATCCGACATAGTCGGAGTTGCCGTTAACCAGCGGCGAAGCCGCATAGAGCAACAAGCGAGCCTTGTAACTGAGCGCCGCCATCTTCGTCGGAAGTCCCAGTTCGGTATCGATGACCGTTTCAGGCAGCAGTTCAGCTGCTTTGTCATAGCATTCTGCGATGTATTTCACGCACTCGTCGTAAGGCGTGCGAGGTGCGAAAACCTCCGCATCGGGAGCGTCGTTGGGGATATATCTTTTGACCAGAATGATAGGACCATAGTATTCAAGCAGCAATTGATGGTAATATCCGATCAGATACCATGCTTCGCCGGCGTAACGGTCGGCATTTTCCGGACTGATGGCCGGTACTTTGTAGACGTTGTCCAACAGATAAAAGGCGTAGCGGATGCCACGGTAGATATCGTAATTGGTACCCCCGCTCGTACTATAAGGAGCCCATCTCCCGAAATAGGTGACATTGGCGTTTTCCTCGCCGTAAATAAGGCTCTTACTGGAAAACCAATAGGTAGTACCTACTCCACCTGTCATTAGGTCGTCTCCGGCAAACTGGTCGGGAGACCAGTCGTATCCAATCAGATTGGGCATGTAGGTACGCATATAGTAACGATATTTTTCGGCCTGCTGTGTTGTTTTCCATATATCGTCCTGGGTTGCCTTGCCTTCTGGAACGACATCGAGGTATTCGCATGAAGTGAGCAGCGACAGGAATGAAAGCGTAATCAGTATGTTTTTCATAATTGTGCGGTATGATTTAGAAATTGAATTGGAACCCGAGATTGAATGTCCGTTGCAACGGATAGCTCAGGCCGTTGCCCGAACCTTTTTCGGGATCCCAGTACTTGAACGGTGCGAAAGTCAACAGGTTGGTACCCGATACGTAAATACGCATCATTTTGTATGAGTAACCGATCTCTACGGTTTTCAGGCGCAGCATTTTGCCGTTGCGCACGTAGAGCGTGTTGGCCTGGCCGTTGTGTTCGTTCCACTGTGAGGAGAGACGCGGATACTTGGCAGCAGGGTCGGGATTCGACTCGCTCCAATGTTCGTCAGCAATCCATTGCACCAGCCCGAACCCAGGTTTGGCCTTGGTCGAGAAAGGATGGGCGTCGTACATGATAATCGAAACCTTTCCCTGACCTTGGAAGAACGCCGAACAGTCGAAACCCTTGTATTTGAGCGAAAACCCGAATCCATAGATAATTTCCGGAACGGTCGGATTGCCGGTCCAGCACTTATCATTGTCGTCGATAATATCATCATTGTTCAGATCTCTGTATTTAATATCGCCAGGTTGTAGTGGATAACGGGTTGCATAGACGCTCTTGGGCGAAGACGCGATTTCCTCCTCGTCCTTGTAGAGTCCGTCAGCAATCAGGCAGTTGATTGAGTTAATCGGATGTCCTGCCTTATACTGGTAGGCCCACTTATATTTGGGTTCGTCCATCGAAACGATTTCGTTATGCGCATAGGTGAATGTGCCCCGCAACGAGAGAATCAGGTCTTTCGAGAAGGCTTTATTATAGTCTAACGAGATATCGACACCGCGGTTGTCAACTTTTCCGATATTCGCCCACGGCGTGATACCTGACATACCGAATGATGAGGGTAATGACGTACGCTGCATGAAGATGCCCGAACGTTTCTCCTTGAACCAGTCGAAGATGATGTTCAGACTGTTGAACAAGCCTATCTCCACACCGATATCGAGTTTGCGGCTTTTCTCCCACGTGGCCTCTGGGTTGCCGAAGATCGAAAGGATCGGACCGTTCTTTTGATCGAAATTAGTTCCGATCTGCACATCATAGTGTTGGTCCATAGCTATTGTGCTCAGATAGGGAAAACGGTCTGTGTAGTTTGATGAAATCACATCGTTGCCGACCAAACCGTATGAAGCACGTATCTTGAAGAGACTGATCTTATCTTTGATTCTTTTCCAGAAGGGTTCGTTCGAGATCACCCATCCGCCGGCAATCGAGGGGAAGAAACCGAAGCGTTTGCCCGGGGCGAAGTTTTCCGAACCGTTGTAACCGAAGTTGGCTTCGATCAGATAGCGCTTGTCGAATCCGTAGGTAACGCGGCCTGCAAGGCCCTGCTGGCGGTAGGGCAGCGAGGCGTACTCTTCGGCATCGGAAATGTTCATGTTGCGCTCTTTCTGATGGTAGACGAACGTTGCGCCTACGTCATGCTTCTTGTTGAAGGTGCGTGCATAGTCGAGTTTGACCTGGAACGCCAGCTCCCGGTAGCCATCGCGGCCGCGTGTGGTTCCCAGATAGGTCGTACCGGTATTGGTCGAGGAGCTCGTGTAGCTGTAATTGCCGTCGGCGTCTACGTCATAGCCCGAGAGTTGATACATGAACGGTGTGAACGAACGGTTGACGGCTGAATAAACGCGGTTGTAGAACGTAGCCATGCCGGTCAGGCTCAGCCCCTTGGTGACGAAATCGAGATTCTGGCTGACGGTCAGCGCCGAAGTGAAATGGCCGCGGAACTTGTCGCTGTAACCGCGGCAGAGCTGGGCGTAGGGGTTGACGAAGGTGTTGCCGTCCCAGGCGTTCGCCGTGCCGAAACGCACGAACGTGTCGGTCTCCTCACCGGGCAGCGTGGCCGGAAATTCGCAGGGCAGGGCCGAAAGCGCGTAGGTGAAAAGCGAGCCGACGCTCTCGATGGGCGCATGATTGTAATGCAGCTGGGTGTTCATCTTCAGCGACACGCGCGTGGTTTTGGTGGCGTCGGCCGAGATGTTGGCCTGGAAGAGGTATTTCTGCGAATTGATATTCGTGTCGAACTTCGAAGTGGAGGGGGCACGCATGATACCGTTCTCGTTGAAGGCCGAGGCATTGAGGAAGTAGTCGATTTTCTTGGCGCCGCCTGTCATGTTGAAGTTGAAGTTTTGGTTGAAGGTGCTGCTCTTGAAGAGCATATCGTACCAGTCCACATTGGGATAAACGTAGGGATCGAGTCCCAATTTGGTCCCCATGATTTTTTCGCGGGTGTAACGTGGATTTTCGCCGCGTGTGGTACGAGCCTCGTTATAGGTTTCCATGAAAGTTACACCGTCGGCGATCTTAGGGATGCGCGTCGGGGCCGATACGCCCAACTCGGCCCGCACGTTGATGGTCATCTTCTCCGAATCGCGGCCGTTCTTGGTGGTGATGATCATCACGCCGTTGGCGCCGCGCGATCCGTAAAGGGCCGTTGCCGTGGCGTCTTTGAGCACCGAGAACGATTCGATGGTCTCGGGCGGGATGTTGTTGAGCATCTGGTTGGTGATCTCCACGCCGTCGAGGATCAGCAGCGGCGACTGTCCCGAACCGAAGGTTGAAATGCCGCGAATCCAGAAACTTGCGCCGTCGGCGCCCGGTTCCCCCGATTTCTGTACGGCGATCACGCCGGCGATCTTGCCGCTGAACGAGGTCGAGAGGTTGCTCGACGAGGTATGCAGGTCGCTCGGTTTGACTGACTGCACGGCGCCTACCAGCGACTCCTTCTTCTGCACGCCGAAACCCACGACCACGACATCCTCGAGTTTGTTCGTCGCGTCGGATAGCGTGATGAGTTTGAAGAGCTGTGCATCCCGGAGCGGGATTTTCTTGGTGTCGAAACCCAGGAACGAAATGGTTACCGTTTTAGTTGCGGCTGGCACGGTCAGCGTGTAGTTGCCGTGAGCATCGGTAGTTGTGCCGATGTTCGTGCCCTCGACGTAGATGCTGGCTCCGACGATCGGCTGATTATCGGCTGACGAGATAACCGTTCCGGAGAGTGTCTGCGCCTTAGCCGGCGCAGGTTCCGGCGCGTCGGTCTGTCGGGAGATGGTAACTAATTTCCCCCCCCCGTTAATGGAATAACGTAAGGATTTGTCTAACACTTGATTAAGAACGGCTTGAAGCGTTGCCTCCCGGAACGAGGCCGTAATGGGCTTGCTGACATCGACCTTGTCGTTTTCAAAGAGAATCGAATAGCCGGTTTGTCGTTCCACCTCTTCCAGAACCGTTTTCAGGGGTACTTTCCGGAAGGATTTGGTGACAGTTTGCGCATTGATCGCCACTGCGAGCAGCAGACACGGAAGCAATGCTGCAATCTTCTTGGGTAGGAGATTTACATGCATAGGTTTTAGGTTTAGATTGTTGGAAATATATCGGAATCGTTTTTTCAGGGCCGACTGTAAACGTAATACCCGTTTTCGTCCCGCTTCACGGTGATGGGAAGAATGTCGCAGAGACCGTTCAGGATCGATTCGATGTCCTGCGCCTGGGTAAGCGAGATGCGGAAGGTCTTGGTGTCGAAATCCGCGGTGCGCAACTCGATCACGACGGCATGTTTGCGAGCCAGTTTTTTCAACAGGGCCGGCAGCGTGATGGCGTCGTAGCGAATATTTCCGTCGATCCAGCTGCAAAACTGCCCGGCGTCAACTTGTTCACGATGCATAGAGCACGTGGTGCAGTCATAGGTTACCAGGTCGTCCGGTTTCATCGTCTCGCAGCCCTGCGCCGATTCGAAGCGCAGGGAACCTTCGATCAGCGCAGCCTGTACGGTCGGATCTTCGTCATAGGCCGAAACATTAAACCTGGTTCCGAGTACGGTCAGCGTACAGCCGCGGGCTTTGACACGGAACGGCAGTTTCTCGTTATAAGCAACCTCGAAGTAGGCTTCGCCTGAAAGGTGGATATCGCGTGAGGTATTGTTGAAGTCCGACGTGTAGCTCATCGTCGATCCGGCGTTGAGCCAGACCTGTGTGCCATCATAGAGGGTAATATGGCTGCGGGTTCCTTGGGGAGCTTCAACCGTGAAAAACTGCTCGGAGCCGTGATGTTTTGTTAGATGGAAAACTGTAAAGGTCGAGAGAAAGGTAAGCACAACCGCAGCGGCTGAGAAGCGTAACCAGCGATGGCGTGTGCGCAGCCGATTATCACGATGTTCTACTTTCGCATTGAACATTGCGAGTGAGTGGAGCACGTTGGTTGACGGAATGTGTTGTCGTTTCCATTCAGATTCCCACTTGCGCACTTGTAGGGCATTTTCCGGCGCTGCGGCAATGAATCCGAAAAGTTCGCATTCTTGATTTGGGGTGATTCGGCCCTCGAAATAGAGGATGGCGAGTTTTCTGAAACTTTCGTTCATAAGGGCGATTATTGTATGTGTATTCATTAATACAACAATCGAAATGAACTTTACCCCCCTAATCTCAAAAAATTAATAGTCATTATTGACTGCAAACCCTGAAGATATCAGAAGTCATTAAGAGGACTGGTTCAGTAGCCATAACAGAATTAAAATTTGCAAATACACTGATTTTTCACACTCAAGTGCTTTCGTAAAAATGCGTAGGGCTCGCTGGATATGTCGTTCGACCGTATTGAGCGAAATATGGAGGCGTTCAGCGATCTCGCGGTTTTTCAGCCCGTGAAATCGGCTGAGGACGAACACCTCTCGGCAACGCTCCGGCAGGGAGTTCACGATTCGCTGTATCTGAGATTCCAATTCTTGATATAGATAAGGATGATCGTTTTCAACAAACGAAAAATCATAGTTGTACAGACGCTCTTCACCGATTTTTGCCTGTGCTTGTAATTGGCAGCGGTATCTCTCGACAATGTTTTTGTGTTTCAAATAGTTAATGCATCGGTGACGGGTAGCGACGAACAATAACCTGCGCGTTTCTTCCGTATTAAAAGAAATTTGCTTGTCCCATAAAGACATGAAGCTGTCTTGCACTAAATCCTGCGCCACAGAGATGTCGTTGATGAAATGTTGTACATAGGCTAACAACCGAGGTTGGCAGTCGATATACAGTTTTTCAAATTCAGACCGTATGGATTCACTATACATGGGGTGGTACGGTTGAGAAAAAGCACCATTGAAAATACAAAGATAGAAAAAATATTCAAAAACAAAGGGTGTGTTGCATAACTATTGAAAAAGATAGTTAAAAAGTAAGTTTTCGATAAATTGTACATTTTTTAAGCAAAGGAAATTTTCAAAGACTTACAATCCATTACTTATCGTAGTGGTAACACGAGTATTATAAAAATATAGGCCGGATAATCTCCAGCCTACATTTTTAATCAATGATAGTTAGTTTATTTCGGAGCCGAGACGAACGGCATGTCCAGCAGTTTTTTCAGCGTAGCAGGGTTGTCCGTGGTGATGTAATCCACTCCCAATCCGATGCAAGCCATCATGTCGGCCGTCGTGTTGACTGTCCAGGCATTGACTGTGATTCCGCAGGCATGTGCCTCTTCCACCCATTCGGGCTTTTTCGAGAGTACCGATGAATATTGATAATCAATGCCCGTGAGTTTGTCTTTCGACACGTCTGCGGGGCTTTTGTCGCCGCCCAGGTATTGTACGCCAGCCGCAGGCATGGCTGCTGCGAGTTGTTTGCAGATTTCATAGTCGAAGGCAATGTAATCGACCCGGGCTTCCATATTTTTTGCTTTGACGGCGGCTAGGACGGCATTAACAGCCCGCGTATTGTTTTCGGTCGAACTGTGAGTCTTGATTTCACAGATCAGCTTCATCGAAGCGTTCGTGGCGCCCTGCTCCAAATAAGCGTCGAACGTTGGCAGCTTTTCGCCGTTGGCCAGTGTGAGTTCCTTGATTTGGTCGTAGGTGCTCTGTTCGATCTTCAGATCACTGCCAGTTACCGTCGAGTTATGATTGACGACCAACACGTCATCACTCGTAATCCAGACATCGAACTCTGCACCGTAGATACCCAGTTTTTGTGCGTTGGCAAGAGCTGCTATCGAGTTTTCGGTCGAATTCTCCACGCCGTCCTGATGCTGACCGCGATGAGCGATGATTTCGGGCAGTATGATGGACGGACTGTCGCTCACATCGAATTCGACTGTGCCGAGAGGATACTGGCTTCCACTACGGACGAGCGTCATGAAATAGCGATTCTTTCCGGAGGGAATTCCTTCGGGAAGCGTTACGGCGAGGGCCTGCAACTTGCCATCGCCTTCCGGATCACTCATCTTCGCATCAGCCGTAAATGCCACCGACAGATCGGTCGTCGATGTGAACCGCACCTGGTCGCCCGTCTGGAATCCGTTGCCGTAAATCGTGTAAGTGTATCCCGCACCGATTCCGCAGCTTCCCAGATAAACGAGATTTGCGATATCGAAGGCTACGGGGGTCTGCGTTTCGTATTTCACTTCTTCGTATAACAAGGCTACTTGTTCCTCGCTCAGCGGATCGTCGAAGACGCGTGCCAAGACCACCTCGCCGTTCCATGCGTTGCCCATCGAGCCTACGGCCGAATCGCCGCCCAAAGCGAACCAGCGTGCGCCGTCCCTGGCGTGATTGAGGTTGCCGACCGCGTCGGCCGTGCCTTGCAGCATGCCGTCGACGTAGACATATGCTTTGCCCTCTGTTTTGTTCCATATGCCGACGACATGATAATAACGACCCGGTTCGGGGTAAACGCCGCTCTGCGCCCATATCCACTGACTGCTGCCCGTCGTACTCACGTTGGGTAAGAATGTAATGCAGGCTGAATAGCCGTTCTTGCCCTCTGTGCAGATCAAAAAACCTGTACCGCCCTGCTCGTGGGCCGAGAAGGGTTTGTACTCTTTCGTGCCGTCGTTCTTGTTTGAGCGCAGGACCACCTCCATCGAGTGACCGTCATCGAGGCCGTTTTTGAAAGCTTCGTTCTGATAGTAATCCACCCGATAATAGGAAGTGGTGCGGGAACTTTGCCCCGGGGTGTGCGTGTAGTTAGTCACGATGCGTTTATAGATGTCGTGGTAGTAACTGGTCAGCGCCGTTCCGGGATAGAAAAGCACCTCGTTTTTCATCGGCGAAATGTCTTCGGCCGTACCGTCAGCGTGAAAAACCACGTCCAGCAGGTCGGCTTTGGGCGCCTGGGGCTTGGGGGCTTCCGGCGAGGCATCCTGTATGAGTGTAACGGTTTCGACCAGCGTGGGATCGGAGACCGAGATGAATTTGATCTGTCCGGAACGCTCCTTGCTGACGGTGTTTTCCGGAACGACGACAGCCAGCGTGTTGCCATCGACAGCGGACTGGCCAAGCCACCCGGCGCTGTCGTCCGTAACATACGTCCATCGGCCGTCGGTCGTGACGGTAAAAACGACCGTGGCGCCCTCGTAGGGCACATTGCCGTTTCCGGAGGCGATATTGGATGTCACGGAGAGGTCATAGTCTTTCCAAGGGCCCGTCTCATCGTCCGTGCACGAAAGGCCGAATGCTGCGGCAAATACCGCAGACAGACCAATAAGAACCTTTTTTCTCATATTATCGAAGGTTATAAGGTTTATTATTCAAATTGCAGGATTTCACTCGGCGTTTTCGTCCGTCACGGAACGTACCGGAAAGAGCAACACGGTGGCACAGGATTCGCTGACCGGCGTATCCGGACTATCGACCGAAAGCGGCAATACATAGAGGCTGCCGGCACCGATCTCCGACACGTCCAGCCGAATTTCCATCTTGTGCGGGCGCCCGTCGTTGCCAAGCCGGACGGGTGCATCCGGAAGCTCGTAGTACTCCTCCGGCATGGCGATGTAAGCCGTGCCGAAAATTTGGTTGTAGGCGTCGAGCGCCTCAGTGTCGACATGCAGTGAGGCTGTCGAGACGCCGTCGCGGTATCCACTGCGGTAAATCCATACCTCGCAATCCGCATCGGTCGCGGATGCGGTCAGGATGATCTTTTGCAGTCCGCTGTTCGGGAGTAGTACTTTCGGTTCGATGTCGTATCCGACTTCATCGCTGTTGGTGCAACCGGCAAAACCGGCTGCGGCGAGCGCCGCAATCGCTAAAAAAATTATCTTCTTCATAGTTGTTTTCTCGGCTGATGATTAATAACCCGGGTTCTGGACGAGTTTTCCGTTGATGTTCAGTTGCGAATTGGGAATAGCGAGCCAGTAATGCTTCGGCGAGGAGAAGATGCGCGTATCATTCTCCTTCATGCTGCCCAGTTTGTAGAATTTCTCAGCCGTGTCGCCCTCGATGTTCCAGGCTTTCGGAGTGGGCCGCATGCACTCCTCTGCGATCTTCCAGCGGCGGATGTCATGGAAACGGCGCCCTTCCAGCATAAATTCGATAGAGCGTTCGCGACGGATAATGTCGCGCAGTTTGTCGCCCGTCGGAATACCGCCGGCCTTGCTCCACGACTCCTGGAATGTTGGCAGGCCGCAGCGCGAACGGATCTTGTTCAGACACTCGTAACCGTAGTCACTCAACGTACCGTCGTATTCGAAATCGGCTTCGGCGTAGCTCAGGTAGAGTTCGGCGACGCGCATGTAAGGATATACATAATACATATACGTATCTACTGCGTAGTTACCACTCGAATTGAGTTTGGCTTTCGACTGTTCGTTGACCCACTTCTGGCAGAAATAGCCGTTGTAGGATTGATACTCGTCGTCGTAGCTACCAGTGAAGCCTTGCGGTTCGCCTTTGCGGGCTTTTATGGTCATCTTGCCACCGTTGAAACGGTATGTGCCGCGATCGTAACCCACCGATGCGTAGAAACGCGGTTCTTTGTAGAGATGCAGGTTCACTGTACCGGCCTCTTCATTGTAAGAGTAAGGATCGATGTCTTTCGTTTCGGGGTCGTCCTCCCATGGCAGACCATTTTCGGTGTAATACATTTCGACCGCTTCAATGGTAGGACATGAATAACCGCGGTAAGCGGCCGAAACTTTCGTATAAGAATTGGCCAGGTGACATCCGAACTGTCGTTGCGTGTAGGTGATCGATGACGATTTGTTCATACTCATCAGGTATTCATTCTGATTGAGGAACTGTGTCGAGTTGCCGTCGCCGGTGAAGACATAGGTGTAGTTAATGCGACCGCGTTCTGACTGGTCGGTCACGCTGGAGTTCGTGTTGATTGAAAGCCCGAGCCTCCGGCCGTCCATCGTGTAGGCTCCCGTGGTTTCCGACGTCTCCACGCAGTTGATCGCATCCATGGCGGCCTCCATGGCGCGCTTCCATTTTTCCTTGTCGTAGGTTTGGTTGATCAGGTGCGTTCCATCCTTGTTGACGAAATCGGAGTAGAACTCCGTATTGCCGTTGACCAGCGGCGAGGCAGCATAGAGCAACAGGCGCGCCCGGTATGCCAGCGCTGTGGCTCGAATGGCTCGTCCGTATTGGATGTCGCCCCAATAGTCGGGCAGCATGTCTGCGGCTTTCCGGAACTCCTCCTCGATGAAATCCACGCACTCGTCGTAGGTGCTACGCGCAACATTTACGCTGCTCGATGGTGCGTTCAGATCGATCTCTTCCCTGACCAGTACGACAGGGCCGTAGTACTCCAGCAGGATCTGGTGCAGATGGGCGATCAAGAAATGCGCTTCGCCCGACCATATCCGCAAATTCTTTTCCGTGATGTCGGGGACCGAACCGATATTGTTCAGGAAATTGTAGGCATAACGGATGCCTTCGTAAATGTTGTACGAACTGTATCCTGTGGGCAGTCCCGAGGTCGTTCCCCACAGATTGAAGTAGGTGTTCGTGGGCGATTCCTGCGAGGTGGCGTACACCAGGCTCTTCCACGAAAAATAGCGCACCGTACCGTAGTAGCTTGAAATCAGGTCATCGCCGCCGTTGAAATCGGGCATATATTGCGTGTGGTAGAGATCGGGGCATTTGCCGTAGATCATGAAGAGCATCTTTTCCGCCTGGGCTTGGGTTCTGTAAATATCGTTCTGTGTGGGGCTGCCCTCCGGAACGACATCCAGGAAATCGCAGGACGCGGTAGCGAACAGAAGGGTTAATGCCAGTAGTATTTTTTTCATAATCGTATATTCTTTGGAAAGTTAGAATTGGTATTGAACACCGATCTTCGCCGTGCGCTGCAACGGGTACGACAGTCCGTGTCCGCTGCCTTTCTCGGGATCCCAGTACTTGAAAGGTGAGAGTACGAAAAGGTTGTTACCGGATATATATACCCGCAGTCGTTTGATGGTGTAACCCAGTTCGATACTTTTCAGACGCAAGTATTTCGCATCGTGTATGTAGAAGGTCGAAGCCTGGGTATTGTTCGAATTCATCTGAGAGGTCAGGCGCGGATAGGCGGCATCGGCGCGGTTGTTATCTTCAGACCAGTGATTGTCAGCGATATACTGCGTAATACCGTAGCCGAAGTGTGAGGCATCACAAAAGGGGTGCATGTTGTACATTCGCAGCGAAACGTTGGCAGCGCCTTGGAACATGAACGAGAAATCGATTTTACGCCATTTCAGCGTCGCACCGAATCCGTATTGGATTTCAGGAATAGTCGGATTGCCTGCCGTCGTCACGTCGTTGCCGTCGACGACGCCGTCTCCGTTCAGGTCACGGTATTTGATGTCGCCCACCGTATAGTTGCCGAACTGTTGCCTGGGTGAATTGTCGATCTCCTCCTGCGAGGTGAATAATCCGTCGGCGATCAATACGCCCGTGATGGCATTGACCGGGTGTCCCACGACCGACATATAGTCGTACATCAGATCGCCTTCATCCTTCTCACGCACCTCGTTGCGCGAAAATGTGAATGTGCCGCGTACGCTCAGCGACCAGTCCTTGTTGAATTGTTTGTTGTAAACAGCCGAGAGGTCGAATCCGTGCGATTTTACGCGTCCGATATTGCCATAGGGCGTGGCCCCCAGCAGTCCAGTCGACGAGGGCAACGATGTACGCTGCATAAAAATACCCGAACGATCCTCGGTGAAGTAAGCTGCTTCGATATCCAGTGCGTTGAACAGTCCCAGTTCGATGCCGATGTCTAATTTTTTGGCCTCCTCCCATGTCGCATTGGGGTTACCGTATGTCGTGATCTTAGGACCCGTCCCCTGACTGTTCCAGTTATAATAGAAACCGGAACTTTGCCCCATTTCCACAGTTGACATGTAAGGGAAACGTACGCTCAGAGCATCGTTCCCGGCCAAACCGTACGAAGCGCGGATTTTCAGATTGTCGACCGTTTTGCGGATGCCGCTCCAGAACGACTCATTCGAGATGACCCATCCCACAGCGGCCGAAGGGAAGAAGCCCCAACGTTTGCCGGGAGCGAAGTTCTCCGAACCATTGTAACCGAAACTCGCCTCGAACAGGTAACGGTCGTCGAACCCATATGTCACACGACCGGCCATACCCTGTTCTCGATATGGCAGCAGATTCGATTCGCTCGTTCCTGCGATATTGTTTTTCTTTTCGTTCATGCGGTAGACGAACATGGCGCCCACGTCGTGTTTGCCGAATTTCCGGGCGTAGTTCAGCGAGAATTGCAGCGCATAGCGGCGGTGGCCGCCGTTGCCATCGGTGCTGGTCAGATAGGTCGTACCCGTGTCGCCGATCGAATTGGTCACCAGATTGGCGGTACCGTCAGGATTGAGCGAACTTTCGTCTTCGACCTTGAAGTAATAGGGAGTGGCTGAACGGTAAGTCGCCGAATAGGTATAATTGTAGAACGATGCCATGAAATTGGCACTCAATCCTTTGGTGACCATGTCCAGGTTCTGGTCCAGCGTGAAGGCCGTCGTTACGTAGGAGTAATAACGTTTTCCGTAGCCGCTGGCCAGTTTTGCCAGCGGGTTCAGATCGGTGGTGCCGGTATCCCACGAAGCATTGTTCCCATAGCGAACGAACGTATCCCCTTCCTCGGCCGGAAGTGTGGCGGGGAAACGTACCGGGTTGGCACGCATTGAATAATAGAACAAGTTGCCGATATCCTCGTTAGGCCGGGTGTTGTACTCCAACTGGGCATTGACCTTGATGCCAACGGTCGTCGTCTTGGTGATTTTGGCGTTAACGTTGCTTTGGAAGATGTACTTTTGGTGATTCATCTTTACGTCGTAGGGGTTCTGATCAAGGTCGGCGATGATACCGTTTTCATTCGAAACGGCGGCATTGAGAAAATAATTGACTTTCTGGCTGCCGCCGCGGATGTTGAGATTGAGATTTTGGTTAACCGTGAAATCCTTGAATAGCAAGTCGTACCAGTCATTGTCGGGGTAAAGGTATTTATTAAGCCGGGCTTTCGTGCCGTTGATCTTGTCTGCCGAATAAAAAGGCTGGTAGGTGGCCAGCGTGCCGGCCTCTTTGGCCGAGTTGAACGAAGCTTCGTTGTAGAGTTGCATGTAAGTTACACCGTCGGCAACCTCCTGGATCATCGTCGGCATGGAGAACGTGTTTTCCAACCGGACCGACACGTTCATTTTCTCTGAATTGCGTCCGTTTTTCGTGTTGATCAGAATCACACCGTTAGCGCCGCGCGAACCGTAGACAGCGGTGGCTGCGGCATCCTTGAGCACGGAGAATGATTCGATGGATTCAGGGGGCATGTTGTTGAGCATGGTGCTCAGAACCTCCACACCGTCGAGGATGATCAGCGGGCTGTTGCTCGAGCCGAAGGTCGAGATGCCACGGATATAGAATGAAGCGCTGTCGTAACCCGGTTCGCCGGAGGTCTGGCGCGAAATCATACCGGCGATGTTTCCGGCGAATGCCGTAGTCAGCGAACTCGATGTGATATTGAGATCGGAAGGCTTGACGGAGGTGATCGACGAAACCATCGATTCCTTTTTCTGCGTGCCGTAGCCGATGACTACGACTTCGTCGAGCGCGTTGGTTTGTTCAGCCAGCGAAACGAGTTTGAAAAGTTCGAAATCCTCGACATGGATTTTCTTCGTATCGAATCCTACGTAGGAGAAGGTAACATATTTCGATTTGGCAGGAATGGTGAAGGTATACGAGCCGTCGCCGTTCGAGATTGTACCGGCCGTGCTGCCTTCGACATAGATCATAACGCCTGCGAGCGGCGTGTTGTCGGTGCCCGAAATCACCGTGCCGGAAACCGTCTGGGCGACGCCGCGCGAACCGCTGGCAGCTTTATGGATGCGAACCTGCGTGCCGGAAACCGAATATTGCAGACCGAATCCGGGCAGGAGACGGTCGAGCAGTTTGTGCGCGCTGATGTTTTTCTCACGGACCGTTACGACTTTGGTCAGGAGTGGTTTCATCTCGTCGGGATAGGTGAATTTCAGGTCGCTCTGTGATTCGATCGTTTCGAGCACCTCCCTGAGGCTCGCATCGGTGGCGTCGATCGTTACATAGGTATCACGAATCTGTGCGGGAGGATTTCCCCTCCCATCCGTCAGATTCAGGAATTCGGACATTAGCAACACGGCGACGATTTTCAGTATTGTCGGGAGATGCCTGCTTCCGAATCTTCTTTGGCGAGTTTTTTTCATGGTTTTGATAGTATTCGGATTAGTAATTTCAAGTGTTTCGGAATGCAGCCCTGCAGGGCCTTTCCAAGTCAGATTTTAGGAGCGTTTTTTCTGTTTTGTTTTCATTAGGATTTAAGGGTTATGTGGAATATTCCGCAGACATCGGGATTCCCGATGTCCGCATGTGACTTATAATGCTTTTCGGATTCATCCTATTTCTGGGCGTCGATCAGCCCGATAAGAATCTTTACGGCCCGTTCCAACTGCTCGTCCCGGCCGCATACCACCATTTCGGGAGTGTTTGCGACTGTAATATCGGGTTCCAACTGCGAATTCTCGAGATACTTTCCCTCCGCCGTCCGATATCCGATGACCGGGATTCCGAAAACGAGTGCGGGATTCTGCAACCGCTCCCACGACACGCTCGTCATGGTTCCCGGAACCGGCATTCCCACCACTTTGCCGATTTTACGGTACTGATAGACCCAAGGGGTTCCGTGGGCGTTCGAGTAGTTCGCTTCGCATGTGAGCATGACCGACGGTTTGTTCCACCGGCGGCTGGGCATGTCGCAGGCCTCCTTGCCGCGGATGACCTGGGTCAGGTATTTTTCCCCGCTGAGCAATATCTCGATATCCTCGTGCAGCCGTCCTCCGCCATTAAACCGGGTATCGACGACGATTCCTTCGCAATGGTTGTAACGTCCCAGCATGTCGGCGTAGACCGTGCGGAAACTGGCATCGCCCATCGATTCGATGTGGACATATCCCAGACGGCCGTTCGAAAGCCGTTCGACATCGGCG
>ULUG01042233.1_pt1 | contig 22298 bp, 14 predicted proteins | sample 1958331 | NCBI WGS metagenome assembly ULUG01 (sample SAMEA4835755, study PRJEB28245) | human gut metagenome | biome: gut microbiome; material: fecal sample | place: Denmark | collected 2008
GATCTCACTCAGATACAAGTTTAACCGGATGAACTGACGGGAACAGACAAACGCTTAATGAAAAGACGAACAGCGGGTACATCGCTAAAAAAGATGCACCCGCTGTCTGTATATCACGCCCTTTCCGGCAGTTCTTACTTGCGGTCAGCCTTCAGACGATCAGCCATAGCCTTGGCCAGTTCCTTAGCCTGAGCATAGTTGTCCTGCTTCATGGCCTGCTTCATTTCCACCGGATTGCCTACCAGTTCAAACTTCAGCTTCTCGGCAAACTCACCCAGTTTCTTCACGGCAGCGCTTGCCCAGGTATATGAACCGAAGTAACCCATCACACGATTCTTCATTTCACGGGCAGCCACCTTGCTGAGCAGTGACTCCATTTCCGGATACAGGTGCATGTTGTAAGTAGTACATCCCACAATCAGACCTTTGTATTTGAAGATATCAGCCAGGATATAAGAATGGTGCGTATGAGAAACATTGTGCAGCACGATGTTGCGGATGCCCTGTGCGCTCAGTTCTTCAGCAATGGCTTCAGCCAGTTCTTCCGTATTGCCGTACATGGTACCATAAGCAATCACCACACCTTCTTCGCCTTCGTAACGGCTCAGTTTGTCATACATTTCCACTACCTGAGGAATCTTTTCTTCCCACACCGGTCCGTGAGTCGGACAGATGGTCCGGATGTCCAGTCCGCTGCATTTCTGCAAAGCCTTCTGCACCGGATTGCCGAACTTGCCCACGATATTTGCATAGTAACGGCGCATTTCGTTCCAGTAGATATCCGTATTGATGTTGCGGTCGATGCAGCCACCATTCAGCGCACCGAAGCAACCGAAGGCATCACCCGAGAACAGGATTTTCTCTGTTTCATCGTATGTCACCATCGTTTCCGGCCAGTGAACCATCGGAACCAGATAGAAGCGCAGGTTGTGATGGCCCAGTTTCAGGAAGTCTCCGTCACCGACTACATAACGTTCGCCCGTCACACCATAGTAACCTTCCACCATGTCGAAAGTCTTCTTGTTACCCACCAGCACGATTTCCGGATAATATTGTTTAATCAGCGCAATGGCTCCCGAATGGTCCGGTTCCATGTGATTGATGATCAGATAATCGATCTTGCGGTCACCGATCACGCTGCGAATCTTCTTCAGATACTGTTCAAAGAAAGCCACATCTACCGTGTCCACCAGCGCTACCATGTCATCATCTGCAATCAGATAAGAATTGTATGATACGCCGTACGGCAACGGCCACAGATTTTCGAACAACGCTTTTGTGCGGTCGTTCACACCTACATAATGTACTTTACCTTTAATTTCCATCTTTCTGTTTCTTTTATATATTGTTGTTGTTAACTAACTGTTTTTATGCCCGTCCGCTTTCCGGTATGCCTTTCCCTGCCAGGCATCGCGTTCCTTCATGCGCTTCTTGACACGGTCGGTGAACTCATGGTTCTTCAGTCCCCAGTCAGGCGCAATCAGCAATTCCCTGGGCGACTGCGAAACGAAACGCTCCAGAATCAGATCCGGCCGGAGATGCTCTACATAATCGATAACCAGATCAATGTATTCATCAGCCGAAAACAGGTGAAATTCCTCCGGATGCAAGGCATACTCATGCGCCATGCGCGTTCCGCGAATGAGCTGAAGCTGGTGCATCTTCAGCGTTGTGAGCGGCAGTTCCGACAGACGTTCCGCCTGCTTTATGAGATCTTCCCGGCTCTCTCCCGGTAATCCCAGGATCACGTGTCCGCCCGTACGGATGCCCCTTGCAGCCGTTCTGCGCACCGCATCCTCCGTACATGCAAAGGAATGCCCGCGGTTGATCCGCTCCAGAGTCCGGTCGTCCGCACTCTCGATGCCATATTCCACCAGCAGGAACGTCCTGCGGTTCACTTCCTCCAGATAATCCAGCAAGCTGTCGGGCATACAGTCGGGACGCGTCCCGATCACCAGTCCCACGACTCCTTCCACCGCCAGCGCCTCCTCATACATGCGCTTCAGCAGTTCCAGTTCACCATAAGTATTGGTATATGCCTGAAAGTAGGCCAGGTATTTCATCTGCGGATATTTGCGTGCGAAGAAACGCTTTCCCTCTTCCAGCTGCATCGTAACGCTCCGGTCGTCCCTGCAATAAGCCGGGTTGAAAGTCTGATTGTTGCAATACGTACACCCTCCAAAACCCTTCGTTCCGTCACGGTTGGGGCAGGTGAAACCGGCATTGACCGAAATCTTCTGTACCTTGAACGGGAACTCTCCGGCCAGGAAACCGGCAAAATCGTTATATCGCATGCTATTGTCCATCTTCTGTCAGATTTTCAAGCACAAAGATACGTTTTTTCACGGAATCGGCAAAAAAGTAAGTTTACTTAAAATTCCACGTATCACAATCCATGGTGGAAATATTGATCTGCCTCAACCGACCGTATATTTCAACTTAGCCGACTAAGGAAAGATCCGGCTTCGACGAAACAAAACATTGGTTTCAACGAAACGAAACAAGTGTTCTGACGAGTGGAAATAATTGTTCCACTGAGTGAAACTTTTTGTTCCACCTGGTGGAAACAAAAGTTTCATATAGAGAAAACAAAAGTTTCACCCTGTCGAAACAGAAGTTTTGTCAGCATAAAACTCTCTTATCATCCGCAACCTGCGAAGGAAGCAGGCTGCCGGTTCAATCAAAACACCTGGATCTCGTCGAAACGGTAACGGGACTGCTGGCCGGGTTTCAGGTGATCTTCCGGACACATACCCGCGTCCGTAGTCGTCACTTTCACATAACGCACAGCCTTACCTCCGGTAATCTGGAACGACAAGTCTTCAATGAAATTGCCTTCCTTGAAGATTTCCTGCTTTGTAAATGTCCGCGAAGCCGCCTTCGTGAAATGCTGCCCGTCGGCCGAAACCTCCACCGTAATGCCAGCCGGCTTGTGAACTCCCATCGCATAATGGGTAAGACAGCCCAGAACCACCCTGCTGACAGGCGAAGCTTTTCCCAGATCCACCGTAAACGAAGCATCCTCCGGCGTGTACCATTCCGTCCATTCAAAGTCAGACTGCTTCAGGCTTCCCCGCACTCCGTTGGTCAGCAATTTATCCGACACATTGGGCGAGATCACTTCCTTACCCGTAGCCAGGTTCCAGCCCATATCCAGCGTCAGTGTCTTGCCCATCTTCCCGGTTCCGTCAAATGTGGCACAGCGGATCTCTCCCCCGTGATCAACAATCAGTGGAGCCGTATAAACAGGTGACGATATATCCGGCTCCATCCCGTCTGTCGTATAACGGATCGCCACATCCGGACGTTCGCATTCCAGCGTCACCTTCACCTTTCCATTCTCTGCAACCGCCTTATGCTGAATGTTGAACATCGCTTCAGAATAGCGGATTCCTTTTGAACGAAGCAAGTAGAGATAATTGTCCAGACTCTTGACAAAGCGGTACCAGTCCTTGTGTCCCTTGGGCGACCATGCCACTTCTGCCAACGCAGCCAGTCGCGGGAACACCTGATAAGTGACATCTTCGGCAGAATTACAGAACTCCGTCCACATAGAAGCCTGCAAGCCCATCAGCAACGATTCATAATTTTCCTTCCAGTCCGCACCGACCGGTTCATATGAATAGACATCCTTCAGCGTATTATTTCCGAAATACGTCAGCGGCTCAAACCACTGGGGTCCCTGATAACGGATCAGATACATCAGCCGGGCAGGTGTCATCACGAAGCGGTGTCCCTGGGCTGCTGCCTTCAAGGCCGCATTACCCATGCCCTGCCAGCCAAAGATGATTGCCCCGTCGGGCAAGGTGCTGTTGGTCAGTTCGTCCCATCCCATCACCTGTTTGCCTTTGCTCTGCACATACTTGCTCATGCGGCGCATGAAATAACTCTGCAGTTCCTCGATATGCGTAATGCCTTCCTGCTTCATGCGGTCCGCACACCGGGGACATTTCTTCCAGTATTCTTTCCAGGCCTCATCACCTCCCAAATGAATGTAATGCGAAGGAAACAGTTCCGCAACCTCGTCAATCACCCCTTCCAGAAAACGGAACGCTTCCTCATTTCCGGCACAGAAAATGATATTACCCGAGCCCTGTCCCATACCCGGAACTACACAAATGTGCTTGTCTACCGAAGGGCAAGCCAGCTCCGGATAAGCAGCCAGTGCCGCATTCGAATGTCCCGGCATATCAATTTCCGGAATAATCTCAATGCATCGGCCGGCAGCATAACGGATAATTTCCTTCATATCCTCCTGAGTATAATAGCCTCCTATAGGTGTCGGCTCGCCCGGCTCCGGATTTCTGCGGTCCGGGAACGGACGGTCTGTCTGGTTCACTCTCCACGCTCCCACGGAAGTAAGCCGCGGATATTTCTTGATTTCCAGCCGCCATCCGTTATCATCCGTCAGATGCAGATGCAACTTGTTCAATTTAAGCACCGACATACAGTCGATGATCTTCATCAGTTCCTCCTTCCCGACAAAATATCTTGAAACGTCGACCATCAGTCCGCGATATCCGAACCGCGGCCGGTCGGCCACGTGCATCAGCGGGATTCCCGTCTTGTCCTGCGGCTGAATGGCCAGTCGCACCGACTGAAGAGCATAGAATGCGCCTGCCGGTCCTCCGGCTTCTACACTCACACCGTCAGCATCCACCGTCAGCCGATAAGCCTCCGGTGACAGATCTTTACTGATTTTCAGACGGATATCTGCCTTCTTTCCATCCGTATCAACCTGTTTCAGCGTTACGCCGCTCATTTCCTTCATGGCTTCTGCAAAATAATCTGCCACCGGATAAAGTTCATCTTTTTCCGCACAGATAGTCATTCCGTCCGCAAGCCGGAAGTATCCTTCCTGCATTGTCATCTCTACCGGAGCAGGTAAAATAGTAGCAGTCTGCGCTCCCATCCACTCACACGAAGCCACGGCCAAGGCCAGCAGCAAAGTCTTTTTCCATCGGTCTAATCTTCTCATAGGCAATTTTTGTGTCATTCATTAAGTAAAAGTCGGGATAAAAATACGCTTTTACCGGGAAAGAATCATCATTCTCTGCCTAAAAACTACCCCGCAGTAGTCCGTCCGTTACTACGGGGTAACGCGACAACTACTGCGGGGTAGTTCAGTGATTACCTGGGGGTGGGTTAGAAAGTTCTAATCATAATCATATTCCAGGCTAAAATCATCAACCCACATGGTTGCTCCCGGTCCCCCCGTAAAGTAATCTCCATACTTACTTGCCGAGCAGACGAGCAAAATATACTTCGGAACACGGCTCGTGGAACGATAATCCAGTTCGATTTCAAACTCACGATATCCGGACACCGTCTCTCCGCAATTCATTTCTCCATAAGCAATGATATTCGGATCATTCTTATCGAAGTACTTTGAATTCTTCGGATTTGTCCGGATCTCCACAGGTTCACTCCAGTCGCCTAATGCGATCCAGACGATACAGGTATCCGGTTTTCCCATCAAATCTGCATGGGCGTTATCTGTATAAGCAATGTTCGCTGTCGTATATTTGAAATGTCCCTTCAACTTTGTCGGACGGGCAGAGAACTCACGTCCAAATCCCAGAATACCATTGGTTCCATCCGTAGCCCGGTATTCCCCGACAAACAAGTTACCGGCAGCAAACTTACCGATTGATCCGATACCTACAAATTTTGATCCCAGTACAGCGGCCAGACTTCCGGACGCAGCACCACTCCAGACATCTGTAGTCGACTTTGTAATGTTATCCTCAGCCGAAAGTGTGGTACTACCCCAGTTTCCGGTATCCCAGAATGAGTTATCACCTTCCTTCCATGGACAGATCACTTTACCGTTCTGATACCAGTCTTCAAATCCTCCATTAGGTAAAGTTGCTTCCTCTCCGGTCGTAAAACTTTGCTCTGCGCCCATTTCATCTCCTGAATAAGCACGGCAGACATACTTCGTGTTAGGCGACAAATGAGTAAGACGTGCAACAAAACTTCCTTTGTCATGTGTAACTTCCGATGAGCTGACGCGTATCCATTCTTCCGCACCTTCCTCTTTATACTCACAGCCGTTGTCCTGTCCCTCAAGTCCGAATCCATTGACCCAGGCCACTTTGGTCCATGCATCAACCGATGACACTCCCACCTTGACATCCGACAGATTCACATACAAAGTCCATTCTTCATCCACAAAGTCGCTGTATTTCACCTGAACCTTTGCGTAAGCAAAATTCTTTGTTTTTTCCCATTGAAGTTCAGGAACTCCATTCACACCATTGTAAGTTGCTCCTGAAGGTCCCAGTTTCAAATCAGTTACTGAAATCACATCCAGTCCTTTATCTTTCGGAAGGTTGACAGAAGCTTCCCGGATATCCGGATAAAAATAAGCCTGCCCGATCTGTCCTTCTACTGAAAAAATCCGCTCGATCGTCTGATTAGCTATGATAGTCCAGGGATAATCCTGATACAAAGACAAGGTAATCTGAAGCGGAGTTGTCAGATCCACTACTGTATCTGAAGGAATGGAAGCCTTTCCTCCTTCCGTAACTTCCAGACTCTGGATATGTACCTTACGGATATTTACTGTCTCATCCAATTCCACCGTTGCCGTACGATCATCATTGGAAAGCAACGTTGTTCCCACTTGCCCTTCTACGGTCAGTCCGGTCAGATATAACTTCACTGTCGGATAGGGAAAATCATTCTCGATACATGCCGAAAGCAAAAAGACAGCCAGGCATGCCCAATATCCCAATATTCTTGAAATTCTCTTCATACTCATCAGATACAGACAGTTATACCAATATTAATGTTAAACAAATTGATCTTGAAGTTTGCACCACTGTTCGTACGCTTGCCCTCTTCTCCGTTGCTTTTCTTCTGCTTCTCCCAGTTGTAGGTAAAACCGGCAACACCGAAAGAAACTTCAGCTCCCACATTCGGCATGATAAAAATAGCAATACCGGGATTGATACCTACCCGAAGCTGATTGATTGTTGAATCCGTATATTTCAATGTTTCATCCTTACCCCGGGAAAAACGGGCAGATCCGGTACTATATCCCAAAGTCGTTTCATTAAATAAGCCGAACAGTCCCTTCGGATCCAAACCGACATAAGAGCGATGAAAGAAATTAAACGAATAAGAGTCATCCGTATAGCGAATGTCCTTCAATGAAATATCCATATCCTCAATATTCAATGCCAGATTATCGATACCACCTGAAATACGTGAATAACCAAACTTCAGACCCACGACCACATTATCAGCTACTGCATATCCGACAAAAGGATTCACAGACAGCGTGCGAAGATCCAGATCAATATCCTTGAGCAAGGAGAACAACAGACGGCTGTTGTCACTTTCAAAATTAAATACCGAAACCGTAACACCACCAATCCATTTGTGCTTGGGAACAAAACGGTAATTAATGATACCACGGTCATACCGCCCTACTGGCTTCGTACGGATAATGCGCGAAGAGTCAACCGGCATTTGTGCTTCCGGAATCGGAACATAAACCGTATCGTGGACAACGACCAGCTTATAACGGATCGCAGAGTCTCCCCGGACCACAGTCAGGGAATCCGCCTCCTGAGCATGAGTATGCAGACAACTCAGACACGCAAACAAAAAGAAACAACTATATAAAAATTTCATCATGTTTACAAATAAAATGCAATTCCCAAACCTATTGAGAAAATATTAATCTTAAAATTGGCAGAAGTGGACGACTGTTCTCCTGTCTCTACCTGATTGGTGACCTGCCTCTTCTTACTGAAATTAACTCCCAGTACACCGACACTGACTTCCACAGCCGTATAGTTATTAATGAAAGCCACCAGGCCGGGAGCGACTCCAAATCCCAAGTCCGTAGACTTGGAATATGTACCCGTCAGTGCCTCTCCTTCTCCGTTGGCAACCTTTGACTGACTTCCTCCAACTTCCAGCTGTGTCTCACTGAACAGAGCAAACCGTTTACTGTCTCCCAGCGGTATGTAATTCCGGAAAATCGCCATGGCCGAATAAGAATGCTTCAACTGATAAATGTTATTGATGTCAAACTGGTTTTCATCATCCAGATTCAATTGAGTTTCATCCATTCTTACCAGGGTACGTCCGTATTTAAAACGGCCTCCCAATGCCATGTTATCCTTCAATGCATACGCAAACATCGGGCTGACTTTAAAGGAATAGCCATCCGCATTTATTTTCTCTACAATCAGAAAATCGTAGTTGTTTTCCGTATGTTCCGAATACGAAACAGAACTTCCGACTATCCATTGTCCTTTAGGAACAAAGACTTTAGGCGGAAGTTTCTTTTGCGAACTTTGCGCGTGCACCCCCAAGGCGCAACACGCAAAACATAATAGATATATTAATTTTCTCACTTACTCACTTACTAGAAGTTTATTCATAAATCAGTTCCATGTCGTCAAGCCACATTACACTAGAAGAACTACCTTCATAATAATCCCCATATTGACTGGCAGATGCTACAATCAAAATAGTTTCCGGTTTTCTATTATAACCACCATACCCCTCATAATCCAATGGAATGGTAATTTCTTTTAAGCTTGTCTCTGTTTCAGTTCCGTAGTTTTCCGTGAAAATATGTTCGCCGTACCCTATTGTACCTTCATCATGAGGATTGAACAATACAGGCCCTTTCGTACGAACAACAATCGGCCATTCTGATCCATATGCACTATCGGAAGACTTCCAATCACCCACAGCTACATAAATAATACCCTTATCAGTCTCACCATTGGATATATGAGAATCTCCTTTATCCACAGTACCAGGAGTATAACGAACCCAAACCTTTAAAGCTTTAGGTCTGCTGGTACAAGGACGCCCCCAGCCTAAAATTCCTTTTGTCATATCTTCAGTACCCAAGAACTTACCCGTAAACAGATTTCCGGCAGCAAAAGTACCCATAATATTAGCAGAAGCTAATTTTGCCGAATAATTACCAGAGTTCTTAATATTTGAGTCTTGGGTAGTAAGATTTTTACCTGCAGTAGCAGATCCGGTATTACCCGTATCCCACCACATTTCCTTTCCTGCTTGATAGAAAAAAAGACAATCTTTATTACCTAATAAGGTAGAAACTTTATATGTCTGTGTATATTCAAGACTTGCATTATCCGGCTGGAAAGTTGTTTCTGTAGTAAATTCACAGGTAACAGTTGATGCCTGCGTTCCATCCATTGCCTGATATTCATAGGTTGTACCCGGATTTAATCCTGTAATCTCCTTGCTAAAGGTTGATTCTGTTAAGTCCGCATCTACGACTGTCCATGAAGAACCGGATCCCTTCACACGATACTGGAATTTCGGTGTAGAAGCCAACGTACCGGTTACCTTTCCATGAAGAGTAGCTTTGGATGTCCAGATTTCATAAGGAATTGCTTCAGTGGTTGCAACAGTAGCATTCGAAACAACGATATTCCATGTAACCATCCGCTGCTTGCCATTCTTATCTGTTGCTGTCAAAGTAGTCGTTACCTGTCCTTCCTGTGCCGTCATCTTGGCTATCAGTTCTTCAGAGAACTGGATTTTCCAGGTTCCGCCTGTTTCCATAATCGCATTTGGAGCATGTAAAGAAATTCCGCTAGCTTCTACACTGGCATCCTTTCCTCCCAGATTCATCAGATTCATACTATTAGCCGGAACTCCAAACTCTGTAAATCTATCATTTTGCAGCAAAGCTCCCTTCAAAGGAGACGAGGTAGATACAATCAAATAATAAGTTCCCTTTGTATTTGTAGCCAGATACATCGGTTGTTCCAAATCATATTCAATATTATCTGCATCCTTACAAACGATAACCGGGCGCTGTTTTATCCAAATAGTAGTAGTTTCTTCTGATAATGGGGTTTCATCAACACTCAAAGTCAACCATGCACCACCTGTAGTCTCTTGTCCTGTGGCTGTGTATTTGCAAGTCATATTATATAAGGTGGCAGGCTGTGCATCTGTCAACTCTGTAGTCTGTTCATACGTACCCCCTGTCAGTTTAGTTGCCGTAAACTTACATGTCAGCTTTCGGTTATCGGCCGGCAGGCTGAAATAACCTTTTGCATCGGCATTGGCAGATGAATAAACCAGTTCACCGGTAGCAGAAGTAACAGTAACCTGACAATCTCCTTCAAAAGCCTCTTTCAAAGATTCGTCCCATGTAAAAGCCAATACAGTATTGGCAATACCACATTTCACTTCAACCGGACTCTGCTGACCTTTGGTTATTGTAAACTCTTCATTTCCTTCAAAAAAGCGTTGATCGAATGAGGCAGCCACAGAATCACCCGCAGTAACACGAACAGAATAAGTTCCGCTCATCAAAGGAATACTGGAAGGTACATTATCTGTTCCTTCATATTTTCGTACCAAGCTGGTTTCATTATAAATACGGACTTTGCAAGCCTGTTCCAGTTGAGTCTGCTCTTCACTGCTCAACGTACGGGATGCAACAGTTATCTTGTCGGACATACCAACAGATAACTGTAACGTACCTTGTTCCCCGGCAATATCTCTGTCCTCTTTACATGCTCCAAGACAAAATGAAACACATGTAAGGGCCGTTACTATATAGAAATTGGCTATTTTCATTATTCTTCAACTTTTAATTTTAATGTTTTAGTCTCTTCCAAACCTTTAGAATCCACTACTCTAATTTTAAAATCATGATTACCTTTAAAGGTTGGTAAAAGTATAGTAAAGTTTGAAATATCGAAAGGTACTTCTGTCTGACCAATAACTTTATCTCCTACAGGAAAACCTAAACCACTTAGAGCGTCTGAGTTTTCTCCAGGATATGCCAAATCAAAACTTTTAGGTAATCCTACTTCTGATACATCCAAAGTTTCAGAAATAATTTCAACAAACAAATTAGCAATTCCATTAGGTGCCCCAATAGTGACTTGCAATTCAGCAGCCCCAGATATTGTTAACCTGTCATTATCTATATCAAAAGGTACTTTGTTAAAACTTGTCCCTTCAATAGTCGGCATATTCTGATCAGAGCCACTTTCATCTCCGCCGTCACCATCTCCGTCACCAGGTTCTTCTCCTCCGTCTGTCGGGAAATCATCTATGCCCGGTTCTTCTCCCGGATTAACTCCTACAGTTTCATCAGAAGAGGTCATGGAAGAGTCTATATTAATAGCAATATTTAAATTTCCTCCTACACTATTATTTCCATCATCCACCGGAGAAAGCACATACTTAATAATATTATACTGTCCTGCTTGTACATTTTCCACACGTTTTACTTCCGTCACAGATTCTCCATCAATTGTTCCTTTCAATGTAATATCCATTGAACCAGCAGAAGCCGGAGCAATCAAATAAGCCTTACGGGTCTCTGAAGAAGGTATATCCAATGAATTATCTCCAATCTTCACAGTTGTTACCACATCTTCTCCCATCAGTTTACGGAGTTCCTCATCATACTCAACAGAGATCATCACATTGGCCAGTCTGCAAGTCAATGCAGAAACTTCTGTCAATTCATTTTCCTTAATTGTAAACTGCTCAGTTGAACCTGTATAGAAAGGAACATCAAAACCATTGGTAGCTGCCTCTGCAGAAGAAGCCACAACAGTATAGGTACCAACCGGTAAAGAAATAATTTCCGGCATCTCGCTGTAAGTGTATTGTTCCACCTGCTCTCCCTGACTGTTCTTGATAGTCAGCAGAAAGTTGCTTACATCAACTCCTGCACGGGATTGAGGATATACTGTATCAACTTTCAAATCCACCTCCATCTTCATGGAAGCCAGACTCAACTGCCCTGTTACATCTGTTGCTCCTGTTTCCATTTTCTCACTATGGCACGCACTAAATGTAAAGAGTACAGCCATCAGTGTCAAACAGATTAAAAATATATTCTTCATATTATAGGCTTTATTTTTTATTCGTAATTTAAAACAATATCATCAATTCTTAATACACTTCCAATATGAGAAGTCTGATCCCTTCCTGCCATTTCCATTGTTACTCCAGTATTATATGAAGGGTTATCTTTGGTTGAAGACTTAAATATCATATAAATTGATGAAACTTTTTTATCATTCGTTGTATACACAAATGGTAATGTAATTATGTTTCCACTAGGCTCTGCAACTCCATCTGTAATTTCATTAACAGCCAATATAGTGCCATCTTCAGCTTTCAACTCAACTTTCATATAAAATTTTTCTGAATCAACAGGAGCATATTGGTACCAAAATGAAATAGAACTAGGTCTACTCATAAAAGCATGCCCTTCAGAAGAATGATTACCTCCATCATCAGCTGTACCAATCCAAATTTCACCTGCATGAGGTGTAACAGAACCACCTTGAGGTATAGCCCATGCACCAGTTGCAACAGTTGCTATTTGAATTGATTTATCCCCTTCTATTTTATTTGAGGAAGACCACGAAACAGTTGGAAAAACTTTATAATCAAAATTCCAGTTAGTGCACTCAGAAAGCATTGTTTTTTTACTATTTACAGCCCACCAAATATCACTATCATCGGTATTCCACGGCAAGTACCACTCCCGTTCCTTTGTACCAAACATAGTTGCTGTAAACTTATAAATCTCACTATGCCATTCTTCAAATCCCGCATTACCGACTTGCGCCTTTGCTTCTGTTGTAATAGGTAATTCTCCTGAATAAGTTACTACTTCTCTACTACGTTTATATGCAGCACGCAATGTATAAGACACACCATTAGTATCTGTAGCTCCTTCTCCCAGACCTGTCAGAAGGAACAAACCTTTTTCACTATCGTACGACTGATTAGGCCACACTTTCCATACCTCACCATCTTTGTATTGAATTTCTACAGTGGAAGAAGAAATAGTACGAGATGCACGAGATTTTGCAGATGCTTCTACTTTTACATAAGCTTTAGTAGCCCACACATCTGCATCACCGTTCTTCAAAGACAAAGTAAGTTCAGGATCTTCTACTTTAAAAGCCTTTTCAATAGTCTTTGAGCCATATTCAGCTTTGAACTTCACATCGCTTTCTGTATCAATCAAAGGATCCGGATAAGTTAAGGTAACAGTATGTGTAGTACCTTTACTGGAGATTGAAACATTTTCTGCATTAAACGACTGTTCAGCTCCATACGCAAAATAATAGAACGTCACTTTCGAAGCATCGCCTTCCAGATTCATAGTAAAACTCATCGTATTGCTTCCATAAGGTACAGATTCAGGCAATGTTACTGCGAAACCATTGTTACGGCTCGTTACGTTCAACACCAAAGGAGCTGTTGTTTTTCCATATACATCGGTAGCAGTCAGTGTAAAGGAGTGTTCTTCGTTTCCGTCTCCGGTGCAATATAAATAAGGTACTACATTCTGAAACTCAACCGTAGCAATCTTATCGTGAGTACTTCCCAAACCTTTCATTACGAGACCAAGTTCAGTCAGCTTCTGCTGATCTTCGGCACTTAACGCCATGAGATCAACCTTTTCCGGCCATCCTTGTGCTTTCAATGCTGCGGATGAGGTAACCAATTCACAACTGGCCAAACCAGAAGGCGCATTCAGATAAGCCTGCAAAGTACCTTCTACGCTTCCACCTTCCACGACTTCCATAGCCTCACCCGAGGTAAATCCATGAGCTACGATAGTGGGAGCCGGTGCATTCAGAGCAGCATCCGAAATATTAAATTCAACATTTTGTGTACTCTCCGAATCATCATTGAAGATAATATTCAAAGTGGAAGTTCCGGCATCCACATCCATGGTAAGACGATATTCATGCTTTACTTCCGCTGCCAGCGTCTTAACCTTCAAAGCCACTGAACCGGAAACGCCCGGACGAGTAACATTCAGATAAACATCCAGATTCCCGGGAGTAAAATAGGCTGCACGGGTTTCGTCAGCTGTATAATCAATTTTATTTCCACGAGAAGAAGAAATATAAGCACTGTAAGAAGTGAAATAACTCTTGAATGCATCTGTATAAGAGATACTGACTCTGGCTTTATTGATTGTACAGTCAATAGTCACATCAGTAGTTTCGCCTTCAGCAACATTGGCAGTCGTACTTCCGGCATAGCTCAATCCGTCAAAGCCCTCAGTTGTTGCATCTCCATAAGAAGCAGAAACTGTATAAGTTCCTACCGGAACGACTGTAGCCTCTGCATCGTAATCACTGAATTTATCCCATTTACTAACCAATTCTCCATTCTCCTTGGCTATGGATAAACTAAAGTCTCCGACATCTGGAATTCCATCACCCTCTGCACGTGAAGCGGCAGAAACCACTTCATTATCAGCTGCCACCCTGACAGCAAGATAACCGCCGCCTGAGGGAGTACGTTCGTCACTTCGGCATGCAGACAATCCCAATGCAACCAAAGCCAGCAACATTAAATAATTTTTGTTCATTCTTATTGTTTTCATTTATATCTCTCTAATTAATTGGTCTCAACTACCACTGTAAAATACCAATTCCACAGCATCTGAATCTGGCTGCAAAGTAACGGCTTTTTGCACACCCTCACAAGGTCAATTTATTTTATTTTTGGTCTATTCTTTATCTTTACCTTTTCAAGAAAGACATAACACACCGATTTTCCCTGTTTTATGTTATTTTATAGCATTACTTTATAGCCGATATTTCAAATTGGCTAACTTTGCAAATGAAATATTTTCAAACAAAATGAGACATGGAAAAAGAATTGCCTAAAATAGATTTACCTGAACCCTGGCTGATCGGTACGGACATCAGCAAGGAACTGCTCAGCCTCTACACCAATTATCCGGTGAGACTGAAATGTGAAATCTTTGTACTCTGCATAGACGGAGAAGTGGATGCCTCAGTGAACCTGAACCGTATTGAGGTACGCCCCAACGACATCATTACGCTTACTCCGGGAAGTATCTTCCAGATCTATCGTGTGGACGGGAATCTGAAAATCTATTTTCTGGGCTTTTCTTCCAAATACATTGAGGAAAGCAATCAGACCAGAGCAATGCTGGATTCCATTTATCTGACTTTGGGACATCCTGTCCTCTCACTGAAACCGGAGGGAGCAAGTGTTATGCAGGATTACCTGAAACTGCTGATCCGGATGTATGAGACTTTTCCCGAGAAGATGCGAACGGAAATGGCTCCCAATCTGTATGCGGATATACATAAAGGTGTGTCCATATTATATAAGAATAAGAATACGGACAAGAGTTCTGTTTCAAAGAGTGAACAAATCTGCCGGAACTTCGGACAGCTGGTCATGCAACATTATAACCAGACAAGAAACGTAGCTTGGTATGCCGAGAAACTGGGTATCACGCATGCTCACCTTTGCACGACTGTGAAGCAAGTTACCGGAAAGACATGTGTGGACATCATTTCATCCATGGTAATCATGGATGCCAAATCACAGCTGAAATCTACCAATCTGTCCATACAGGACATATCAGATTCACTGAACTTTGCAAATATGTCGTTCTTCGGAAAGTATTTCAAGCGGAACGTGGGTATGAGCCCGCTGGAATATCGCAATAATGGATAAACTAAACAGACTAACAGATTAAAGTATGAAACAAACGTATGTAACAACGGTCGGAACCTTCCTGCTGGGACTGACGCTGAACTCCTGTATCCAGGAAGAGGCTCCCAATGCAGAAGCTGACATCACGGCCTGCTCACTCTTGCCTGTGGACTGTCTGGCAAGCAATACCATTGAGGTTGGACTGCCTTACAGTGATGAGTTGAATGCCTATCCCATAGAAATAAAAGTGAAGGAAGGTACTGACCTTTCCAGCCTCGCACCGACTTTTGAACTGACTCCGGGGGCAACCATCAGTCCGGAAAGCGGAAGCATTCATGACTTCTCTTCCCCAGTGAGATATACCGTGACTTCGGAAGACAGACAATGGCACCGCACTTACAGTGTGTCGGTCACGGAACAGACTTCGACCAACATACCGACGGTATATCATTTTGAAAATGTCAAGACTTCGGGCAATTATTATGTATTCTATGAACAGCAGGGAGAGCATTCGCTTACCTGGGCCAGCGGAAACGGAGGATATGCTCTGGCGGTCAGCCAGGCTGCGGCTAAAGATTATCCGACTACACAGGATGATAACGGATGGAACGGAAAATGCCTGAAACTGGTTACGCGGAGTACAGGAAGCCTGGGAAGCCTTGTGGGCATGCCGATCGCAGCCGGAAACTTGTTTATCGGGCAGTTTGACCTGACAAACGCTCTGACTGCTCCGCTCAAGGCAACCAAGTTCGGAATACCTTTCTATAGCAAACCGATCCGCCTGACAGGATATTATAAGTATAAGGCGGGCGAACAGTTCTTTGCTAATGGCGCATATACGGATCAGAAAGATGTTTTTGACATCTATGCGTTCTTCTTTGACAACAGCAACGGAACAAGCATGCTCGACGGAAGTTTGCCGTCCAACGGATATACTCATCCGGATATGGTAGCTGTGGCACGCATCAAGGATGCTCACGAAACAGATGAATGGACCAGCTTCAGCCTCAACTTTGATTATGATTCCTTCGGAAAAGGAGTAGATGCACAGAAACTGGCCGAAGGAAAATACAGTCTGGGCATTGTCATGGCTTCCAGCAAAGACGGGGCTTCTTTTGAAGGTGCACCGGGAAGTACGCTGCTTATTGACGAGATGGAACTGATTTTTGAATAAACGGACGGATCACTCAAGATCCATAAAACAGAATCTGACAAGAATATGAAAAGATATTTACTTGCACTGACAGCTGCCATAATTACTGCAGGAAGCTGTCTTTATGCCCAAAAGAACGAGAATCAGACGTTGCTGAATGCAGCCCTGCACGGATGGGAATACGAAGTCCGGGCAGGTATCAGTATCGGAGGAAGTTCTCCCCTGCCTTTGCCAGCTGAAATCAGAAGTATTGATTCGTATAATCCCACGCTTGCCATCATGCTGGAGGGAAATGCGATCAAATGGTTCGGGGCAGAAAAGAAATGGGGACTGACCACCGGACTGAGACTGGAAAACAAAAACATGACAACACGGGCTACGGTGAAAAACTACGGAATGGAAATCATCGGCAGCGACGGGAACCGGTTGAAAGGAAACTGGACCGGCGGCGTACGGACCAAATTAAGAAGTTCACTGGTAACCATTCCTTTACTGGCCACCCACAAATTCGGCGAAAGATGGAGTGTCAAGCTGGGCCCTTATTTCTCGTATCTGATGGACGGGGATTTTTCCGGTGAAGTATATGAAGGCTATCTTCGGGAAGGAAACCCTACGGGACAGAAGATTGTATTCACGGACGGTGCCGTTGCAACCTATGATTTCCATAATGATATGAACCATTTTCAATGGGGTGTACAGGCTGGCGCTGACTGGAAAGCCTTCAAGCATCTGAAAGTATTCGCCGACCTGACATGGGGACTGAATGATATTTTCCAGAAAGATTTCCAGACAATCTCATTCGCCATGTATCCCATTTATCTGAATTTCGGATTCGGATATGCTTTCTGAGCAGAAAGATCCGACACGTAAGAATACAAAAAAGACCGCAGCCTCTCCTCAAACGGAAACGGCTGCGGTCTTTTCTTATTGTTTTATTGAGCGGCCTGCATCTTGATACCAATCTGAATGGTTTCTGTTGAACCGATGATCTGCGGCATGGCAACCAGAATTGGTTTCAGGACTACATCAACCATTCCGGCCATCTCACCAGCCTGAGCTTTCAACATAGAAAGAATCTGTTCCACTGCTGCTTCATCTTCAAAGAGCGGTGCTACGATCTTCAGAATCGGGAGCAGAGTTTCTGTATCCAGATAAGCTTTCAACACACCTTCTTCACCTTTTTCCAAAGTGATCAGAATTCCTTCGGAAAGCATCGGAGTAACAGCAGCCATCAGCTGTGAAAGAACATCCGTCATACCGGCACGGCTCTTACCGGAAGCTGTTGCTGCAATTTGTGCCGGATTCAGGAACAAACGGATTTTATTGGGTTCAGGCACAGTATAAGTGGCCAGATTCAAAGGTGAAGTCTTCCACTCTGTTGCATTCAGCGAATCCTTGTATTCAGCCTGAACATTTCCGTCAGAAAGGAAGGTTACCTTATTTAATACTTCACAAAGCATTTTAGGAATAGTGTTTCCTTCAATTTGAGTCATGGAAATAACCAAAGTAATCAATGACTGTATTTCATTAGGAGAACCCATAAAGTCAAATGGATCTGCATCCCATACTACATGAATAGGCTGCATCGGATCACCACTAAACGAAGACTCTGAAGTTGGAAGCAATTGCCAGGAAGTATTGGTCCAGGCAGTTTCAACAAAAGTCACATTCAAGGCCAGATTCAAAGAAGCATCGGTAGCTGATCCCTGATATTTCAAGGTATATCCTCCCCGGTTTTCTTCTCCGGCAAAAGTTACCGTATCGTTTTTAATTGTCAGGTCTACATCAATGGTAGTACTTACTTCGCCCGGAATGACACCTGCCGTAGCCAGACCGGAAGCATTATCACTCAACGGAGAAGTTGTCTGAGCACCTGATAAAGTCAACGTTGCCTTGGTTATATCATTTGCATCCGGTGTAAAGACAACCTGCTTGCCCAGCATAGGAGCACCGCTATATGTAAGAGTCAGCCCGCTGGCATCCGCATAAGTTTTAGTCTGTGTGATCGGAGATACGACAGATGAGTCATCATCGTTGCTGCAGGAAGTCAGCACACCTCCGGCCAAAGCAATAGAGAATAAGCCAATAAATAATGTTTTTTTCATGATGAAATAATGTTTAATAATTAATGAATAGTTATTCCTTTTCAAATCGGGTGCAAAGTAAGAGGGAAATAAATACACCTACAAGGTCTATCCTTGCGACTTTTGTTCTATTTTTCACATCATATGAAAAACGGACAAAAAATTACGGACATTTTTTGATCTTTTTTTCTTATTTTAGGAAATTATTCCAAATACACTTTTTCACGGTGCCTGTTCCCCTTCGGGCTTTTTAAAAAACGTCGAATTCTTTTCCTTCGAACGCCGAAACGTTTTATTGCATTCGTCGAAGTCTTTTTTTAAAAGCCCGAGGCGGGCAAACATCCACCGACATTTGCCCGCCTCCTTATTATATAACAGCTTCTTTCGTTCTTATTCTTCTTCCGGCAGTACCACGACTCCCAGTTTCTTGCGGCCGTCCATCTTCACAGTCAGCGGACGGTCAAAATGTACCCAGCGCAGGAACTTCGTTTCCTCCACAGCCGGCATGGAGTTCAGCAATTCCTGATTATAAATACCTTCATTCATATAGGCATTAATGGTGAAATACCCCACTCCAAATGAAGTCAGATTCTGGAAGAAGTGAGTTCCCTGACTGGGATCTACCCGATAATTGGTCAGTCCGGCTTCCACAATGACACGGGCCGCTGAGATATGCGGCCATTTGACCGGTACCCCCAGCCACGTATCGCTGCTGCCCCACCGGCCGGGTCCTACCAGCACATAATGCTTCCCTTCATCCAGAAAACGGCGGTTCAGCTTCTCTATATCATAAGCAATCAACTGGTTATTGGAAGCCGAATAGCCTTCCGTCTTCACGTAGATCACATCGCTGATATCTTCCATAATACCATGTCCCAGGGCATTTTCACTCTTCAGCAGCAACTGGTCATCAGGTATCCGGGTAAGATCTTCATCAAGTCCGGCCTTCACATCGACCATCGGACGAATCTGAAGCAGATAGAAGACACCGCTCTTGGTACGCGCATCGAAGTTAACAGCAAACTCAATCTCTACAGGACGCCTCATTTCTGCCTGTCCGTATTGCTGGGCAAGCTGAAGAATGCGTGCCAGAGGAAAGACATCATGCTGAAGGATATTGGCAAAAGTAATCAGCTTACGGCCGCCCGGATAGATTCCGTCACGGATCACCATATCATACGGATCGTAGGTGGAAGCAATATAATCGAGGGCACCGTCATTTTCGGCATCCTTTACGGTAAGCTTCAGGAGATTAAATCCGTCATCAAGCGAGAAGTTATGCCCGTTGTTCTTCAAGTCAAGCGCATAGAAACGGGTCTGCGTTTCGCGCAGGGCTATTTCCATTTCACTGGTCTGAAGCACCTTGTCCGGATGATACGGACAGACACGCAAAGTCAGTCCGCCGTCAACGATATACTTGCCGAGTCCCAGTGCCAGACTGACGGTACCTTCTTCAGCCGTTTCGTCATTGATCGGATAATAGTTGATGGAACGGGCCACTCCCGATATGGCCGGATAATAACGGTCGCCATACTGGGTTCCGACTACCTCCTGCAAAATAACGGCCATCTTTTCCTGATCGATGACGTTACTGGTGGCCTGCATGTAAGCCTTGCTGTCACGATAATAAACCGAAGCATACACACCTTTTATCGCATCACTCAGCATACGGAGCATTTCATATTTGTCTTCCAGATAAGGAATCATATAGGTGGAATAGATACCGGCAAACGGCTGGTAATGCGAATCCTCAAGAAGACTGGACGAACGGATGGCTATCGGAGCTTTCACTACATCGAAGAAAGCAAAGAAGTCTTCCACCAGACGGTCGGGCAGTTTGGCTTTCAGAAAGGCTCTCAGAATGGTATCATCATCGGCATCGCTCAAAGCCAGCTGATAAAGAAGATTCGTATCCATGAACTCATCAAAGATATCGGTACACAGCACCACGGTCTTGGGAATAACTACTGAAGCATTCTCAAACTCCGAAAATTCAGGATGACGCTTCACCATGTTGTCGATGAAAGCCAGACCACGTCCCTTTCCTCCCAGCGATCCGTCACCAATGCGTGCAAAGTGAGAATAGCGGTCGAAACGGTCGCGCTGGAACACAGCCACCACTCCCTGGTTTTTCATCTTGCGGTATTTCACGATGGCTTCGAAAATAATCTTCCGGTGAGCGTCGATATCCTGCAGACCTTCCCAACGAATCTGCTTCAGGAATTCGGCCACAGGGAAAATAGCCCGGGAATAAAGCCAGCGGGATACATGGTTGCGTATAATATGGTATTGCAGGGACTCAGCCGGAACAGAGAATATAACGTTCTGCAATTCCTTCAGATTATGAACGCGGGCTACTTCCTCCATCGTACGCGGATTGATGAAAATAAAATCGCCGAAACCGAAATTCCGCGAAACAGCATCCCGCAAATCGATATTCATTTTCTTGGAATTCTTATCGATGAAAGAAGCTTCAAGCCGGGAAGCATAGGCACGGTTGCTCTCCTCTGCCGACTGAAGAATCAGCGGCATGTAAGGATCACTCTTGCGAATCTCTCCCAACAGTTTAATGCCGGCCAGCGGATCAACGGCCCCTTCACGGGGGAAACGGGCATCGGAAATAATCCCCAGAATATTATTCTTGAATCTTTCATAGAGGTCCATTGCTTCTTCATACGAACGGGCAAGTACAATCTTGGGACGGCCGCGCATTCGCAACGTCCGCTGATGTTCGTTCAGAGCTTCCGTGGCAAACTCCTGACTCTGGGTGAGGACAAACTTATAAAGATTCGGCAGGACAGAAGAATAGAAACGGATGGAATCTTCCACCAGCAGGATCATCTGAACGCCAACTTCATTGATATCATGCTCCAGATTCATCTTATCCTCGATCAGCTTGATGATGGACAAGAGCAGATCCGTATTTCCCAGCCAGCAAAATACATATTCAAATATACTCAGATCCTCATGTTCCATACGCGCCCGGATACCGTGGGAAAAAGGAGTCAGAACGACCAGCGGAATATGCGGATATTTCTCCTTGATCTGACGTCCGATATCAAACGTATCGCTGTTGTCGGATCCGGGCATACAGATTACCAGATCAAACATTGTATTTCCCAGTTGTCTCCAGGTATCTTCTTCCGTAGAAACCTGCGTGAAACGCGGCGGATAACGCAGGCTGAGGTTCATATATTCAATAAAGATCTTTTCGTCTATCCGACCGTCATCCTCCAGCATAAATGCATCGTACGGATTGGCAACCAACAAGACATTAAAGATACGTTTCGTCATCAGATTGGCGAATTGGGTATCTTTGAAGCGGTTCAATTTTAATTTTGTGAGCATATAGCAGGATTTAAGCTTATTCTATGCAAAGAACGGAAATTCCCGTGAGTTTTGCAATACCGAAATGAGAGACTATACATTTTATCATTATTTAGCACAAAAACCGGCCGAAACATTTTGTCACGCGACGAAAAAGCATAACTTTGCAGATACAAAAGATTTCATTTTGTTAAACCTTATAACATTACGACGTATGAACATCAGTCAAATCATGGCTTTCC
>ULUG01009143.1_pt1 | contig 22017 bp, 21 predicted proteins | sample 1958331 | NCBI WGS metagenome assembly ULUG01 (sample SAMEA4835755, study PRJEB28245) | human gut metagenome | biome: gut microbiome; material: fecal sample | place: Denmark | collected 2008
CGCAGGGAACTGAAACATCTTAGTACCTGCAGGAAAAGAAAGAAAGATCGATTCCCTGAGTAGTGGCGAGCGAAAGGGGAGGAGCCCAAACCGCTGTCGTCAAGGCGACGGCGGGGTAGTAGGAGCGTCCATAGAGTTGCAGCCAGGAACCGGAACCGTCTGGAAAGTCGGTCCGCAGAGGGTGAAAGGCCCGTACGGGTAACGGGGCTGCGGCGAGGGCGCCACCTGAGTAGGGCGGGACACGAGGAATCCTGTCCGAATCTGCGGGGACCATCCCGCAAGGCTAAACATGACCGGAAGACCGATAGCGAACCAGTACCGTGAGGGAAAGGTGGGAAGAACCCCGAACAGGGGAGTGAAAGAGAACCTGAAACCGTTCGTCTACAAGCGGTCGGAGCCGAGAGGCGACGGCGTGCCTTTTGCATAATGAGCCTACGAGTTGCGTGCGTCCGGCGAGGCTAAGCACTTCAGGTGCGGGAGCCGTAGCGAGAGCGAGTCTGAAGAGGGCGATTAGTCGGACGCAGCAGACGCGAAACCTAGTGATCTACCCATGTCCAGGGTGAAGGCGCCGTAACAGGCGCTGGAGGCCCGAACCAGTTTCCGTTAAAAAGGGCTTGGATGAGATGTGGGTAGGAGTGAAAGGCCAATCAAACTGGGAGATAGCTCGTACTCCCCGAAATGTCTTTAGGGACAGCCTCGGACGTGTCTGCGTGAGGTAGAGCTACTGATAGGAAGAGAGGGCTTCATCGCCTATCGATTCCTGACAAACTCCGAATGCGCGCAGATCAGAGTCCGGGAGTGAGTCGTCGGGTGCTAATATCCGTCGGCGAGAGGGTAAGAGCCCAGACCAACAGCCAAGGCCCCCAAGAGCAGTCTAAGTTGAGACGAAACGAGGTGACACCGCAGAGACAGCTAGGATGTTAGCTTGGAAGCAGCTATTCATTCAAAGAGTGCGTAACAGCTCACTAGTCGAGCGGTGACGCGTGGATGATGAGCGGGCATGAAGACTGCCGCCGAAGCTTTGGGCGCGACTGTGAGTCGCGCGGTAGGGGAGCATTCCGGACGGCGCTGAAGGCTTACCGCGAGGTGGGCTGGAGCGTCCGGAAAAGAAAATGTAGGCATAAGTAACGACAACGGGCGTGGAAACGCCCGCACCGCAAGCCCAAGGGTTCCTGAACAACGTTAAACGGATCAGGGTGAGTCGGGGACTAAGGGGAAGCCGAGAGGCGCACCCGATGTGGAACCGGTAAAGATTCCGGTACTCGCCGTGCAGGCGAGGCGGAGACCGAGGAGTGACACTGCCGCCGGGCGACGGAATGCCCGGTTGAAGGACGTAGGGGCGACCTGAAATCCGACAGTACCGCGAGGCTTCGGCCGAGCGGACAGCGCAGGTAATCATGCTCGCGAGAAAATCCGCCGAGCGTCAAGCGCACGGGGACCCGTACCGTAAACCGACACAGGTGGGCGAGGAGAGTATCCTGAGGTGCTCGAGTGAATCACGGCCAAGGAACTAGGCAAAATGACCGCGTAACTTCGGGAGAAGCGGACCCTGGGGACAGGGCGCAGAGAAATGGTCCAGGCGACTGTTTACCAAAAACACATGGCTATGCTAAATCGTTAAGATGACGAATATGGCCTGACACCTGCCCGGTGCCGGAAGGTTAAGAGGGGGGCTCAGCGAAAGCGAAGGCCTGAATCGAAGCCCCGGTAAACGGCGGCCGTAACTATAACGGTCCTAAGGTAGCGAAATTCCTTGTCGGGTAAGTTCCGACCTGCACGAATGGTGTAACGATCTGGACACTGTCTCGGCCGTGAGCTCGGTGAAATTGTAGTGGCGGTGAAGATGCCGCCTACCCGCAACGGGACGAAAAGACCCCGTGAACCTTTACTATAGCTTAGCGCTGGTCCTTGACGAGTGATGTGTAGGATAGGTGGGAGACCGAGAAGCACTCACGCTAGTGGGTGTGGAGTCGACGGTGAAATACCACCCTTCGCGCGCCGGGGGCCTAACCGCGGGAGCGGGACACCGCTTGGTGGGTAGTTTGACTGGGGTGGTCGCCTCCAAAAGAGTAACGGAGGCTTCCCAAGGTCCGCTCAGCGCGAATGGCAACCGCGCGAAGAGTGCAGTGGCAGAAGCGGGCTTGACTGGGAGACAAACAAGTCGAGCAGGTACGAAAGTAGGGCAAAGTGATCCGGTGGTTCCTCATGGGAGGGCCATCGCTCATAGGATAAAAGGTACTCCGGGGATAACAGGCTGATCGCTCCCAAGAGCTCAAATCGACGGAGCGGTTTGGCACCTCGATGTCGGCTCGTCACGTCCTGGGGCTGGAGCAGGTCCCAAGGGTTCGGCTGTTCGCCGATTAAAGTGGCACGCGAGCTGGGTTCAGAACGTCGTGAGACAGTTCGGTCTCTATCTGTTGTGGGCGTGAGAAGTTTGAGGAGGACTGACCTTAGTACGAGAGGACCGGGTCGGACGAACCTCTGGTATACCGGTTGTGGCGCCAGCTGCACCGCCGGGTATCCACGTTCGGTCAGGATAAGCGCTGAAAGCATCTAAGCGCGAAGCCGTCTCCGAGATGAGACTTCGTCAATAGGGTCGTGGGAGACTACCACGTCGATAGGCCGGAGATGTAAGGGCGGCGACGCCCTCAGTCGACCGGTACTAATGGCCCGATATCTTTCGCTCGCGAGGGCGAAGCCTATGGATAAAAGATTGCAAGAACCGAGTTCTCTCTCAAGTAAAATACCGCGGTGGCTACAGCGGCGGGGTTCCACCTCTACCCATACCGAACAGAGAAGTTAAGCCCGCCCGTGCCGATGGTACTGCCCCACCAGGTGGGAGAGTAGGTCGCCGCCGCCCTTCGGGGAGCCCGTCAGAGAAGCAGACGCAGAGTCTGCAATCCGGCGGGCTCCCTCCTTTTTATCCAGTCCCGACTAAAAACTTTAGTTAATAAACTAATAAATTTAGTTGTATTAAAGGATTTTTTAGTTATATTTGTCGCGGTTGAAAATCCGAGACAATGAAGAAGCTTACAAAGAAGGAAAACGAGATCATGGATCTCTTCTGGAAGCACGGGCCGATGTTTGTCCGCGAGCTTCGTGAACTTTATCCCGAGCCGCGTCCGCACGTGAACACCCTTTCGACACTCGTGCGCATCCTTGAATCCAACGGTTATCTCTCGCACAAGCCCTTCGGCACCTCCTATCAGTATTTCCCGCTGATATCCAAAGAGGAGTACGGTCGCAGAAGTCTGAGCGGTGTGGTTTCGTCTTGCTTCAGCAACTCATACCTCCGCGCCGTCTCCACCCTTGTTCAGGAGGAGAAGATCAGTGTCGACGAGCTCAAGCAGTTGATAGAGCAGATTGAGAGTGCGCATAAATGCTGAATGACTCATGGTTTTCCTGTTGTATCAGCTCAAGGTAGCACTGTTTTTCCTGGCGGTGTACATCTTCTTCAGGCTGTTGCTTGTGAAGGAGACTCTGCATGCTCTCAACCGTGCGGTGCTGCTTCTGTCGATCTTGCTGTCGGCAGTTCTGCCGTTATGTGTGATAACGGTGCATGTTGATGCAGCTGCTTCGTTCGCGCCTCTCCTGCGGTCTGGATCCGATGCGGCTTCTCTTGATGCTGATGCTTTCAACTGGACGCTACTGCTGCTGTGTGCCTATGCTTTAGGTGTGCTGGCGGTTCTCGTCTCCATGCTCGTTTCGCTTATATCGCTTCTGCGGCTGATTCGCAAGGGCGAGAGGCTTCCGCAGCCGGATGGTACGGTCATAGTCCTTACCGACAGGGCGGAGTCTCCGATGAGCTGGATGAAGTTCATAATACTCTCCCGGGAGGACTATTATTCTGATTCCGAGGCGATAATGGTTCATGAGAGGGCTCATATACGTTTGGGCCATTCGTTCGACGTGCTTCTTGCCGACCTTTTCACTGCCATGCAGTGGTTTAACCCGGCAGCGTGGATGATGCGTGAGGATTTGCGCTCCATCCATGAGTATGAGGCTGACGAAGTGGTCATCAAATCAGGCGTCGATGCAAAACAATATCAACTTCTGCTTGTGAAGAAGGCGTTCGGCCGGTCCGGCCGGTCGGTGTCGAACAATTTCAATCACGGCAGACTCAAAAACCGTATAAATATGATGTTAATTGAAAAATCTTCTGTGAGAGGCGTCTTCAAGGCTTTATATCTTGTGCCTCTGGTGTGCCTTGGCCTTGCGGCCAATGCCCGTAGCGTCTATGATGTTCCTGAAACCACGGCTTCATATAAGCTGAACGGAACGGTGCGCATCGAACTCCCTGACAGCACCAAAGCCGGCAGCATCATTCCGGACGATGTCAAGATATATATTGACGGCAAGCTGGTGTCGAGGGATGTCATGGATGCTCTTGATCCTGAGGAGATAACTTCTATGACGGTTTTCAAAGACCGCAAGTCTATCCATATCACCACGTCGAAGACACTGAATCCGGGTGACCTCAATGTGGACGTGACTGAAGGCAAGTCTGAGAAGATGACGGTGAAGGTGGAAGGAGATAAGCTCAGAGTCAAGGGCTTGAATGGAGAACCCAACGTAATGGTGGTGGGTGGTTCTGCTGACGACATGGATGTCTATGTTGACGGCAGGAAGGTGGACAAGTCGGAGTTTACGATGATTTCGCCTGAGGATATCGGCTCTGTCACCGTGACAAAGGGCGAGAATCCGTCTATTCTCGTAATCACCAGGAAGAAATAGTCTCGGCAGATTTGCCATTTGCCGTCCTGGTCAGCCGCGGGCAGAGCTCGCCCTCCGGCAGTAAGAACCACCGCGCAGCCCTATACTGCCGGTAAGCCGACTCTGCCGCGGCTGGCTTCTGTACTACGGCGCTGGATTGAAAATCCACCGGAATTGCAGAATCTTAACAAGTTATAGAGGTTTCACCAACCAAAAATGTCAATTATCCCGATATAATAAAGGAAGAGGTCTGGAAACTCCGGACCTCTTCCTTTGTGTCGGGATGATCTGACTCGAACAGACGACCCCCACGTCCCTAACGTGGTGCGCTAGCCAACTGCGCCACATCCCGATTCCCTGAATTGGGACTGCAAATATAGTCAAAATTTCTTAAAGTAGTCACCGGAGGGGATAAATTTTGCGAATAATTCCGGCGAAGACCTATAGTTCGTCCTTTATGTTGTAGCGGTTCCTGTCGCCCGAACTGCGGGCGACCATCTCCCCGAGGAAACCTGCGAGGAAGAGCATCACGCCGAGAATCACGGCGACCAGCGCCAGATAGAACAGCGGCTGGTCGGTGACGGGCCTGAACCTGAGGCCGTTGGCCTGATTGACCAGCTTCACGACTATGATGCAGACGGTCATCACGAAGCCGACGAAGAACATCAGCAGTCCGCTGTAGCCGAAGAAATGCATGGGCTGCTTTCCGAATTTGGTCAGGAACCACAGCGACATCAGGTCCAGGAAGCCGTTGACGAAGCGCTCCATGCCGAATTTGCTCTTGCCGTACTTGCGTTTCTGGTGGTGCACCGGCTTTTCTCCTATGTTGGTGAACCCCGCGTTCTTGGCGAGGTAGGGGATGTAGCGGTGCATTTCTCCGTAGACCTCTATGTTCTTCACGACCTCGTTGCGGTAGGCCTTGAGCCCGCAGTTCATGTCGTGCAGCCGGATGCCCGTGATGCGGCGGGCGGTGGCGTTGTAGAGTTTGGAAGGCAGGTTCTTGGTGAGCGCGTTGTCCTGGCGGTGCTGCTTCCATCCGGAGACGATGTCGTAGCCCTGCTCTTTCACCATGCGGTACATCTCCGGGATTTCGTCCGGCGAGTCCTGGAGGTCGGCGTCCATCGTGAAGACCACGTCGCCCTGCGCCCTCGCGAAGCCGCAGTAGAGGGCGGCCGACTTGCCGTAGTTGCGCCGGAAGGAGATTCCGTGGATGTCGGGCCGGCCGTCGGCGAGCTGCCGTACTGTCTGCCAGGAGCCGTCGGTGCTTCCGTCGTCGACTATTATTATCTCATGGGAATAGCCGCCCGCAGACATCACGCGCTCTATCCACTCCACGAGTTCGGGGAGGGATTCGCGTTCGTTGTAGGCCGGGATTATGATGGAGATGTCCATTTCTATTGCTGCTTGAAGTCTCCGCCGGCGAAGGGGTTGCGCGGCGGAATGTTGCGTGAGAGTATCGCCGAGAGCACCGTTCCGTAGATGGTGCAGTAGATCAGGTTGGAGAAGAACGCATAGCTGGGCAGCGTGGGCGCCATCTCCTCGACCGCGGCGATGCTGGCCGAATCCATCATCGGGTTCTCACGTATGATGTCCAGGGCCATGTTGATGCTCTCGGGGTCGATGAACATCAGGTAGGCCATGTAGAAGGCTGAAAACACGAGGGCGGACAGCAGCGCCGTGAGCGCTCCGAAGCGGAACACTCTCGAGTTGTCGGCTTCCGGCACGCGGGCGGAGAAGCGGCGCATGAAGAAACGCATCAGGTAGATGCAGATGAACAGCTTGAAGGCCCACAGCAGGGTGTTGACCGCGCTTATGGCCATCAGGGCGACCCTGCTGTCGCCGCCGATCTTGCCGAGCAGCCACGGAATCAGCATTCCCGCGACCGACACCCCTCCGAGCGCGAGGCCGGCTTTCGCCGCGCTGTTGAAGAATATGTTCTTTTCAGGCATAACGAAGACAAAGATAATAAAAAAGCAGAACCCAAGTTGGAAAAATATTCCTATCTTTGTCCGCTTAAAACAAATTGATTGTATGCTGACAATTGCATTTACCGACGGCACGATCCGCCCCTGGGAGGACGACGAGGCGAAAAGGATATTCTGGCATTCTTCGGCCCATCTGATGGCCGAGGCGCTGGAGGCTCTCTATCCGGGCGTAAAGTTCGGAGTGGGTCCCGCCGTGGAGACGGGCTTCTACTATGATGTCGACCTCGGAGGCCGGCAGATCTCTGATTCTGACCTCAAGACCATCGAGGACAAGATGAAGGAGCTTGCCAAGACCAAGGAGACCTTCGAATGCAGGAAGGTGTCGAAGGCCGAGGCCCTCGACTACTTCAAGAAGAAGGGCGACCAGTACAAGTGCGAGCTCATAGGCGACCTCGAGGACGGTACGATCACCTTCTATACCAACGGAGGCTTCACCGACCTCTGCCGCGGACCCCATGTCAAGCATGTCGACGACATCAAGGCCGTCAAGCTGACGGCGATCGCCGGCGCATACTGGAAAGGCGACCAGAGCCGCAACCAGCTCACCCGCATATACGGAGTAAGCTTCCCCAAGAAGAGCATGCTCGACGAGTATCTCCAGATGATGGAGGAGGCCAAGAAGAGGGACCACCGCAAGCTCGGCAAGGAGATGGAACTGTTCACGTTCTCGAACCGCGTCGGACTCGGACTCCCGATGTGGCTGCCCCGAGGCGCCGTGATGCGCAACGTGCTCGAGAACTTCCTGCGCAAGAAGCAGGCCGAGCTCGGATATCTGCCCGTCGTGACTCCGCACATCGGAAGCAAGGAACTCTACGTGACTTCGGGACACTATGCAAAGTACGGCAAGGATTCGTTCCAGCCCATCCATACGCCGCAGGAAGGCGAGGAGTACATGCTCAAACCCATGAACTGCCCTCACCACTGCGAGATTTTCCGCAGCTCGCCCCGCTCCTACAAGGACCTTCCGCTCCGTTTCGCGGAGTTCGGAACGGTCTACCGCTATGAGCAGAGCGGAGAGCTCCACGGACTCACCAGAGTCCGCGGCTTCACCCAGGACGACGCCCACCTCTTCTGCCGTCCCGACCAGCTCCAGGAGGAGTTCGAGAAGGTCATCGACCTGATTCTCTATGTGTTCAAGACTCTGAAGATGACCGACTACATGGCCCAGGTGTCGCTTCGCGACCCCGACAACAAGGAGAAGTACATCGGCTCCGACGAGAACTGGGAGAAGGCGGAGAACGCCATCATCGTGGCTGCGGAGAAGAAGGGCCTCAAGACCGTGGTCGAGAAAGGTGAGGCCGCGTTCTACGGACCCAAGCTCGACTTCATGGTCAAGGATGCGATCGGACGCCGCTGGCAGCTCGGAACCATCCAGGTGGATTACAACCTTCCCGAGAGGTTCGAACTCGAGTATATCGACTCCGACGGCAGCAGGAAGCGCCCCGTGATGATTCACCGCGCACCCTTCGGCTCAATCGAGAGATTCACCGCGGTAGTGCTCGAACATACCGCCGGACACCTGCCCGTATGGCTTTCTCCCGATCAGGTTAAAATATTGCCTGTCAGCGAAAAATACGCTGATTATGCTGAAAAAGTTTGCGAATTGCTTAAAAATTCCGAAATTCGCGCTTCCGTCGATGCCCGGAACGAGACTCTCGGAAAGAGGATTCGCGACATAGCCCTGTTCAGGGTGCCCCTGCTCGCGATCGTCGGAGAGAAGGAAGTCGATGCGAATGCCGTGTCAGTACGCCACGAAGGCGTGGACAAGGGCAGCATGGGCGTTGAACAGTTTGTAGAATATATAAAGTCAGTGATTGCTGGCGAACTTAAAAATTAGGAGGACCAGACCATAGCAGGACCTTACAGACCGAAGCCTTCGGGCTTCAAGCCGGGAGGACGCAGACCGGACCCTCGCCAGATGCAGAAGCGCGGCGAGAACGAACTCAACATCAATGAGCAGATTACTGCCCAGCAGGTGCGGCTCGTGGGAGAGAATATCCCTGAGCCTGGCGTGTATCCTATAGCCAAGGCCTTGCAACTGGCCGACGAACTTGAACTGGACCTGGTCGAGATCAGCGCTAGCGCCGATCCTCCTGTGTGCAAGATACTCGACTATCAGAAGTATCTGTATCAGAAGAAGAAGAAGGCCAAGGAGATGAAGTCCAACGCCGCCAAGGTCGTGATCAAGGAGATACGCTTCGGCCCCAACACCGACGAGCACGACTTCCAGTTCAAGCTGAAGCACGCGAAGGGCTTCCTTGAGGAGGGCTCCAAGGTTAAGGCCTCCATCTTTTTCCGCGGCCGCTCCATAATGTTCAAGGACCAGGGCGAGAAGCAGCTGCTCAGGTTCGCGGTGGAGCTGGAGGAGTTCGGGCATCCCGAGAACATGCCCGTGCTCGAAGGAAAGAGAATGACGATGATGATAGCCCCGAACAAGAAAAAGTAGGGATATCGATATTATTAACAATTAATTATTTAAAACAATGGCAAAGCTTAAGACCAACTCCGGTGCCAAAAAGCGCTTCACGCTTACCGGATCGGGAAAAATCAAGAGGAAGCATGCTTACCACAGCCACATCCTCACCAAGAAGACCAAGAAGCGCAAGAGAAATCTTGACCACTTCGCGCTCATCCACGATGTAGACGTGAAGAGAGTAAAGGAAATGTTGGTTCTCTAAAAGTATTGAATTATGCCTAGATCAGTCAATTCCGTAGCCTCAAGGGCCCGCCGCAAGAAGATTCTCAAGAGAACCCGCGGTAATTTCCTGTCAAGGAAGAATGTATGGACGGTTGCAAAGAACACCTACGAGAAAGGTTTGACCTACGCCTATCGCGACCGTCGCGCCAAGAAGCGTAACTTCCGTGCGCTCTGGATTCAGAGAATCAATGCCGCAGCACGTCAGTACGGCATGTCATATTCTCAGTTCATGGGCAAGCTCAACGCACAGAACATCGGCCTGAACCGCAAGGTGCTCGCCGACCTGGCCATGAACAACCCCCAGGCGTTCGAAGCCATAATCAACTCTGTAAAGTAGTTTTGCGGAGGTGAGCTTGAAGGACGTCATCCGCAACAGATGGACAAAGTTCGCAATCTGGGCTTTGCTCTATCTTGCGTGGGTGGTCTGGATGGGCAGCTGGTGGTGGCTGCTCGGGCTGATAGTCATCTTCGACATCTTCATCACGAGGAAGGTTCACTGGAACTTCTGGAAGAAGAGATACAAGCCCGGCGAGAAGCACAGCGCGGCCAATGACTGGCTGGACACGATAATCTTCGTGATAATCGTCGTGCCGCTGATCAACATCTTCCTTTTCCAGGCTTTCAAGATTCCCTCATCCTCGATGGAGAGGACTCTCTATACGGGAGACCACCTCTTCGTGAGCAAGCTGACCTACGGCCCGAGAATTCCGGAGACTCCGCTGACCATACCTTTCACTCACAATACGATATTCGGTAAGGAGTCCTATTCGACTCTGATCCAGAACAAGTACCGCAGGCTGAAAGGGTTCAGGGAGGTGAGAAGAGGCGACTGCGTCGTGTTCGGCTTCCCCAACGGCGACACGGTGCTCCGCAACGCCCCCGCCGAAGACTACTATGCGCTTGTCCGCATGCTCGGCCGCGAGACCGTGCAGGGACTGGGCGAGATCGTGGTCAGGCCCACCGACAAGAAGGACCACTACGTGAAGCGTTGCGTCGCCCTCCCGGGCGACACGCTCGAAGTCAGGGACGGACTTGTGTGGGTCAACGGGCGGCAGCAGGAGACCTATCCCGGAATCCAGCTTTCCTACTGCGTGAGGACCAGCGGCCAGAGAATCAATTCCAAGATTCTCGAGGATATCGGCCTGAATCCTTCGGAGCAGTTCTTCGACCCGATGCTTCCCGGTTATCCGGTGATGCTGCTGACGGCCGGGATGCTGGATGAGGTGAAGGCTCTGTCGAACGTGGTTGAAGTCACGGACAATCTCGACCGCAACCCGGAGGCGTGCAGCCTCGAGATATTCCCCTTCACTCCCGATTCGGGATGGACGAGGGACTATTACGGGCCGCTCTGGATACCTTCGAAAGGTTCGACGGTGAAGCTGACGGAGGAGAATCTGCCGCTCTACGAGAGGATAATAAGCGTCTACGAGAAGTCCGATCTTCAGGAGGCGCTGCGCAACGGGGAATACACCTTCAAGCAGGACTACTATTTCATGATGGGGGACAACAGGCACAACTCCCTCGACTCAAGGTACTGGGGCTTCGTCCCCGAGGACCACATAGTCGGAAAACCTGTTGTGATATGGCTTTCCACCGATAAAAGCCAGAAGTTCCCCAAGAACATCAGATGGGACCGATTCCTGAAATTTCTGTAGCTCTTGATTTGGAAATCAGAAAATTATCAGCGATATTTGCAGCCCTATTGTGTATTGGATAACAAAAGATAACAAGATATGGCAAAAGTTTGTCAAATAACCGGAAGAAAGAGAATGAAGGGCAACAACGTGGCCCATTCAAAGCTCCGCACCAAGCGCGACTTCTCCCTCAACCTCAAGCACAAGCGCTTCTGGAGCGAGGAGGAGCAGAGATATGTCACCCTCAAGGTGTCTTGCAAGGGTATGAGGATCATCGAGAAGAACGGTCTTGAGGCTACTCTCCGCGATGCACAGAAGAAAGGATTGATTAACCTTGTTTAATTTTTAGAGTCATGGCAAAGAAAGCAAAAGGAAACAGGGTGCAGGTCATCCTCGAGTGCACCGAGCAGAAAGCCAGCGGCGTGCCCGGAATGTCCCGCTACATCACCACCAAGAACAAGAAGAACACACCTGACCGTCTTGAGCGCAAGAAGTACAACCCCTATCTCAAGAAGGTTACCGTTCATCGTGAAATAAAGTAAAGGAGTCTGAATTATGGCAAAGAAAGCAGTTGCAACCTTCGCGGCAAAGGCCGGCGCCAAGAGCATGGTCAAGTGCATCCGCATGGAGAAGTCTCCTAAGACCGGAGCCTATATCTTCTCCGAGCAGCTCGTCGAGACCGAGAAGGCCAAGGATTTCTTCAACGGAAAGAAGTAGTTTGCTCCTTATCAGCCGTGTCTTCACGGACACGACAGAAGCTTCAGGAAGCTGGCTCGTCAGGGTCAGCTTCTTTTTCATAATAATTTGTATCTTTGCAGGATATGGCAATCAGTTTTTTTCAGAGGATTTCCAGGGCCGTGATGGGGAAGTCCAGGGTCGACGACAGGACTCTGGATGCCGTGGAGGAAGCTTTGGTCGAGTCTGACATGGGCGTCGACACCACGCTGAAGATAATAGACAATCTCGAAGACAGGGTCGCGCGCGACAAGTTCATGTCCTTCGACGAACTTGTCGGCCTGCTGCGTGACGAGATAAGCAGCCTGATAGATGACGGCGGCCCGGCCTTCGATTTCTCGAAGAAACCATACGTCATACTTGTGGTCGGAGTGAACGGAGTCGGCAAGACCACCACGATAGGCAAGCTCGCCTACCTTCTGAGCCGTCAGGGAAAGAAGGTCATCCTCGGAGCCGCCGACACCTTCAGGGCAGCCGCGGTCGACCAGCTCGACATCTGGGCTGAGCGCGCCGGAGTCGACATAGTCAAGCAGGCCATGGGTTCCGATCCCGCGTCGGTCGCATACGACACCGTGAACGCCGCTGTCGCGAGGGGCGCCGACGTCGCCATCATCGACACCGCCGGCAGGCTTCACAACAGAATCGACCTCATGAACGAGCTCACGAAGATACGCAACGTGGTGCGCAAGGTCGTGCCCGACGGGCCCCACGACGTGATGCTCGTGCTGGACGCATCCACCGGCCAGAACGCCTTCCAGCAGACCAAGGAGTTCTCCCGCGCCACGGACATCACCTCGCTCGTGGTCACGAAGCTCGACGGAACCGCGAAGGGCGGGGTGGTGGTCGGAGTGTCCGACCAGTTCCACATCCCGGTCAAGTTCATAGGAGTGGGCGAGAAGATAGGCGACCTCAAGCCTTTCGACAAGCAGGAGTTCGTGGAGAGGCTCTTCTCTCCCGATGATTTGAAATAAAACAGCTAAGAAATATGAAACTCAGTTACAGTTGGCTCAAGGATTATCTCAAGTGTGAGCTGAGCCCCGCGCAGATCGCCGAGGCGATGACTTCCATCGGCATCGAGGTCGACGGGGTCGAAGAGCAGGAGAAGATTCCCGGAGGTCTTGCGGGAGTGGTGGTCGCGGAAGTGCTCGAATGCGAGGACCATCCGAATTCCGACCATCTTCATATCACCAAAGTCAATGACGGCACCGGCGAACCCCTGACGGTGGTATGCGGCGCTCCCAACGTGGCGGCCGGCCAGAAGGTGCTCTTCGCGCGCGTCGGAGCCGTGCTCCCCGGCGACTTCAAGATCAAGAAGTCCAAGATACGCGGTGTCGAATCGTTCGGAATGATATGCGCCGAAGACGAGCTCGGACTCGGCGCCGGCCACGACGGAATCATGGTGCTCCCCGAGGACGCCGTTGTCGGCACGCCCGCGAGGGAATATCTGCATCTGGAGACTGAGGCCGTGATAGAATATGAAATCACCGCGAACAGGGTGGACGCCGCCTCCCATTGGGGAGTCGCCAGGGACCTGTACGCCTATCTCAAGCTGCGCGGCATCCCCTGCGAGCTCGTGAGACCTTCGGTTGACGCCTTCCGCGAGGCTGACGCCGACGGCGGACTCGACGTCGAGGTTCTCGACGCCGACGGAGCCCCCAGATATACCGGCATCACGATCAGGGGCGTGAAGACCGCCCCCTCTCCCCAGTGGATGCAGGACAGGCTCACGGCCATAGGCCTCAGGCCCATCGACAACATCGTGGACATCTCAAATTATATCCTCTTCGAGCTCGGACAACCCCTGCACACCTTCGACGCCGACAAGGTGAAGGGCGGGAAGGTGATAGTCCGCAGGGCGGCCGAGGGTGAGGTCATACGCACCCTCGACGGCGTTGAACGCAAGCTCAGCAGCCGCGATATGGTGATTGCCGACGCCGGCGGCCCCATGTGCATAGCCGGAGTGTTCGGCGGAGAGGAGAGCGGAGTCTCCGACAGCACCGTCTCCCTGTTCATCGAGAGCGCCTACTTTGATCCCGGCTCGATCCGCCGCACTTCCAAGACCCAGGGGCTCCAGACCGACGCATCCTTCCGCTACGAACGCGGATGCGACCCCGAAGTGCTGCTCTACGCGCTCAAGAGGGCTGTGACCCTCGTTCAGGAATACGCCGGAGGAGAGGTCGAGGGCAAGATACGCGAGGTCTGCGCCAAACCGCTGCCCCGCAGACGCATTGAACTCGACTACGACAGGATGGAGGCTCTTGCCGGACAGAAGATAGGCCATGAAACGATAGAGAACATACTCGGCTGGCTCTGCTATGACTTCGTGGAGAAGCGTCCGGGCGGCTCCGTGGTCGACGCTCCTTCCTATATGGTCGACGTAAGCCGCGAGTGCGACGTGCTGGAGGAGGTTCTCCGAATCTACGGCTACAACAACATAGAGCTGCCCCGCCACATGAAGATGTCGGTGAACGCCACGCCGAGACCTGAGGAGGAGGCCGTCCGCAACAACATATCGAACTTCTTCGCAGCCAACGGCTTCGTGGAGATAATGAACAATTCGCTTACCAAGGCCGCCTACTACGACGACCTGAAGACTTTTCCCGCCGAGCGCTGCGTGCGCATCGTGAACCCGTTGAGCCAGGACCTCAACGTGATGCGCCAGTCCCTCGTGCCCGGAGGCCTCGAGGTGGTGGCCTACAACTTGAACCGCCAGGCTTCGGCGCTCAGGATATTCGAATACGGCAGCGTCTATTCCCGCCTGCCGGAGAAGAGCGGCGAAACTCTCGAAGGCTATGAGGAGCACGCCGATTTTATGCTGATGATCACCGGCACCCCTGAGAAGGCATGGAGGATAGAGCCCGCGGCGGGCAATTATTTCCAGCTCAAGGGCTATGTGGAGCTGCTGCTCAGGCGTTACGGCGCCGATATCAGCCAGCTTCGCGCCGAAGCGGCTCCTTCCGACATCTATTCTGAGGGAATGAGCTATATCCTTCAGGGGTCCGAGCCCAGGCAGCTTGCCGTTCTCGGCACCGTGAACCCTCTGCTCGCCAGGAAGTTCGGCGTCAAGCAGCCCGTATTCGCGGCAGAGATCAACTGGCCCGCGCTCTTCGAACTCGTGAGAAGGGACAAGGTGGCCTTCAAGGAGCTTCCCAAGTTCCCCGAGGTCCACAGGGATCTCGCCCTGCTGCTCGATGAGAGCGTCAGATATGCCGACCTCCGCGCGGCAGCGTTCAAGCAGGCGAAGAAACTGCTGAAGCAGGTGCGCCTGTTCGACGTCTACCGAGGCGACAAGATTCCCGAGGGCAAGAAGCAGTATGCCCTTAGCTTCGTGATCCAGGATCCCGAGAGGACACTCACCGACCAGGATACCGAAAGGGTGATGGACAGGCTGCTCGCGACCTTCCAGAACGAATTCGGAGCCCAGCTGAGGTAGAATGCAGGCACGGGGCGGGCATATCGTTCTCGTTTTTGCCGCCGCGCTCCTGCTTCTGGCGGGTTGCGGCGGGAAGAAGGTCATACCTGCCGACAAATTGGCCGACATCTATGCCGACATGTTCCTGGCCGACCAGTGGCTCAGGGACCATCCTGATTCGCGGGAACTTGCGGACAGCACGCTGTTCTACGATCCGATTTTCGAGCGCTATGGCTACAGCTTCGAGGATTTCGACCATAGCATGCAATACTATACCTCCGTGCCCGATGAGTTTTCGGAGATTACGACCCAGGTGTCCGAGAAGCTGAGAAAGCTGGGCCTTAGGCTCGACGAGGTCAACAAGCTCAGAAAGGAGACCCTTGCGGAATATGAGAGCGTCGACTTCAGCTCGGACTCCCTGTGGGCAGGAGGGCTGGTGCTGTGGCCGGAGGAAGAAATTCCGGACAGCACCAAGGCCGATTCTTCCGCCGCATCGCAGCCGGAAGACTCCGTCGGCCTGGAAGCCAGATACAAGCCCAGGAGGGCCGATGTCGTCCCTGCGCTGATGAAAGCAGAACCGAACAAATAATGATCATATGAATTATCTGGAAAAATATGGCTTCAGCACCTCAGCCGAGGCTGTTGCGGCCGCTCTCCGCGGCATCCGCCAGGACCTGTCGGAGCATTCGGACCCCGATGTGCTCAGGACCTGCTTCGCCGCGATGGATCTCACGACCCTGCATTCAGGTGATACCGCGGCTTCGGTCAGGGCTCTGGTGGACAAGGCCAACAGGATTCCCGAGGAATTTCCCGGCTGCCCCATGCCCGCATCGGTGTGCGTCTATCCCAATTTCGCCGCGGTGGTGCGCGACGAGCGCAGGAGCGCCGCGCTTCATGTCACGACCGTGGCCGGATGTTTCCCGTCTTCGCAGAGCTATCTGTCCGTGAAGGTGGAGGAATGCAGGCTCGCCGTGAGGAACGGGGCCGACGAGATCGACATCGTTCTCGCCTTGAACTCTTTCCTTGCCGGAGACCTCGCTTCGGCCGCAGCCGAGATCGTGGAGATGCGTAAGGCTGTGGACGAAGAAGGGGAGGCATTCGGAAAGAAGATAGTGCTCAAGGTGATACTTGAGACCGGGCTTCTCTCCACTCCGGAACTCATAGCCTCAGCATCTCTCCTTGCCATGGAGTCAGGGGCCGACTTCATCAAGACATCCACCGGCAAGGTCGAGGTCAACGCCACCCCCGAGGCGGCATACGTGATGTGCAGCTGCATACGCCTCTTCCATGAGAAGACAGGACGCAAGGTCGGCTTCAAGGCGGCCGGAGGAATCTCCACCGCGGAAGACGCCCTGTACTATTACCGCATAGTGGAGAGCGTGCTCGGAAGCGGATGGCTTGGAAGCGAATATTTCCGTCTCGGCGTCAGCCGCCTGGGCAACAGCCTGCTGAGCGCGATAGAAAAGAAAGAGATAAAATATTTCTGAAAGGCGGATTTTTTATGAATCTTATCGGGGACGGCGGACGGCGCCGGCCCCTTTTTTCTTTAAATCGCGGCCTCGTGGGGCTGTTTTCCGTCTTTTACTGGAAAATAAACGATTGATTCTTGAACAAACGGAGGCGAGTCCCGACCTTTGTGCTGAAAACTGAACTGCGCTATGAAAAACTTCTTCTTTTATGCAGCCATGCTGCTCCTCGCCGCTTCCTGCAACGGAAGCCTGCTTGATGTCCCCGACCTTCAGGGACAGGCCGACGACCCTTCTCTCAGACATGAGATGATAGTGCTCGGGTCCCAGCTGGAAGACCCGTATTCCGTAGACAACATGAACGCAGCGCTGGCTTCGCTCTATTCGACAAAGGCCGACAGGGTGGTGGTCGAGCCCTCGCATCTTTATCTGCGATTCCTGCCTGCCTGTGAGGCTGAACTCGAGCTGCTCGAAAGCTGCGGTCTGGAACTGCTTGACCACCCCGTGGACTACGAGATAGTGCGCGAAGGCGACTACTACCACGACCCCGACGTGCCCGAGGGCGAGATAACCTGGCAGTATGCGGTGGTGGAGAAGGGTCATGCCTTCCCGGACGGAATAAGATACGAGATCCTGGACGAATGCTACATCCCGTCGGACGAGGACATCGCCACCAGGGCCGGGGGCGTCGACTGGGCGGAGGTAGAGAGGGAGGCGTACCGGCTGACCGGAAATGCCGGGATGCTGGCTCCCGAGACTAGGGCCCGCGAGAGCGGAACGCCCCAGGGCAGGATAACCATAGTGGACGACAAGCTCGGCGCCGAGGACGGAGTCAAGGGCGTCAAGGTGTCCTGCAACTCTTTCGTGAAGTTCGCGCACGCCTACACCGACGACGAAGGATACTACAAGGTGGACAAGAACTTCAACTCCCGCCCCCGCTACAGAATCGTGTTCAAGAACAAGACCGGCTTCGCGATAGGCTTCAACCTGCTGCTTCAGCCCGCCTCGGCCTCCACCCTGGGCAAGAACTCGCCGAAAGGTGTGAACATCAGCGTGAGCTCTTCTTCCGACCGCAAGCTGTTCACGCGCTGCGTGGTCAACAACGCGGCATACGAATATTACAGAAGCTGCGGCTCCGACGACGGCGACATCAGCACCCCGCCTTCCAATCTGCGCATCTGGCTGTTCCAGAACCTCGAACTCAGCAGCGCGCCCATGCTGCGGCAGGGGGCGGTGGTCGACGACAGCGTGATATCCGACTTCCTCGGAGAATACACCTTCCTGCTCAAGATCTTCCTGCCCGACCTGACCATAGGCCTGAGAGGGGCCGGCGACTATGCCGAAGTGTACTCACGCACCGTGCATGAACTCGCGCACGCAAGCCATTTCATGCAGGTCGGCAAGACCTACTGGAACAAGTACATAAAGGCCATGATGTCCGCTTTCGTGAATTCGGGCTTCACCACCTACGGCAACGGCACCGAGGAGAACGCAGGGTTCTGCGAAATCGGGGAGATGTGGGCCTATTACATGCAGAGCAAGCTCTACCGCGAGCGCTATGGCCTGCCCGACGTCGCTTTCGGCACTTCCTACTGGTTCTATCCGCAGATCATGCTCTATCTGGATGACCGCGGACTCAACAGGTACAAGATATTCTCCTCTCTCACTTCCGACATCGACAGCCGCGAGATGCTCAAGAAGAAGCTCCAGTACATGTATCCGGAGTTCAAGAGCGCAATAGTCCAGGCCTTCGGAAGATATAACTGACATGCCCATGAAGAAAATACTGATTGCAGCGGCGGCACTGCTGTGCTGCCAGCTGCTCCAGGCGCAGAATTTCGCGCTTTCCACCAATGTTCTCGGATATGCCGACTTCGGAACTCTGAACATCGAGGCCTCCTACGGCGTGTCGAGACACTGGACCGTCGCCGCCGGAGTCCGGTACAACCCCTTCTCCTTCGGGAGCGGGGAGGATACCGTCAGACGGAAGCAGCGCTCTCTGAGCGCAGGGACGAGATACTGGCCCTGGCATATCTTCTCAGGGTGGTGGCTGTCCGCCGAACTCGGCTACCAGGAATATAACAGCGGCGGGCTGTCGTCGCCCGAGACTTCCGAGGGCGACCGCTTCGGCGCCGGGCTCGGAGGAGGCTACACCTATATGCTCGGGCCGCACCTGAACCTCGATTTCGGCATAGGTTTCTGGTCGGGATATGAAAGCTACACCACCTATGACTGCCAGACCTGCGGGCGGAAAATCGCCTCCGGACAGAAGTTCTTCTTCCTCCCTTCCGAACTCGTGCTGGCGTTGACATATATATTCTGACCGGCGCTGAACCGGCACTGGGAATGGACGGGCACTGACTGACACGCCTTGCAGCAGATTTGTAATCAGTCATGCTCTACCTTACAGAGTTCTTGCAATCTGCTGCCTGCCCCGCCGGCGGAGTCCGCCCTGCCGGCAGTAAGAACCACCGCATAGCCCTATACTGCCGGCAGGCCGACTCCACCGCGGCGGCTTTCTGCGTTTCAAAGATTCTAAGTCAGGCTCGCGCGAGGAGAGCCCTCCGCGGAGCTCCCCGCAGCGCGTGCCAGGCGACAGTGGTTCATGACAGCTGAAGAAGGCGTGTGACCTAGGAGCAGCCTGTTTTGAGAAAACGGCCCTGCAGGCGTCTGTAAGGCCGTTTTCGCCGAACCTATTGCTCCTAAGTCGACCAAATTGCAAGTACGAGGGACCATTGTCTCTTTGTAAACGACTTATAATCAAATATTTCGGCAAATCCAGCGCTTCTTCCTCGGGCATGGGGAGGAAAGACCTGCCATTTCTCCGGCAGAGAGAAATACGCTTTGCAGATATTGAAAAAAGTTGTATATTTGCAGTCCTCATACGGGCGCGGGTGGCGAAATGGTAGACGCGCTAGTTTCAGGAGCTAGTGTCAATTGCGACGTGTGAGTTCGACTCTCATCCCGCGCACTAAAAGGGCTGACCTTCCAAGGCCAGCCCTTCGTTGTTTCCGGGGCTCAGGCCCCTTCGGAATACTCTTTCTCGAAAATCTCGCGCAGCCTGCTCCGGTCCTTCATCAGGCTCCTCAGCTCTTCGAGCCTGCGCGCGTTGTCCGACTCCGGAATCAGCAGTTTCAGATATCCGCCTTCGGCATACTTCTCCTGCAGGTGCTCCAGCATACGCCGCCAGTGCTCCTTTTTGCCCATCTCGGGGTAGTGGGAGAGTCCGTACTGCACCGTGCGCCTGACGGTGAGTTCCGGGTCGATCTGTCTGTCGGCTTCGGCCAGCACGCGGCCGTAGATGCTTCTCGGCTCCCTGGCGGCCGAGGCCCTGTGGTCCTCCGCGGCCTCGGCTATGGTCTCTATCTGTTCCTCGGTGAACCACTCCCGGAGCATCCTGTCCTCCCTTATGATGCGTCCGGACACGAGATGGTGCCGCTCCCGCCCTTCGGCCAGGCCGGTGTCGTGGTATGCCGCGGCGGCATAGACCATGCGCAGGTCGAGTCCGTAGATTTCCGCCAGCTTCAGGCTCCTGTCAATCACCGACTTCGCGTGTTCGGGTCCGTGGGCCCTGTCGAATCCGAGGTATCTCGGGATTATTTCATTTTCTATGTAGGTCTCAAGCTTCATGATACAAAGATACCGCATAATTTTCGTAACTTGTGCCCGAATTTGACGGGTGGCATTATCCGGTAGCCCGCCTGATTGTACCAAAAGATCTTTATGGAAAAACACGAATGGAAGTATTGCTCCCTCGGAGGAGTGATCAGGGTCAGGATAGCTTCGGGAGAGGATATCGCCCATCTCGGAGAGCTGGATGAGAAATACTGGACTGTGCTCAGCTGCCCCGTGAACGGGCTGGCGATGGATCCGCACACGCTTTCCTACATCGATGCCGACGCCGACGGCAAGATCCGTGTCGGCGAGGTCGTGAAGACCGCCGAATGGCTCTGCGGCTGCGTGCGCGACAAGGACCTGCTGCTCAAGGGCGACAGCGTCCTGCCTCTCGACGCCTTCGACGAGAGCACCCCTCTGGGACAGCGCCTGAAGAAATCCGCGCGCCAGATACTCGACAACCTCGGACTCAAGGACGAGAACAGCATCACCCTCGCCCAGGCTTCTGACAGCGTGGCGATATTCACCGGAACCAGGTTCAACGGCGACGGAGTCATCACCCCCGCCGCCGCCGGCGACGACGAGGAACTCAAGGCGACCATAAACGACTGCATCGCGAGAATCGGATCAGCCCCTGACCGCAGCGGAGAGCAGGGAGTGACAGCCGAGATGCTGGAGAGCTTCTATGCCGCCTGCGCCGACTATTCGGCCTGGCAGGCCGCCGCGAGCGCGTCGCAGAAGGAGATTTTCCCCTTCGGAGCCGACACCGCCGCCGCATACGACGCTTTCTGCGTCCTCGACGCAAAGGTGAAGGACTATTTCTACCGATGCAAGCTCCGCCGCTACGACGAGACCGCCGCCGCTGCCGTCGACGTGAAGGTCGAGAAGCTGGAGGATCTCGCGGAATGCCCGCTTGCCCGCCCCACCGCGGCCGGATCGCTCCCCCTTGATGCCGTCAACCCTTCATGGCAGGCGGCTGTGGACAAACTGCTCTCGCTCGTGCCTGCAAAGGAGTTCGCGGGCAAGGACGGTGTGAGCGAGGCCTCATGGGCCGCTCTCGGAGCCCGCTTCGCCGGATATTCGGCCTGGCTCGCATCCAAGAAGGGAGCCGAGGTGGAGCCTCTCGGACTGGAGAGAGTCAACGCCATACTCGAGGCTGGCCGCAAGCAGGACCTGCTCAAGCTCGTCGAGGACGACAAGGCCCTCAAGGAGGAGTCAGACTCCATCGACGACGTGATGAAGCTCATGTACCTCTACCGCGACTTCGGCCGCTTCCTGCAGAATTTCGTGATATTCTCCGACTTCTACGCCCGCGACGGCCGAAGGGCGATGTTCGAGGCCGGCAGGCTGTTCATCGACCAGCGCTGCTGCGACCTCTGCATCAGGGTGAGCGACATGGCCGGCCACAACGACATGGCCAAGCTCAGCGGCATGTTCCTGATATATTGCAAGTGCACATCCAGGCGCAGCGCCGCCGCCATGGACATAGTCGCAGTGATGACTTCCGGCGACATCGACGACCTCCGCCCCGGCAAGAACGGAATATTCTACGACCTCGACGGCAATGACTGGGACGCCACCATCACCAAGATAGTCGACAACCCCATCAGCATACGCAACGCCTTCTGGTCGCCCTACCGCAAGTTCTGGGAGTTCTGCGTCGGCCTGATCAACAAGTCGGCGGCCGACAAGGAGAGCAAGGTGATGAGCCAGATGCAGAGCAAGGCCTCCACGGTGACCGCCGCCGCGGCCCCCGCTG